>Ga0131853_10027402_pt1 | contig 10228 bp, 8 predicted proteins | sample TergutLab28metaG_FD_92764 | JGI IMG/M metagenome (GOLD analysis project Ga0131853, IMG submission 92764) | Labiotermes labralis P1 segment gut microbial communities from Petit-Saut dam, French Guiana - Lab288 P1 (version 2) (version 2) | ecosystem: Host-associated > Arthropoda: Insects >... | reverse complement strand
GTGTGTGTGGTGTGTGTGTGTGCGTGTGTTGTGTGTGTGTGGTGTGTGTGTGTGTATGTGCGTGTGTTGTGTGTGTGTGTGTGTGTGGTGTGTGTGTGTATGTGTGTGTGTGTGGTGTGTGTGTGTAGTCTACACTCAATTCCGACTCCGACTTGCTTAGACCTCCTCTGTCGCCTAACGTATCCAGATCGTAACCACTGCGTTAAGTCGGGCAGGGTCTGTGCGCTTTTGTGGCACAGCACGAGCCTAACTTGCTGGTTACATATCGGACCGAGAAACTTTCGGGCAAAACTCGTAAAGGAGAATTACGAATATATTTAACGTTCAGTACAACGTTTGCGTTTTGTCCAGTGCATTTCACGGTTAAGTCTCACGGATCTGACGGTAAGGGAAACAAAAACAGACAGACAGACAGACACTGTACGTATAACGTAACATTGTGGCGCGTTCGTGCAACCATTGCTGTAGTGGAACAGCGATGAGTATTACATATCTCAGAGTTTGTGTTTGTGGCCTTAGGTATACAACACGCAATGCGCATGCGCCATATTATCGTCTGTGGCCTACCTGGCTCTACAACATTTTTCCACGTTGTCTCATAAACAGCACGATTTTCGGGGAAAAAAAAATTTACTGAACACAAAATGTGTGTTTTTATTTTCTCTACAACTTTTGTCCAAAACACTTCTCACTCTAAGAAGAACTAAGCGAGTTATTATAAAAAAATGTATATTGGTCTTCATGTAAAGTACCGTTTTTGGTGTCACATTGTAATGAAAGTTCTATTTTCTCCACAGATTTTCGAAAAACAATCAAATACAGAATTTCATGAAAATCCGTCCAGTGGGAACGGAGTTGTTCCATGCGGACGGACAGACACGACGAAGCTAAACAGTCGCTTTTCACAATTTTGTGAACGCGCCCAAAAAGGAAACGAATGCGCTACAACAGTTACACCGTGCCGTCTGTTGTGCACAGTTACGAAAGATTTCCAGACGCAGTCAACGAAGAAGCCCAACCAAGACATTCAGCACATTGGACGCTGCAGGGTGATGCTGCAGGGTGATGAACACCTTACGTCGCGTTACTTCTGCCAACGACGTGACTGTCATTTTGGCAACACCTCATTTCCTTACTGTGCAGGAAGTTGCGGTTCCTTCCTGAAGCAGAGCAGAAGGAAACAGGGGGAAAAAAAGCAAAAGAGCTGTTTCTGTTTTTTTCAAGTACCTGTTTTAATTTCGCTTTACGTGGAGTGCAAACGTCCTTAACTGCCGCATGATGAGGTACGCTTTTAGTGTTTTGGGATGTGCAGCGTCCTGTCATCACAAGCCCTGATGTTTCCGCAGTCTCCATCCTGCATTGAGTTCCTCCCACCACTGTCACAGACTTTACTGTATGCTTCGGCGAACAGAACGGAGAAAACTGCACGAAATGACAATGGGAGTGATTTATACTTAACTACCACGTGTCAGTATAGGTGCATGGGGGCAGTGGAGGTACAGCCCCTCTCATTGTTAACTACGTCACTAGATGGGGGTGAGTGGTCAATGGAATCTTGACACCCCCGAGGCAAACGCTCCCGGAGGGAAATTGAGGGTATGGGCGGGTCACAGGGCAAATGTGAATGCTATGGAGAAGAACTAAATGACTTACTCGTCTCAGGAATCGAACCATGACCTCTGCTGATTGCTAGGATCCGAAGGAACATATCAATACACACACAGAACTGACATAATGTAGCAGGTGGTACAAATGCTAACCGCTGTCATTTAAATGTCTAACCGACTGGTCTTTGTAATGCCGACAATATACACGTGCAGAGAAATTGATTGTCGATTAGACGTTCTCCGTGCAACAAAAGGAGCACATGTTGAAGTGTACTAATTTGTTGTAAAAAAAACTTCTTGAGTTACATTTTGAAAAAAAATATGTTTGTATTCCACGTACAGTAGTTTTCTTGTAATAAATGTTTTTAATCAGGGAAAGACTTTATGCTCACCCTGTATTTTCTGTGAGGTAGAATCCGGATTTTTATGCGTGGAATTGGCTCTCAGGATAACACAGAATTCAACAAAGGAGCTTCCCCAACGTTCTGGCAAACCCGCACGTGCCATCTTCAGGGTGAGTAAGCTATATCTGGGCGGGGGGAGCGGGGCTGTTCAGGGGCCGCAAGTGGATCTGGCAGCAAGCGGGTTATGGGCGGAAACATGTCACAGTGTCACTGAGCAGCTTCAGGCTTCGTAACAGACCAGTGACGGGATTTTGTGAATAAGGAAACGAAATTTCGGATTCCATAAAAGGCAGCGATACTCTTGAATAGCTGAAAAAACACTAGCTAAACGGAGTGAGTTGGGCAGTTCAGGCTTTCCACCGGTGACAGCAGCATCAAAGCCACCATTCTTACCTAGCTTCGCACTAGTCTCCACAGTGTCACAGCCACCAGTGTCACCTAGCTTCAAACCAGGCACCACAGTGTCACAGCCACCAGTGTTATCTAGCTTCACACCAGTCGTCACAGTGTCACAGCCACCAGTGTCACCTAGCTTCACAAAGGTGGATGCAGTGTCATACACACCAGTATTACCTAGTTTAGCTCCGATCGCCGCAGTACCAAGCCACCAGTTTTTCCCAGCTAACGAAAAACCGTCCAAAGTACACTTTACTCCATTTTCACCAAAATATATTACCTGTTGGAGTTTAAATCTACACAAGAGGGTAGCGCGCTTTATGGCTGCGGTATTCTGGGGGCGTCACGACCTGCGATTTTAATGACAAACCAACACCTCGCAGTAAGCTGTTGGCTCCATCTTCCGACTTGATTATGCAGGCAGAAAACCTCCCCGAAACGCGGCAGCTACCTTCCTGCTGTCACATCCAATGCGGCCATCAACAGTCAGCACATGCGGTAATCACAGCCCAGAAGCCACGTCACAGAATACCCTGACGCGACGGCGTCAAGCCTCTTACAGTAACGAACTCCGATCGGTACTCCTTTACTATTAGCAATACTGACAGCGACAGGAATATACATGGCAAATGTGAGCTGATGGCTCCATTATCTGTGTGGGGGAAGGGCTTTGGAACGTCGATATTAAAATTGTGAGCGGGGAGGGGGACGGAGCTGTGGAAAGAAAGCACACAAAAGACAGACGATTTTAAAGACGTTTGACAGTTTGATGGGCAATACATGTCTTCAGACATTTTTGATATGCAATCCAAAATCGCTTCACAATTCGACGTAATTTTTAATATCAATACAAGGGCAAGTGGTAATATTAAATGTGTATTCTGTGCTAGCAAATACAGTGACATTGCCGTCCGAACTGACATATTTTCGCGAAACTTGGTGTTGAGGTATTGCCACCCATGGCTGCCTTCCTTGATAAGCTCGTAGTTGCTCAGGTGCACAAAACATTCATGGCCTTCTGGTGAAACAGAGGATTCATAACCGTGTTCACAAAAGCATGCCCTGGTATACAACTGCACATGCTAACTACAGGTATGGCTTGCATTCTGCCCACGCAGTGCACTAAACATTGTTAACCGGTTTTTTTTTATTAGCATAATGGAAATGGGCCGATCTCTATGACAGAATACTGAATGCTTGTACATAATTTGGATGAACAGGCGACGGGTAGCCAGCCTCTCACCACGGTAGCCCGGGTTCGATCCCAGCCAGTCCAACTGCAATTGGACGCAGTGGCACCGGGACACGCTATTCTCTCAGTACTTCGGTCTTCCCCTGTCGGTATCCTTCCACCATCGTTCCATACTCATCGTCATCTTTAAACTACTCTTATCAGAAGGACAAGCGGGCGAAGACTGGAAACCTTTAAACAAAGCAATTGTCTTAGGAATGTTGGGGCGCACTTGACAGCAATGTCACTCCACATTACTCTGCAATCAGGCACTGTACCTCGCGACATTTAAGGTTCTGTCCTCCGGAATGTTGACCGCACGATGGGGGGGGGGGTCCGGATTACCCAGTCCTCCGAACCACCGAGGGGAAAATCCGTCGTATACGTAACATTACACAATACTAAAGTAAAACTCCTCAAAGAGGAAATACTGCTACAAAGTACACAAACTCCCAGGGCACACCCCTTGACCTTAGGGGATAGGATGAATCTTCTACCCTTGACTGAGTCTAATCCCACCGACATTCTGGGATAGGCGAAGGTTTCTCAGCAGACAGATGCTGACAAGTGTGAATGAGTCCATAGTGACAGGTCCGTAATAAATGATAGACTGGACACAGTCATACTTGATAAAACTTCACAGCACACTCAGCAGATGTAGCAATTCCCAACAGTCACACAACCTTCACAGCAGCGTCACCGAGAACCTCCAGAAGTACACAGACTTGAAAGCAGAGCTTTTTAATTATGTGGCAACTGAACGCGGTCTATACAGTACAATTTCGTGTTATCCACAAACAGTATTATCACACATAAACTGCATGATAGCTTGAAACTGCTTAGTGTCCGCCCTGCTCTGTATATTCCAATACTGAATGCATGCCGTACAGTTGGCAGTTTTTGGCAGAACAGTGAATAAGAAGTGCTTGGTCAGTGAGACTGCACTGTTTTGAGAACCGGCTGAACTGCTGCGAAGTGAGGAAAGTGGATGATGATAATGATGATGACAATAATAACTATTATTATTATTATTACTGAATTCCTATTTATTGTAGCGCTTATCTAACAGTACAATGGCCAATTATAAAACCGGTACAACATAAGCAAACAAAAAAAAATATAATTTCACTGGGAAACACTGGCCTATGTATCAGTGGCTGAAAACTGTCCGGACCACCCGGCAATCCGGATTATCAGGCTCCGGATTACCGGGGTCCGGATTACCGAAGGACCACTGTCACCGACGTTTCGAAGAATCGTAGTGCCCTCATCTTAGGTGTCAAGCAGTCCCAGAAGAATCGTCTTACACTACTGGCACTATGGTAAACTGTTCACCATTCGACATGGCGCCACATCGCACAAGACCTGTAGTTGCTTGTACATCGCACGTACATAACCGAACACGACACTGGCGCCTCCCATTAGATCAATATTATCGGCAACCACAGGATCTACACCCACGGCCCGCTTGGTAACGTGTGTTACAGTGACAGATTTAGAGACTGTGCGCCTAAAATTCATCCGAAGCAAACATAACGGCGATACAACCTTCACGCAAGATACACAATTATTTAACTGTGGCGTCAACGAAGACGTGGTCCATTTTCCATTCATTTAACGACGCTCACAGCAGCTAAGACAATAGCATCGAATGACGGTTAAGCTGAACTTTCCCTAGCAGGCCTGTCAACCCAGCACAAACTGGACAGCTACAGACATATGCGCTACAGATGGACAACTGCCAGCGACAGTGGAAGTCACTTTAAGAACTAGCAAAATCAGTGGGACGGTTAGTACCAGAGGTTGTTAGTACTGGACAAGCGGTCGGTTCCTGAGATATGAGACCGAATATAAAGTGACGTTCGAAAGAAGGATAACGCTGGAGAATAGGAACAAACAAGGAGATAAGGAACATGTTACAAGGGGGAAATATTTTAAAATTTATAAAACCCCTCCGACTAAGGTGGTATTGCCATGCTGAAAGAATGCAAAGTTAAAGAATTCCAAAACAAATTACAACAGTTACAGTAGATGGAAGAAGGAAAGGTGAAAGACCACGTAAAAGATGGAGAGACGAGGTTGAAGATGATTTAAATATAATGGGAATGTACATGATAACAACAGCCAACGTACTATAACGTAACACTGAGGTGCGTCCGTGCAACCATTGTTGCAGGGGAAAAGAAGTGACTAATACTTATTCTGAATGTGTGTTTAGGTATCCACTGTCAACTGTCCGGCCCTACCATATTTTTTTCACATTATCTTATAAACGGCAAGATTAAAAAAAACGTTAATATGTTTTTTTTTATTTTCTCTACAAATTTTGTCTGAAACATTTCTCATTCTAAGAAGAAATGAGCGAGATGTGATCATAAATGTATGTTGGTCTTCCTGTAGAGTACCCTTAATTCGTGCCCGATTGTAATGAAACTTGAATTTTCTCTACAGATTTTCGAAAAATATTCTAATGTCAAATTTCAAGACAATCCGCACAGTTGCTGTTCGCAATTTCGTCATCGCACCGAAAAATGGAATGTACATTGGTGATGTCACAGCGCGAGCTGTAAGTACAATTAATGAAGTGGATTCTTGTTTATTTTGTGCCTGAAGACCAAAAGACTCGACCACTGGCCGTCACTGTGCGTGTGTCTGTTCAGACCGTGACCAAAAAAAGCCACATCCCTGTTGTTTTATGCAGAATGAGGTTAGGTATTCCAGCGACATTTCTTCTCAACTACTGTCCGTGGACATTTCAACGAACTTTGCACTTCCACAAAGTAAAAATCGAAAATCTGCCCACAGGCATTGCACAATTCACTGCTTACTCCTACCATCATGTATGGCGGTGACCCGTAAGTACTGCGAGGACGGATTCTGAACGCCGTTCGAAACGTCACTCCCGATGCTTCCTTTTTAAGCACATAAGGTTACTTCCCTTTATCGGACAGCTTAGTCGGTATAGCGACTCGTTACGCGCCGGACGGTCCGGGGATCGAATCCCGGTAAGGACGGGATTTTCCGCACCCGTCCAGACCGACCCTGGGGCCCACCCAGCGTCCTGTACAATGAGTACCGGGTCTTTATCGGGGTGGAAAGGGGAGCAGCGTCTGCTGACTACCCTCCTCATTCCAGTGACGTCTTACGAATGGGTTGGAGTTATACTTCCCTCTCCCCTCCATGTCTGCATAGACATCATGGGGTTATTCAAATATCATGGGGTGACGTTTACCTTTTACATTTCAGCTAGTGTCCACTACATATTACACTACTGCAACACTGACAACGAACAACGTCGAAGAGTGAGTATGCTTGCTTGTAACTTCAGACGAGGCAGCACATTCGGCTGTCATACGGAAGATGACGCCGTGCCGGTTGGTAAATAGGCAGCACGTTTAGAGGAGCTTGCTGCCTCCATTCGCACTGACTGTACAGTCCGTTCTGCACGTACTTCAGTCGCGTCTTGACCACTATGACAGTCGCAGGCTGAATAAATTAGGACTCGCACAGAACACCCCGACTAACACTTGGCGCGCTAAACCCGCTGTGTCAGTCCCCACTCCTGCGAAGTCGGAAAATTTGATATGATAATTACTTCCAGTTTAATGACTATTAACACAACAAAGAGGAATTTCTGCTATGCTACCACAGAACTTACAAATGGAGACAGCAAGCTCTCCGAAACGACAGAAACTATTTGCCAACAGACGCGGAATAATAAGCCAAAAGACGGGAAACTTTCAACGCCGCTATGAGTTCCTGGAATCAGGCGGTGAGCTGTTTCTCTACCTTCGCCGCGACTCCGCGGCAACACTTACTTCAGCTTTGTTGTGCGGGCAAGCATACACAGCGGGGTAAAGTCGCTGGGTTGTGCCTGACGTCAGAATAGCAACCGGCGTGCATTAGCACACGAGTGCAAAACACGGCGCAGTGGTAATACTACTAGACCACCAAGAGAGCATGCCGTTAGTATGTTACAGTACTGTTCCTTATTACACGGGGAAAATATGCAACAAAAAGGTAAGCAGTGTTGATAAAAAGCAAAGAATATGAATGATCAAAACACTGCGATTGGCGGACACCGCCTGAGTTAAACACTGATAAAATCTATATTTTCCCACGCCGTTAATTATGTAGTTCGTGCGATTCAAACAGCGAACACTAATACAGCACACATTTCAGTATTATTTCCCATCTACGGCTAGGCCTGTATTTACTGCAGGTTTTGCCACTACGCTAAAATCTGAACATTTGCACACATTCTACATGTTAATAATCCACCATCAGGGCAGGGTCAAGCTACCTACACTCAGTGGTTTGTTAGTTCTCTTTATCACGTGTTCCGGTATGTCGTACTCATCTTAAGACGTCCAAAGTAACTTTGAAGCAATTGATAAAATTCTTCTATGCAATCTTTTTAGGGTTCTGTGAATTTTCACAGTTATATTGTTTCACATTAGAGTGATTCTCCATAATGGGGACGGAGCGTTCCCTGTGAGGTGCGAATTGAATTTTTTCATGCCCCATTGCACTGCTATGCTCGGCGTTACAGTTCTTTGTTTAAGTGTTAATGCTTTTCATCAATAAAGTGACAACGCAAACGTGTTAGGGGCACCACTAGCAATACTCTACCATCCGATTTGCTGAGTACCAAACACTGCGAAACGGAAAGGTTCCGTGGCCGACCCGCTGAACACATATTTTCTTGATTGTCCCCCGTCTTCTAACAAATACTCAGACACCTGCCAAGGTCCACATTGCCACTGTAGATCCTAGTACTGCATTAAAAATGTGAAATTAATGGAATTGCGCCCCCTGCTCTAAAGACCACCAAATTATCTTGCTAACTCATCATTAAGTCAAAATTCCGTGGCCCCTGTACGAAGCTACTTGTAAGATATCACAAATTCAATGCATGTGCCTCCTGAGTTGTAACTGTCACGTATTTGATGCCCCAGGATGGTCAGTATTACCGAAACATGTAGCAGGTGTTGACGGGAATAAAAGAATTACTTGTGGTTGACGGCATACGTTTATTTTCCAATACGACGAACAAAAATTACACGAAGCAACCCCCTAGCCCAATGTCTTCGCAGAGACTCGCTGCCCCCATCCTCGGAGCACCCTGAAGACGACGGCTTTCCGAAACCCACGTACTTATCTACCAGAACTACATGACGTCACAGCCCGGCGCACAGTAATCTACAAATAAGCTATCACACGAAACTGGCCTACATTCGCGCTGGTTCATAGATTAGGATTCCAGTGACAGGGCTGTACATTTTCAACTTGCCGTTTACGTCAGAGCGAAATTACAAACACGGACTACGTCACGTCTCGTCACCTGCGTGCTGGAGCTACCCACCCTAAGCAGGCACTGCGTTCCTAAGGAGACAACAGCGACACAAAAGAAGGTAAATATTTGAACGCAGCTGCCAGCCAGCTACGGAGCGTCTCTCCGTCAGGGCAATATCTATGCAGAAGGAGAGTGGCGACGGCAAAATTATTCATCGTGAAACTATTCCACCCGCTTGCTGACAAGGCAACAACGCACTCCGCCAGATCTTCCCTCGGCGTTGCATAATTTAATGTGGTCTCTTGGCGCGGTGGAAAGGTGGTCGTACGAAAAGCTGAGAATACAAACAAACCCAGAAGCGGAAAATGGTGGGCAATCATTACCGATGAAAAATAAACAGAAGGATAGAAGAAGAAGACGCATGGAGTGCAGTGCGAGGAGCAACATTTATTACAGAGGGGGAAAACAAAAGAATTAATTTACTTCTTTTGGGGTTAGCACACATTTCCCGCTTGTCCTTCTCGGAAAGGTAGGCAAAGACAAGACAGAGTGTTGTAGGTGAAGGTGGACGGTTTGAGCTTGTCGCAGATGCAAGAATTTGAGTATCTGGGAGGAACGTATCAGTTCTTTTGTTTTTGATTTTGTATTGCGATGGCAGCACACAGGCATATAAGGGAGAATTAATATTAAAGTGCATCTACAGGAAGTGGGACGGGAGGCCATGGACTGGATTGATCTGGTTCAGGATAGGGACAGTTGGCGGGCTCTTGTAAACGCGGTAATGAACCTTCGGGTTCCATAAAATGCGAGGAATTTGACCGAAAACCGGCTAGCTTCCCAAGAATGACTCTGCTGCATGGAGTGAGTAAGTAAGTAAGTAAGTAAGTATTGGGACGGCAGCAATGTGATGGCAGGGAGGGAAGCGCGAGAAGCTTAGCGATGCAACGTGCAGTCTGGGCACCAACTCGGCATCTGCTCTACGACTGAGGAAACCCACGGAAAACCGTGATCGAGCGAGATGATCGCAGAACCTTCCAAATGCATACTGACTTACGGCCAGCAGCCCAGCGTTGCGACAGTCCGTATATGTGCAGCTTCTCCATTTCTGAAAACCAGCAGGTGTAAGAACCACTGATAACAAATGCACGAATAAACTGTATCAGTGGACCAATGTATAGCAGGATTACATCCACAAAGTCCCCGTCACTTTGCATGACAACCTTCAGTGTCAGTCTCACAAACCTTACGCGCCTCCTACCCTATTCACGTGATAGAAACTGCTACGTAAGCAGAC
>Ga0131853_10027401_pt1 | contig 10228 bp, 8 predicted proteins | sample TergutLab28metaG_FD_92764 | JGI IMG/M metagenome (GOLD analysis project Ga0131853, IMG submission 92764) | Labiotermes labralis P1 segment gut microbial communities from Petit-Saut dam, French Guiana - Lab288 P1 (version 2) (version 2) | ecosystem: Host-associated > Arthropoda: Insects >... | reverse complement strand
TTCCGCTGATGATGCAAGGCCTGCCGCCTTGGATAGAAAGGCTTCCCACATGGATGCACTGGCTTACCCCCGGGGTAGAATGGCTCGCAAGCAATCGATTGATTGTCTTTGCGGTGCTGCTCATTGTTGTGATGATTTTTGTGCCCAGAGGCCTACTTGGAACCTATGACTTTTCTCTTTCGCGGATTATTGAGAAAGCTGTTCGCCGCCTCAAAGGGGGACGGCCTGTAAAAGGAGGTGAGGACCGTGGCTAGTAAACGGGACCCCAGAGAGCCCATGATTCCCGAGCGAGACCTGGGTAAACGCCCTGTGCTGGAGTGCGTAGGTCTTGGGATCGATTTTGGCGGCCTCAAGGCGGTGGATGACTTTAACCTTACCGTCACGCCCACGGAGATATGCGGTCTGATCGGCCCCAATGGGGCAGGAAAGACCACGATTTTTAACCTCCTCACCAAGGTCTATCAACCCACCCGGGGCTCTATGTACCTGGAGGGCAAGGATACCAAATATATGAATACCATACAGGCCAACAAAGCGGGCCTGGCGCGGACATTTCAGAATATCCGGCTGTTTAAAGAACTCACTGTGCTGGAAAATGTGCTGGTAGGACTCCATAACGAGACGAGTTATGGTTTGGGGGGTGCCCTTCTCCGCTTGCCGGCCTATTGGCGGGCAGAGCGGATTGCCAGAGATCGGGCCATGGAGCTACTTTCCCTCTTTGATATGCATGAAGTGGCTACACACAAGGCTGGGAGCCTGCCCTACGGGTCTCAGAGGCGCTTGGAGATCGTGCGGGCCCTTGCGACGAACCCTGCGGTTCTCCTTTTAGACGAGCCGGCGGCGGGGATGAATCCCGCTGAGACGGAATGCCTGATGCAAAATATCAAAAAGACCCAGGAGACCTTTCAGATTGCCATAGTCCTGATTGAACACGACATGCATTTGGTCATGGGTATCTGCGAGGGTGTGGCTGTGCTCAACTATGGGCGGCTCATCGCCAAGGGCACACCGGCGGAGATACAGAAAGACCCGAAGGTTATCGAGGCGTACCTGGGTACGGGAGGGGGTGGGTCTCATGCTTAATGTGGTCAATATGAACGTCTATTACGGACATATCCACGCCATCAAAGATGTGAACTTTGAAGTGGCCGAAGGAGAAGTTGTCACCCTAATCGGCGCAAATGGGGCGGGGAAGAGCACGATTCTCAAGACGATTTCAGGCCTCTTGCGGAGTAAGACCGGCTCTATCACTTTTGCCGATGAGGGGATTGGATATACAGCCCCCTACGCCATCGTCAAACGAGGATTAGCCCATGTACCGGAGGGGCGGCGGGTGTTCCTCCAGATGAGTGTCCAAGAGAATTTGGAGATGGGGCACTACACCCAACCAGGGGGGACCCTGAGTGAACGGATTGAGCAGGTGTTTGCCCGTTTCCCGCGGCTCCTAGAGCGGCGGAAGCAGGTGGCGGGGACCCTTTCCGGTGGTGAACAGCAGATGTTGGCTATGGGCAGGGCGATGATGAGCCGTCCGAAGCTACTGATGCTGGATGAACCCTCTATGGGTTTAGCACCTCTCTTGGTGGAGCACATTTTTTACCTCATCAGAGAGCTAAACGCTGCAGGCACCACCATTCTCCTAGTGGAGCAGAATGCCCATATGGCCCTTACCGTGGCAGATCGCGGCTATGTGCTAGAGACAGGGCGGATTGTCCTCACGGACAACGCAAAGACCCTTTTGGAGAATGACGCGGTTCGGAAGGCTTATTTGGGTGGATAGTTGTAGGAAAAGAAGTGTCCTCGCGTACCATGTTGTACGCGAGGACTTTTATTTTGAGGTGGAGGGACAGGAAGCGAAAGTGCTGGGCGGGCATAAACTGTATCAAAAACTAGGAGTGAAGTGTTTATGTATTGTCCTGTGCAGATTACATATGTCATCCGACAGGGAGATAACCTGTATCAACTTGCCAGGTATTATCAGACGACCGTTCCTGGGATTCTTGCGCTGAATCCTGCCATTGACCCCTATAATCTTCAAATTGGAAGTGTGCTGACTATTTGCCCGGGGGAGGCCTTTCAGATGTCGCAGGGCAACCCCAATCCCCCCGCTGGTCCGAACGTTGCAAAGCAGCTTGAACTCATAAACGATATGCGGCTTGCGTGGAGCCAGCATGTGTATTGGACGCGGATGCTGCTACTCAGCATCGCCCAGCGACTCCAAGATTTGGACGCTGTCACGGCGCGGTTGATGCAAAATCCCAATGACATAGCGAGGGTTTTTGCGCCGTATTACTCCCCAGAGGTCACAAGGGTGATTGCCAACCTTTTGACCGAGCATCTGCAGATTGGCGCTCAATTGATTACCGCCCTACGGGATGGAAACAGTGCCCTAGCGGAAAGGCTGAACCGTGAGTGGTACGCAAATGCCGACAAAATGGCGAAAGCCTTTGCCGATATTAACCCTTATTATAAGCAGCACGAGATGCGGGAGATGCTCTATAGCCATCTAGAACTCACCACCCAGGAGATTGCCATGCGGCTTTTGGGGAAATATCCTGCCGACATCAAGGCCTTTGACGCGGTGGAAGCGGAAGCTCTTTCGATGGCGGACTTCTTTTCGTCTGGAATTAAGCAGCAGTTTCCGCAACTATTTGCTTGAAGTTTTGCAAAACCGCCGTCCAAAGGCTTGGACGGCGGTTTCCTCTTATGGCAGGTGGACTTTTTTCTTGTGAAAGGCGGAGGGGACGAGTCTGTAGGCTTCTTTTTTGTCTATCTTGGTAATGTAGCGTGTGGCGATGCGCTCGCCGCAGTTTGGGCAGAAGATGGCCCCGTGGTATTGGGAGAAGTCTAGGGCACCCTCGATGATTCTGTCGTTATACATCTTTACAAAATTGCTCTCGCCGACTTTTTGATAGTGGGCGATGAAGCATTTGCAATGGGCGCAACTCACTTCCAGGACGTGGCTGCCGCGGACTTTTTTGCAGTTTGGGTTTTTGTGGGTTGTCATGATGAGGGGCTCCTGTTGGTGTGAGGAGTGGGTGTGAGGGTATTATACTTGGGTGGGAGTTTGGGTGTCAAGGGTTTATGGTGAGAGTAAGCGGCCTTGATTTATTGACAAAGAAGGTGTACAATATGGGGTGGCAAAATACGAGGAAATCAAAGGAAAACATAATGAAACTGAAATACTTACCTAATGCCATAACTTTATCTAGAATCGTTCTGGCGATTTCCCTGATTGTTATTCCCCCGCTCACTCCGGTGAGTATATTTATATTCATCCTTGCTGGCGTGAGCGACATGGTGGACGGGTTTTTAGCGCGCAACATCAAAGGTGCTCACAGCGAACTGGGCGCGGAGCTTGATAGTATGGCGGATATGCTCATGGTTGTAGTCACGGTTTTCTTTATCATGCCCGCTATGAATCTGTGGCCGTGGCTTTGGTATGGTATTCTGGTTGCCCTTGGATTTAAATTGATGTCCGCGGTGCCTGGGATTTTGAAACATCGTAAAGTATTCTTTTTACATACGATCTCCAATAAAGTGTTGGCGATGCTGCTGTTTATGGGGGCGATTTTGTATTTTATTTTCGGCGGGCATGTGGCGGTGAACTGGTATATTGTATTTTTGCTGGTGGCTGTGTTTGTTATAACGCTGGAAGAGATGGTGATTATTAGTATGCTGGATTATCCGAATAAGGATATCAAGGGCTTTTGGTGTGTGAAGCGGGTGAATGAGGAGTATCGGAAGAGGCAGATGGTGGAGGGTGGGTAAGGGGAAAGCGGGGCTATTCTGCATTTTTTTGCAACTTTGCGCAATATGAACGAAAGAGAAACAGAAGGGAAAATCTAGATTATGTATCAGATTGAAACCAGAAAATTTGCGAAAAATGATCTTAATATCTTGGACTTTAAATATGGTTACCATTGTGTATATATATTGGAAAATGAATCATATGCCTACATTGGTGAAACGAAAGACATTATTAGTAGAGAAAGCCAGCATAGTATTGATAAAAAGAAAAAACAATATAAATTCGAAAGAATTCATATTATCGGTAGTAATAAAGCAGAGGAAACGCCAGCTAAGCATTTTGAGCGTATACTGATAAAATTGATGAAAGCGGATGGTAAGTTCAAAGTTATTAATGGTAATGATGGCATACCCGTACACTATCCTCGAAAAAACGAATTTGAGATGTATTTTGATGAGCTGTGGCCTGAGCTTGTGGAAAAAGGGCTTGCGAAAACAAAAGAATTTCAGACCATACTCAATTCGAACAGATACAAATATTCTCCTTATACGGCTTTGACAGAGAAGCAACACCAAACTTTGACAAATATTATGAACGCAATTGACTCTGAGGAAACAGAGCCCCATGTGAGCGGAAGGGGCTTTCAAGTAAAGCCGATTTTAATTGAAGGCGACGCAGGAACTGGGAAAACAGTGCTTGCGACATCCTTGTTTTATCATCTAAGAACTAATGACCGTCATAAAAATAAAAAGATAGCCTTAGTATATTCGCAACCGACAACGAGAGAGGAAATGCAAGAAGTATTTAAGGGTACTGAGAAATTGAAAAAGTGTGATGTTGTTGCGCCTATCGAGCTTACAAAGCAATTTTATGATATTATCATTTGTGATGAGGCACATAGACTACGAAGAGGTAAGAATTTGAATATGTATTCCGGTACGTTTAAAGAAGGGAGCAAACGTCTGGGACTAGATGATACCCATGATGAGCTTGATTGGATTTTTTTTAATTCGAAAGATCGAAAGAAGAAGCAGATTCAAATTTTGTTTTATGATGACCAGCAGATTGTTTGTCCTTCTGACATAGAGCAAACTTCTTTTAGAAAGAGATTGCAGGATCCGAAGCGAGGGATACGCCCGGTGAAGCTGTTGGATGAACAAATGCGCATGAGAGCAGGTGATGAATATGTACCCTATATTCATGGTGTCTTGCGACATAAAGCGGGAGTATTGCAAAAATTTGAAAATTATGATTTGCGATTGTTTACTGACTTTTCTGACATGGTAAAGCAGCTTCAAGAAAAAGAAGAAGAGATGGGGCTGTGTAGATTATGCAGTGGGTATGCCTGGAAGTGGAATAAATGGAAACCTGACACGACATCGGACAGGCTACAGGGAGATATTTGCATTGATGGAGTAAGGATTCACTGGAATACAGCAACAGCAGGCTGGCTCAGAGATCAGCAAGCAAAAGATGAAATGGGGAGCATATACACGCTAGCAGGGCTGGATTTGAATTATGTGGGAGTGGTTATTGGACCAGACCTTTACTATAATAATGGGATTCAGGTAAACAAGAGGGAGCTTTATGACAACAAAGTGAAAAAGGGTGTTCGTGATGGAGAGTTAAAAGAATATGTTCTCAATACTTATGCAGTTCTTCTCACGCGTGGAATTCGTGGAGCGTTTATCTATGTTTGCGATGAGAAGTTGCGAGAGTACTTTCGGAAATTTTTTTGATGTGAAATCAGGGCATAAAAAATCCATCGACAAAAATCGATGGATTTTTTATGGTCGGAGCGCTGGGACTCGAACCCAGGGCCTCATGGTCCCGAACCATGCGCGATACCAAACTTCGCCACGCCCCGATGAAATTTTCTAACTTCTCAATTATAGATTCTCTGACCCCACTTGTCAAGGTCGAAAATGTGGTATAATCACTTTATGACGACGCAAGGGAGGCGGGGCGTATGGGGGACAAGTACTCTGTCTTGGAGAAGGTGTTTGGATATAAGGCGTTTCGGGGTGGGCAGGAGCCGTTAGTGGATGCGATTCTAGGCGGGCGGGACGCTTTGGGGATTATGCCGACGGGGGCGGGGAAGAGTCTTTGCTACCAGGTCCCGGCTTTGCTTTTGGATGGGGTGACCATTGTGATTTCGCCCCTTATTTCCCTGATGAAAGATCAAGTGGGAAGCCTCCGGCAGGCAGGGGTACAGGCGGCTTATATCAACAGCTCTCTGACGGCGGCCCAGGTGACGAAGGTGCTAGAAGAGGTGGGGCATGGAAAATATCGCCTCCTCTATGTGGCACCGGAGCGGCTTTCTAGTGAGCGGTTTTTGGAGGCCCTGTCTCGGACGGATGTGGCGCTGGTGGCTGTGGATGAGGCCCACTGCGTGTCTCAGTGGGGGCAGGACTTTCGGCCCAGTTATTTGGATATCAGTGGATTTATCAAGGAACTCTCAAGACAGCCTGTGGTGGCCGCTTTTACGGCGACGGCCACCCATCAGGTGCGAGGGGACATTGAGGCGCTTCTGGAGCTACAGGACCCGATGGTGATTACAACGGGTTTTGACCGGGCGAACCTCTATTTTGAGGTGCAGCGTCCGATGGGGCGGGCGGATGCGGTGGTCCGCTCTGTTTTGGGGCGGCGGGAGCAGAGTGGGGTTGTCTATTGCCTCACCCGGAAAGACGTGGAGCAGATTTGCGCCAGGCTCGTCAAAGAAGGGGTCAGAGCGACCCGTTACCACGCGGGTTTGGAGGATGAGGAGCGGCAGCGGAATCAGGAGGCCTTTCAGACGGACGAGTGTCCTGTGATGGTGGCGACCAACGCATTTGGGATGGGGATTGACAAGTCCAACGTGGCCTATGTGCTCCATTGTGGGATGCCGAAGAATTTAGAGAGTTACTATCAAGAGGCGGGGCGCGCGGGACGAGATGGGGCTCCGGCTCAGTGTGTGCTCTTTTACTCCGGACAGGATATTGTCACTAACAATTTCCTCATTCAGCGGGACAGCGAAGAGCAGAGAGAGATGGACCCGGCGCTCCGAGAGGCCCTTGTAGCCAGAGATAAGGCCCGGCTGAACAGCATGGTGGGCTATTCGAAGACGACCAGTTGTTTGCGGAAGTATATCCTTTCTTATTTCGGGGAGGCAGGGTCTGAGGATTGCGGCAACTGCGCGAACTGCAAGCAGATTTTTGTCGAGGCGGACATTACTATCGAGGCGCAGAAGATACTTTCCTGTGTCAAGCGGATGAACGAGCGCTATGGCAAGCTTTTGGTGGCAGAGGTCCTCAAGGGGAAGGAGAGCGGGAAGCCTGTGGAATTTGGGCTCAATCAGCTCAGTACATATGGGGTTTTGCGAGAGCTCTCGGGAAAACGGATTTTAGAGTTGATTGACGCTTTGGTGGATATGGAGTATCTCCAAGTGACAGAGGCGGATATCCCGCGGGGGCTGTATCCTGTGGTGAAATTGGGCAGCCGAGCCAGAGGTGTTTTGTTTGATGGAGAGACGGTGTCTATGCGGGTATCGGAGACACCGCCGGAGCAGCCGAAGAGGAGTCGCGGGGCAAGGCGGGCAGAGGGTGGAGAGAAAGCCCCGGCCGATGAGAGCTTATTTGAGAAACTGCGAGGACTTCGGACGGAGCTCGCGCGGGCTCAAGGGATTGCGCCCTATATGATCTTCCATGACACAGCCTTAGTTGAGATGAGTCAGGTAGTGCCGGTGACAGAGGAGGCGTTTCTTGCCATCGGTGGCGTGGGGCAGATGAAGCTGGCCCGGTATGGCGCGGACTTTTTGGCCTTACTCCGGACGTATAAAGGGGTGGAGGCAGAGGCCCCCCAAAAGGTGGAATCGATCCGATCTACGCCAAGCGAGGGTGCGCCCTGGAGCGTGTATGAGGACACGATGCTAGAAGCTCAACTCTTAGGCGGGATGTCCTTGGAAGAACTGGCCGCAGAACATGATCGGCCCATAGAAGATGTGCGGGCTAGACTCCGGGCTCTTGGGTATGGGGCGGAATAGGGCCTTACTAGCCAAGTCGTCTAATGATCCATTTTTGGTTGTAGACGCATGGGCAAAAGCTCTGGTTCTCCCTGGACTTCTGAGACATAGGGGCCGTGGCCTCGGAGGCTGCCAATCCGCCACAAGGCACCGTCTCTTGTCAGCACAAAGGTGTTCATAAAGCCTATGCCACCGTGGTCCATAAAATAATGGGTGGAAATCTTTGCAACATTGTCCATGATGAGGGTGGGAGAAAGCCTTGCCTCTCTTGTGCCGTCGCCAAGTTGACCGAGATTGTTTGCTCCCCAGGCCCAAAGCGCGCCGTCGGAGTCAATTACGAAAACTGTGTCCGCGATTGCCTCTACTGACTGGACGTGGTCCATAATTGCAACGGGTGCTGTGCGAGTTTCGGTGGTTCCGTCACCGATCAGGGGCATATATATCCAGTGTTCGGGGAGTTGATTTTCTCCCCAGGTCCACAGGGTGCCGCTCTCGTCTATCTCATAGTGAAAGCTTGAGGTCCTCCAGCCAGATACCACATACTCGGAGTCATCTACCCGCACGGGGTAGAGGCGAGTCTCGCGCCAGAAGTGATCGTCGGGAATGTCTCCTTCTTCCAGAGAGTATTCCTCCCAGCCCCAGCGCTCGCCCCACCACCAGGTCACGCCGTCTTCTGTGATGGCATAGGCGCCTTCGCGGGTTGGAGTGACAGAGCTTACATTGTCCATAATCCAAACCGGAGAACTGCGGGGGATATCGGTGCCATCGCCAAGGGCCACTGGCCAATCCCAGGCAGAGCCATTTTGTCCCCAGCCCCACAATGTGCCGTCCGCTGTGATGGCATAAGAGCGCACACTATCACCGACGTGGGAGTTTGGAGCGACAGGGGAGATTGCGGCGTACACAACATCTTCCAGAATGGGGACAGGATAGGGTCTTGGCTCACTTGTTCCGTCGCCGATTTTGCCCTGCTCCTGATTTTCGCCCCAAGCCCATAGCACACCGTCTGCGTCTATGGCGAGATGGTGTGCGGGGCCTGCCACGGCGGAGATGACATTGTCCATGATCCAAGCGGGGGGCTCGGCCCAGTCTGCTAAGGTCCATTCCCAGGTTTGATGGTCTAGCTCGTCAAACGCTTCCCACATCCATAAAGAGCCATCCTCCAAGATGGCGAGGACACTTGTGAGTGAGGTCGACATGGCTACAACCTGTAATTCATCCGAGATGATTGTGGGTGCATAAATATGCATCGGGGTTTCTGGTTCTGCTTGCGGCTCCGGCTCTGGTGTTTCCGCCTCTAGCGAGGGGAGGGGATTTTCGAGTATGGGGGTTTCACCACAGGCGACTAGGAGGGTGGCTAAAAGCAGGAATATGAGAAGTGTGGAGAATGTTTTTTTCACTTGGAATGGTCCTCCTTGAAGAAAATGGATTATAGCACGTTAGACGCATCAAAAGTAGGGAATGTTCCGAGTGCTCTAAAACTCCGCAAACTCACTCAAAAGCGCCGCTTCCAACAAGGCGGGGTTTGCTTTGGCCGTTTGCAAAGCTGGATAGCCCTTATCAGATAGCACTTCTTGCAAGTAAGGTAGACTTTCTTGTAAGTTGTTCTCACGATAACCGACAATTGTATCTGTTATGAGTTTGAATCCGAAATCTGAGTACAGTTTGATTGCTTTGTTTGCGATCGGGTGTGTATGCACATAAACTGGACACTCCGCGCTCTTTAAAACTTCACTGAAAAGTCCGCGGCCAATTCCCTGTCCCTGGTATTCGGGCAATACAAAGAAACCTAAAACCGTGCTAATTTTCCCATAAGAGAGCCAAATACCAGAGGTTGCGATAGGTTTGTCATTTTTGTCCACGGCAAAGGTACAACGACGAAAAAACTCGTCTTCATGAGGGGCATACACTTTGTCGTAATACTGGTTTATAAATTCCATGTATTGGCCTTGCGCCCACATATATTTCCATGTGGGCAGTTCATCAGGCCTACAAAGTCGTGTAGAAAACCCATTTGGCAATGGGCGAAACGCGTTTTGATTTGGTGTGTCGCATTGCATGAAAAGATGGCCAGCAAGTAGCTCCTGTGAGATATCGGCCATGATAAGCTCCCCTTCTGAAAGTATGGACTTGCTATTATTAGCCCATTCTACCATAGCGAAAGCTGAAACTCTATGGTATTCAACTGAAAAGTGTAGTTCTTGATTGCCTTGACTATATTGCGTTTTCCTCCGCAGGTGTGCTACAATATATGGTAGAACACCCATAGGAGGATAGATGACAATTTTAGGGATAGACCCGGGTTATGCCACGGTGGGGTTTGGAATTATAGAGGGAGACAGAGGACGGCAGAAACTTGTGCAATACGGTGCCATCCGTACCTCTGCTGGAGGGGCGTTTGCGCCGCGGCTCAAGCAGATTTTTGACGATACCACTGTCCTCATCCGGCAGTTTACCCCGGACGCCATTGCCATTGAGGA
>Ga0131853_10027399_pt1 | contig 10228 bp, 3 predicted proteins | sample TergutLab28metaG_FD_92764 | JGI IMG/M metagenome (GOLD analysis project Ga0131853, IMG submission 92764) | Labiotermes labralis P1 segment gut microbial communities from Petit-Saut dam, French Guiana - Lab288 P1 (version 2) (version 2) | ecosystem: Host-associated > Arthropoda: Insects >... | reverse complement strand
TCTAATAGCCGACGTTTCGGAACCCTCTATCAGTTCCATCTTCATAGGCAGGTGGATGAAGTATGACAGGGGATGGGATGTGTGGTGTATTTATACCTGACAGGGTTCTGGCAGGCTAGTGGAGGAGCCAATGGAAGGCGAGTGACCGGATGTGGGCGGGTAGGTGCACAACAGGTTGTGGAAGGGGGCAGGTATATAAGTGCGAGTGCGGGTGGGATCACTGCAGTGTACTCGGTGGATGTCTCCAAAAGAAAGCATATTACATATAGAACAAGGCGAAAGCTTAAAATCAAGAATGTAGGTACTAAATATTTTAAACATGGTATATACTCTCCGTTTTTTTATCTTCAAAATGCAGTTTGTTTCATAATTCTAACGTATTTGGTTCCTGTTTTATTCAAATTTTATATACAGAGTGTGCTAAAATTAAAAAAAAATAATTCCGGCGCCAAAAAATGATGGGTTTAGCAGGTTTCTTCGGTCTTTCCACGCAAATGCTTGGATATTACCATGCAGTAGCTCAGGGGAGATTTATGCCAGTTCCTTTGAACTTAAACTTCAAGGTCGGGTTGCTGGGACTCCTGTTAACGTTTTGGTCTCGATTCTCGGCAACAGGACCAGTTACACTAACTAGGGTTTTCGTAATTCACCTCAGTCACAACACCGAAAGCTTGAAACAGCCTAAGACCGTACCCTTTCATTTATTCTCCAGTTCAAAATTAGCACACTCTGTCATTAGGCGACTGACAGCTACCTAATATGGCAAATGTCATTCGATAACATAATTATACCGGACAAGACATGAAGGAAAGCATTCTGTTCTACCTTTATTCCGTGCAGAAACGCCTAAAATAATATTTCATATCTCCAGCATCCGCTTAAACGATTTTTCATATTCCGAGGAACAGCTACCTATGAAAACGTTTAACGGCCAGAAAAAGTTCATTGTGGGGAGCATAATTCAATTAAAGCAACATTATTGTCAAGAAAATTTATTTGTAAACAGCTGCTACAGTATATAAGTCAGATTTGCGTGGAATAATCCGCGGTATTTCGAAATTTATAATTATTTATTCTACTCTTTCTCGTGGACTCCGTTAAGATTTTCTGCGGAAACCTGCTTGGGAAACACTGGCCTAAAAACCTGGCATGAGAAGGAAAACTTAAAACTCCAAATCAGTCGAACTATCACCATGGTCTAACTTCTTAAGGAATACAAGCTGTTGTCATACTCTGACCGACAGGCTTAGCCTTCGGATGTTCGCGACTCTCTCACGGTCTTCCAAGAGACCAGTTTCTCTACATTTTTTTTACAGTTCCGGCAAACAGTGAGGGTGGTTGACCATCCTAGTGAGGCATTTTAATTGTATACTATAACACATAAAGCCTACTACAGCTTGAAAACCCACATAACCTTACAAGGAAGGCAATAAAGAAAAACACTTAACTTGATGACATACACTTGTGTGGTCATCCTGTTCCAGATAGAGGTGCCCATTTAAATTACACACATTTCTGTGTTGCTATGCACCTACACTAACATGAAACAGAGAGCTCATTGACAGCTGACAGAAGAGAATCACACAGCGACGTTCACTGAACATTGAAATGCATTTTTTAAATCCCATCCTACAGCAGAGAGTGAAGGCCGTCAATCACAACTGAGGTTTATGTTATATTATTACATAACTTTAATGTGCAACACATTTCGGATTAAGTGTAAAAAAGCCATCGTCAGACGAAATTACAGTGCCAAATAAATCCATCATACAATCCTCATTACTTTATTTTTCATGTCAGTATATATGGCTAATATATCAAATTTACAATCTTCGTAGAATAAAATATGCCGATATTATTAAACTTTTTTTAAAACAGAGACAGGTTCTATGTAAAATAGGAGAAACGTGGGTTTAAAATTAATTAGTTAAAAAATTAATTTCCAGTACTTACGGGTGAAAGTGATAATTTTATAACTTGATGTTGTTCGGCCTCGAGGGATATGCCCTATAATTTTGTGGTAATCTGAATTATGTGCTTGGTAAAAGGTTTTCCTGATGTTAAAACATTCCTTGTTTTATTTTATTTAATTTTGGTTTGCGTATGGTAAATATAAACAAGAGTTTTTAACCCTCGTTGGGCTGCTGTTATGTAGGCCTCTCAATCTTCAGGACTTGAATGTAATGAAATATAAGACCATTAAACTCGTCGATCATTATCATCAATACCCTGGATGATTATTATTAATACATCATAAATGGGATTTAGCTTGGCATGACTTAACATAACCAGATGTTGGGTTTCACACTTCTATCCAGTTAAATATTAGTTGCGTCTTGTGTCTGGAAGTCTTGAGCTTGGGAAAGCAGAGAACTCAAATTACAGTCAGATATTAGCATCTGTCTTAGATGGACAACGGACCGGAAGGCTCAAATTAAGTCAGAGTTCAAGAGAACACCAGATATTAGCATCTGATTTAGATGAATAGTGGACCTGAAGGCTCAAATTAAGTCAGAGTTCAGGAGAACACCACATACTTGCATCTGATTTAGATGGATAGCGAACCTGAAGGCTCAAATTAAGTCAGAGTTCAGGAAAACACCAGATATTAGTATCTGATTTAGATTAATAGTGGACTTGAAGGCTGAAATTAAGTTAAAGTTCAGGATAACACCAGATATTACCATCTGATTTAGATGGATAGTGGACCTGAAGGCTCAAATTAAGTCAGAGTTCAGGAGAACATCAGATATTAGCATCTGATTTAGATGGATAGCGGACCTGAAGGCTCAAATTACAGTCAGAGTTCAGGAAAACACCAGATATTAGCATCTGATTTAGATGGATAGTGGACTTGAAGGCTCAAATTAAGTAAGAGTTCAGGAGAACACCAGAAATTAGCAACTGATTTAGATGGATAGTGGACATGAAGGCTCAAATTAAGTCAGAATTCAGGAGAACACCAGATATTAGCATCTGATTTAGATGGGCAGGGGACCTGAGGGCTCAAATTAGTCAGAGTTCAGGAAAATATCAGATATTAGAATCCGATTTAGGTGGATAGCGGACCTGAAGGCCAAAATTACAGTCAGTTTTCAGCAGATAACTAGATATTAACATCTGATTTAGATGATCAGACCTACAACCCAATAAGATACCATAAGACCCACAATGAACGTAATAAAGCTTTACGCCTACCTAAAATAGAAAGGATATAGTGTGACAGTATTTTTAAAAGGGATTACACCACTTCCTACCAAAATTCACGATCACGTAATAATGTAACCTACATAACGCACAATGACATAGAGTCATTAACTGAACTATTAACATTTCCGAAGTTCCGGGATAGCGTAGTCGGTATAATGACTAGGCTGCCAGCTGGACGACTGAAAATTCTGATCCTTGCAAGGGCAAAAAAATATTCCCTTTTTTAAAGCATCCAAACCAGCTCTTCCATATGGGTATCGGGAGCTCTTTCCCCGGAGGTAAAACCGCCGGCTGACCACACGCCTCTATCTAGTGCCAAGATTACGAATGAGTGGAGATATACCTCCACTCCCTGATAAACCTTCAATGACGTGTGTAGGAAAAATGTACCTTTTCGCATTGTTTTTAACCATTATTGCTTATTTTTTATACTTGCATGTTGCAGTTAAATGACCAAGCCCTCGCGTTTTACTTCCATCACCTTCTGAACGTGAATTTTGTCATATAGCCATTTCTAGGTCATATGTTCCTAGACGTTGCTCATCAGAAGATTAAGCCACATCCGTTCCGCAGCCCGCTATTTGAATGACAATCATCTATTGTCTCACATACAGTAGGCAGTTAATCACAGTCCTTCACGTGTCAGAACCACCTTTTATAATCGAGTCAAAGAGAAAATAAATCGTTATTATTCACATTACGACGTTTGAACACCTTCAAAAACAGCTGTAGTGATGCCATTATGTACGGTGTCGTGGCTTATTAAGCGGTGCTCAGTCAGGTTCGGATAGTTATGAATGAAATGATGCACAACTCCCTGTTCATCTGGCGACTCTCGTTTGTAAAAAAAAATAATACATTGCTACTGCCGCTCTTTCCAAACCCCAAAAGAGTGAAGACTAAGGGTGTATTTTTCTCGCATTTTGTTGTTGTTGTTATGAAACACGGTTTGTCACCCCCAGAGAAAAGAAAGACTTTGCAAAAAAGTAGAAACAGACACGAATATACTGGAGAATGGCGGAAATTACGGAACGAAGGCTTTCGTTATCATATGCTTGTAATCTTGAGAATAGTCTAATCACGACAAAAGCGAAGCTGAAGTCATTTGAAAGTTCGTGATGTTGACGTTAGGACACAGGACGCGGAGAGACCCGAAGAAAAACTAACCTGCAGTTATAGAATGTTTTAGGCGCGTTCGCAAAATTACGAAAAGCGACTATTCGCTTCGTTATGCCTGTCTGTCTGTCCGCCTGTGCTTCCATCAGCATAAAAAAAAAAACTCGGCTTCCCCGTGACGGATTTTCATGAAATTTGATATTTGAGTGTTGTTTTCGAAAATCTGTAGAGAAAATTCAAGTTTCATTAAAGTCTGACAAGAATAACGGGTACTGTACGTGAAGACCAATATACTTTTTGATCACATCTTGCTCAGTTCTTCTTAGAAAGAGCAATGTTTCATACAAACATTGTAGAGAAAATCAAAACGCACATTTTGCCTTCAATAACTTTTTGTCGCAAATCGTGCCGTTTAAGAGATAATGTGCAAAAATTTTGTACGACGCATGCGCATTGCATGCTGGAGACCTAAGGTTGCGAAAACACCTCGCAGTATGTAATACTTCAATGTTAATAAAAATCCAACCAGATGCAACAGTATGCTGATACTTATTTACTACAAAGTCACGCTACATGTTTCGGGTGTCACAGCACCCATGATCAGGAGTACTAAAAACTGTAACTGCAGCCTCCGGTACAGGTCATAATACTGGTACAGCTACTTCCCTCCAACGTGGCCTGCTGAGGCCACATTGGAGGGAAGTAGCTGTAGCTGTAGTAAATAAATATCTGCATACTGTTGCATCTGGTTGGATTTTTATTAACATTGAATTACGATGCACGGAACCAAGAGTTTAAAATTTATGTAATACTAATTGCTTTTCTACTGCAACAATGGTAGTACGAACGCGCCTCAATATGACGTTATATGTACATTGCCTGTCGTGCTCTATACTTCTTTCTTTACGATGTACGGGCTCAACAGTCAAAGCATCGTGGTTCGATTGCCCGCGGTAGTGAGAGATATTCCTTTTCTGCAAAAGGTTCAGACCGGTTTTGGGGCTCACACCCACTTATTTAACGGGTACATTGGGCAGTTACTCCAGCGGCGAAACAGCCACGGAGCGAAGTTGACCACACCCCTTCAACTAGTGCCGAGGTGAAGAATGAGTGGAGGGAGCCATGTCCCCACTTCTCCATATACTTTAATGGTTTACTAGGGGAAGAACTTCAACTCTACGCATTCATACAACAGACTTTATGTGAACAGTGCTGCTTTGACATATAGAATTATCGACATTTCTGAAATCACAGCTCTTTCGTTGTCCGAGACACACTCCATCGTGTTACATGTCACAAATAATTATTATATTAAAAGGACCCCAATTTTTGTGGGGCTGAATATTCACTCTACCCCATCTGTAACATGGATTATGTAATTGAATAATTGTTCAACAAGATGCGACTTATTCAGTTTATTATATTTCTGTAGACAGCTCTACATGTTTCGGGTGTTGACACCCATCATCAGGAGCTCGTGCAACTGTAATTACAGCTTCTAGCACTGGTCAACCGGGTCAAGTTCCAACTCAACAACGAGAGCGGATGGTAGCAGACCCGGTTATCCTTTGCCAGAAGCTGTAATTACAGTTGCACGAGCTCCTGAAGATGGGTGTCAACACCCAAAACATGTAGAGCTGTCTATAGATATGCAATAAACTGAATACAGTCGCATCTTGTAGGACACTTATTCAATTTGATTCACGATGCACAGATCCATGAATATAAAATAAAAAATGGATTATGAACTGTTACGATTGAAGCGATAATAACTTGGATTCTGCCACCAAACTCTTAAAAGCGTTATTTTTGGTTTATTTAACGACGCTTTCAATGACTATGATTGTATAGGGAAGAATGTCAGGATGATTATAAATAATGAGTTGCAAGGATGTGTCGGTCGTCGTTTAACTTAAGGCACTAACTCTGTATCTCTGCCCGGTCTAAGCCGTGGGTCTGCGGCCGTTTGCCTGCTGGAATTTTGGGTTCGAATCCCGCCGGGGACGCTAATGTTTGTCTCTTGTGAGTGTTGTGTGTTGTCAGGTAGAGATCTCTGCGTCGGGCTGTTTACTCGTCCAGAGCAGTCCCACCGAGTGTGATCATGAAGCCTCGTCCTTAAGGAAGCCATAGCCCGCTGGAGTTGTTACGCTAGGGGGGGTGGGGATGTATCTGCAGGGGAGACGGGGAAAACCACGATAACCGTACTGCAGACAGATTTACGAACCCGGGACCTTCGGAATACGAAAAATAGCATAACACTGAAGGAAACTGTCGGGCCATTTGGGGGACCACTTGCACTATAAGATGCCCATGTACTGATCTCTACGCGCCATTGGTTGAATCCATAACAGGTCCGATGTTTGCGTTTGCGATAAGTTTTATCGGGAAGGTTTAGTCATTGCCGTTCGCGCAAAGTACATCCAGTGAATGAATCATACCAATTTTATCATTTATCAGTGCGCGTTTTGCTTCTCCTCCCTTTGTGGTGTTGTGTATCACATTTCTACGCCCGAATTCTTGCAGTCTGGATGCTCCGAACACAACACACTCCATACACAAGCAACATTTGCTCAGCCGCTATTCACACATTATGCAACAGCGCTCTATGCGTCAGCAAAATGTCATTTCACACTGACCATGCCGAGCAATCAGTTCAGATAACAAACAGTAACTCGCAACACGGTTATCACACCGCATGACAATAATGAATTATTTTGTTAATTAACGCACAAAAGTAAAAAATAAACGCTACGAATGTCAATGAAGTATAATTAGACCCAGTTACGTTAAAATGTGTAGTGAAATTATCGTTTTGGAGCAAACACACGAAGTTAAATTTCAGGTGTATGTAAAGTACACACGTTAGTCCACTGATAAATTGTAACCAAAACAACGCTGCAGACAGTTTTTGTTTGGAAGAATCCGAACACTGGAACTCATTGTGATCGAATCTGAAGTTTCGGAAGGTAAAATATGTGGGACCGGCGGACAAAACGATATAGTCATACGCCGCATAACGACGTTTCGGTCAACGACGGACCGCATATACGACGGTGGTCCCATACGATTATAATATTATAATGTAATATCATTATACCTGTGTTATAATTGCCTACAGTATTCAGTACAGTAACGTGCTGTACATGTTTGTAGCCTAGGAGCAATAGGCTATATATAGCCTAGGCGTGTAGTACGCTATACCATCTAGGTTTGTGTAAGCACCGTCTACGACTTTGGCACAACGACGAAATCGCCTAACGACGCATTTCTCAGAATGTATCCCCGTCGTTAAGCGACGCACGACTGTATTTATGTGCTGGTTATACGTACTTGGAGGAGGGGGGTGGAGAAGTGGACCCACAGAAAGCAAGTCAGTTTAGCGGTGTTGCATGCCGTTCTGAACAGGCAATACGCGTGATCTGCCGAGAATTTTACCGACTTTTTAAATCAATGTAACACAGTAACGCAAAAAAATAGCGTGTTCTACGTGAGCAGATACACCGTTGTATATTACAGCTGGAATCACCAGAATATTAATGTACGTATCAACAAACCTTAATCCAGTCGGAATATGTCTGCAGGACTTTAACACTTGCGGCGCCTTCGGGCTGTTATCGTCCCCATCATTTAAAACCTATGACTATTTCCGAGGAAAACACTAGACAATGAATTTCAAATGTAACGTCCCACGTGTTACATGACATACGCTGTAAGTTTTCCCCTCATCAGTTCACAGTCGATCATAATCGATATCTCGTGCACGTCGTTACATCGTATTTTCTCGCAAACGGCGAGATACGAACTGAGACGAAGTACAGCTACCACTCACAACGGAGAGGTATTAACAAATTTAGGTTAGACTTCACATGAAAGTTCATTACAGTGTTCGAAAGGTCGGCCACTTGATTCTGTCCAAAGCCACAACATTCAACTCCACACCCTCTCACCCTGAATTTTCCTAACATATTAGCATCATAAAATCAAGAGGACAATGTGAGCATATCTAAAACAGTAAATACGTACAAAATTTTACACGCAGACCACTTGGCAGACCTAAGAGTAAATGGGAAGAAAATATTTAAGTCGATTTAAAAATTTTGGTGTGAAGGTGAGACCTAGATTCTGCTCTCTCAGGACAAGATACAGTGACAGGCTCGCATGAACACGGTAATGACTATTCGCTTTCCATATTAAGAACGGGAATGTATTGACTACTCAGCAACCATCAGGTTGCGTCTTAAGAATGCATTTGTTCCATGCAGTCGTTACAGTTCTTAAATGACGTGAACTTTTTAAGATAAACTAGACAATCAGTGTACGTATCAATGAGGTGCATTCGTGTAACCATTGCTGCAGTGGAAAAGCAATAAGTAGTACATATCTCAGTGTATGCCTGTAGCCTTAGGTATCGAACATGCAACGCTCATGCGCCGTGTTATATTGCCCTCTGTGGCCTGACTGGCTCTACAATATTTTTCCACATTATCTCAAAACGGCAAGATTTTCGGGGAGAAAAAAAATGTTATTGAACATACAATGCGTGTTTTGGTCTTCTCTATGAATTTTGTCTGAAATACATTTAACCCTAAGAAGAACTGAGAGATATATGGATGAAAAAGTACATTAGTCTTCATGTTAAGTACGCGTTATTCTTGTAACATTTTAATGAAACTTGAATATTCTCCATACATTTGCGGAAAATACAAAAAAAAATCATATTTCGTGAAAATCCGTCCAGTGGGAGCCGAACTGTTCCATGCGGACGGGCGGACGGACGGACACGACGAAGCTAATAGTCGCTTTTCGCAATTTTGCGAACGCGCCTAAGAATGTCAAATACTAAAATGAATTTTCAGGACGCACATATACTGGGCGTCCCATTATGTGATGCGATACGTATGATCCCTGTGCTTAATTAACTATTATGCTATGATGACGTATCTGCACAAAGGAATTGAGGTTTCTTCACCTCCGATCCCCTGGTACAAAGTAAACAGAGGCAAGTGCAGAGACAGTGGTGAAGACAGTAACTTCATTTCCTGCCAGGAAGACGACCCCGGTTGTCCAGTCCATATCGCAGTCAGCATATGACTGAGCTACCACGGTTTCGCTAAACTTGCTTACGTTGTAGACCGAGGGGCAAACGCTGAAATAAGTAAAACACGACCGAACAGTAGTCTCGATGTACCAACATTCACACATTCAAGATTGATAATGATTCGGAACATCACAACTTAATGCGAGTTGGTCGAGAATTACAGCCACCTCACATGTCAGTGTATCTCCCAGGATGTGGTCACAGTTATCTGCCGCATAACATGGATGTTGTGGCCGATGCCAAGAGCAGTGTAAGCCTGTTTTTTTTAACGCATTTCACAGAAGTGACTTCTTGTTTTCCAAGCTACGATAGACAAAGTAGTACAACAGTAATACAAAATAACAAAAAAAAAATCATTTTCAACTAATTTGACATTCACAGGACCGTGCATCGTGATATATTCTTATAATAAAACCAACCAGATGCACTAATTTCTCAAATTTATTTTAGGAATAGAACTCTACATGTTTCGGACAGTTTCTCTGTCCATCATCAGGAGTCTAGCACTGTACACACAGCAATAGGTATACCTATTGCTGCTAAGAACATTTTCAACTAATTAAATATTTCGAATTTCCAAAGCCACATTTTAGCCTTGCTCTGTTTGTCACGGTAACCAACAAAAAAACTAATAAAAGAAAATTCCTAAATAGTTTAAATTTAAGGCGTGGTACCCCCCCCCCCCCCCCCCCTCATTTTTAAAAAAAAAATAAAAAAAAAACTAACGCTTTAAAAAAAAAATTTATTATATATTTTATATTTGTCTATCATTTATTTAAATTTATGTAAATATTTATACAAGCT
>Ga0131853_10027398_pt1 | contig 10228 bp, 3 predicted proteins | sample TergutLab28metaG_FD_92764 | JGI IMG/M metagenome (GOLD analysis project Ga0131853, IMG submission 92764) | Labiotermes labralis P1 segment gut microbial communities from Petit-Saut dam, French Guiana - Lab288 P1 (version 2) (version 2) | ecosystem: Host-associated > Arthropoda: Insects >... | reverse complement strand
CCCAATCCAGTCCACATACCCACATCCCACCTCCTGGAGATCCATCCTAATATTATCCACCCATCTAAGCCTAGGTCTCCCCAGTGGTCTCCTTCCCTCCGGTTTCCCCACCAAGACCCTATACAACCCCCTTCTCCTCACCCACACGCGCCACATTCACAGCCCATCTCATTCTTCTCGATTTTATCACCCGCACAATATTGGGTGAGGAGTAAAAATCATTTAGCTCCTCGTTATGCAATCTCCTCCATTCCCCCGTTACCTCGTCCCTCCTAGGCCCAATATTCTCCTCAACACCATGTTCTCAAACACCCTCAGCTTCCTTTCCTCCCGCAGTGTCAGCGACCAAGTTTCACACCCCTACAAAACAACAGGCAAAATTATACTTCTATATATATTGATCTTTAAATTTTTGGATAGCAACCTGGAAGACAAAAGATTCTATACCCCGTAAATACATCCTCCCAATGCACTGTACTGATATTTGCTTTTTATACTTTAACTGCTACCTACTTTTAATCAAAATTCAGTTTTATGGGAACTGACATCAGATACAATAAGATATGACAGATAAAATTTGTATTTGAAAGGAGAGTTGAAGTGCTGTCTATAAGATTGCTTTCCCCTTATTCTTCCGGTTTTCCCACTCACAGCTGCCATAACGTATTATCAGCCTGTCAAATAATGAAATATGGAAGATTAATTGCGTAACACTCATCGAAACGCAACAACTCAAAGACGAAAACGAAGAAAAGATGGGAATAAAATAAAAAGAAGGAGGATAGAAGATTATTTAGGAAAGAGCATTCATCATTGTCATATGTCAAGATGAATAGACCTGCACTTTTGAAACGAACAGAGGGAAACAAATATACTGGTGTTGGCTTATATAAGCCACTGACAATAACACTGCCCACAACATTATCACGTTGATGACGATGACCTAAAAAACTATTTTGCCTATAAATTGCCCTATTCTTAAGTTATTTTTAAACCGTTCATTTGTCCTATTCCGCTGGATCTTTTTCGACAGAGAAATTTAAATAATAGGACCACAGACGTACAGATGTTTTAGGTCTTAGATATGGTAACGAAACCAACAGATGCATGAAATTTATACCAGAATCTTATGTTACAAATACAGTGTGCCCCCTAAAAGTTTATAATATAAGATACTCTTATACCTTTATATGCATTGTTTCGTTTCGTTGCCATACCCAATCAGCTCTTAATGCATGGTCATGGATTATTTAAAATTATATCGCACCTTGGCGTTACTATTTTCAAATTTATTTGACTGTACATTATTGTGTTCTTTGTTTGACGTTCAGGTGACCGTGCATCGTGAAAAATTTTTATAATAAAACCAAGCAAATGCACTAATTTCTCAAATTTATTTTTGGAATAAAACTCTACATGTTTCGGACAGTTCCTCTGTCCATCATCAGGAGTTTTTCACTGTACACACAGCAATGGTATATGTAATACTGGTTTGCTGACAGCTTACGAGTAAACCTGTATGACGTATACCATTGCTGTGTGTACGGTGAAAAACTCCTGACGTAGGACAGAAGAACTGTCCGAAACATGTAGTTTTATTCCAAAAATAAATTTGAGAAATTAGTGCATCTAGTTGGTTTTATTATAAGAATATATTCTTTGTGTTCGGTGTGGAGGTTATAAACATGAAATCAAGCATGCTAAAGTAGTGAAGTTTGATTTTTAGGTTTTTATATGGGACATGGGAAAAGAACGCGTTATTAAATGTTAAGAAAAGGGGGGGGGGACTGTGCAGCAGGGGAGGGGAAATCACGGCAATATTGTTGGGTAAGGACAGCGGCAAGGAACAATGGGCGGCAAGTTTGACCGCAAAGCAGTACAGGCATTTAAGAAAACCAAAATGCTGGGGGAGAAGGTGGTAAAAATTCACAATTTTTTCTCACACTTAGTTTGATCTGGTAAATATTAACAACATTCCCCGAATTTAATCTGCTCTTAAATTCTGCGAGAATATATTTTTTAAACTGTCACTGGCAAATAGCAAAAATTTTCATACAATTTAATTGCTGTTTTTAAATGACTGTTTTGTCCTGAATACCGGTGTGGAGATCTGAACATAGCCTATATTTAGATTTCTCTCAAAATGCTATTCGGATATCAGAACTGAAGAGAACACTTGGGAGACCTGGATACATTTGCGATGAGGGGATAGCGGACTTTGTTGTTATCAGCCTGAGACTTTGTGTTCAGCTTCCATATTATTAGGTCAGCCATCATGTTTCTTCAGTTGTGCTATCAAACAGAACAACAGCGTTAGAACGTTTGTTACTTTTATGTGGGTATTTCAAACTCTGCATAAATGTGTAGCAGGCTTTCCCCCCTTCCTCTTCCCAGCTGTAGTGGTGACTCCATGACACGTAAGGACTTAAAAATTTTAGGCTTACGAAGGCTGGGTGGCACACAATAGCGCAATGTCCATATCCCGTTTGAAGCGAAAATCCGACAATTGGCTTAAATGTTACTGGGGGGGGGGGAGCAAAATTAATCGTACATTTCCCAACGATAAATATCAGTTAAACGACAACCTACATATATTCTCTTGATGTCACATTTACATAAAAAGGTAATTTTTTTCTGCCCATGCCAAGAAGGTAGATACGGGAGTGGAGATACAGCTCCACTCATTCATTACCTCGGTACTAGATGGCGTTGACTGGTTAACTTCACATTCTAGCCTCTTTATTGTTGAGAAAGAACAGTGGAAAATATTGAGGAGGAGGCAGGGTACACCCAGAGGAGGTTTGGACGTTTTGGAAAGGAGAAAAAGTCTTGCCCCTACCGGGATTCGAGACCTGGACTCTTCGACCCGTAGGCTAGTCGCTATACTTGCTACGTCACACATTCACATGATATAAATTTATACTCAAAAACTGAAATTCAGCCCAAGAGCTATTTTTCTGGCCTTATGAATAAATAGTCAAATTAATTTTTTGAGCAGTTACATATTCATAAGATAATAATAATAATAATAATAATAATAATAATTATTATTATTATTATTAGCAACAACAACAAAAATACTGTCGTCACAAATTCATCACAACTTTTAAATAACTTGCTACTTAATTATAGGTTTTGCCAATGTATTTTTTTTTAGTCATAATATCAAATTTTCCAAAGTTTATCATATTTGTAATTATTAACTTATTAACCACTATCCTGTGCGTAATATGCAGATTTACGATCCGTCACAGTACTGTGGGCCACACGTGTCATTAGTTACTGGAACCAAGCCGAAAACTGAATATTGACTTCATGAAGCCACCATATGGCTAAAAATCATTAGATGCATGGACTTGGTCCAGCTTCTAGATATTAAAAGTAATAACATTAAATAAAACACCATATTTCAGGGACAGAATCGGTCCCCGTCTTGATGCTAAAGTAATGAAGCTCAGAGAAAAGCGTGTCTCTTCCTGTTGGGCCCAAGTGATAGGTCTCATTACTTCAGTTTGAAGACGTATGAGGGACGGGATCAAGGACAGGATCTGTCCCCAAAACGCAGTGTTTTATTCAGCTGTTATCTTTTAAAACACCAGAAGGTGCAGCAGACTATGAAACTAATCATGTTAAACGTGATATACCATCGTTAGAACGTTACGGAATTGCATGGTTTCGCTGTTTTAAAATCTGAAGAAAGAAACACTCAGGTAAAATCGCATGTTTGTTTTCAAGATCTATTAACCTGACATCATTTCAGAAGCCTAGATCATAAGACAGCTTTCACACGGGCCACTGTTAGGCCGTTGGCTCTTGAGGGACCCTCCAGGCGATACCAAGTGGCTGGGCGACAGCCACTGTGGCCTAGCAGTGGCTCTAACAGCCAGCGACTGAGAAACTTCTGTATCTTGAGGTTACGCCACTGCAGTGACACATTCTTTATGGGTGTCCGTGTGAGCCACAACAGTGTCCATTGTCAAAATGCGACTCCCTCAGCTGCGCTACAAGACGCAGGAACACGGGACAAGTGTCTGTGACGTCAGAGCTACGCAATTCCTGCTACGTCACACTTACTGTGGCTCGGCGCCAGGGGCAAGTCTACGCAGTGGCCCATGTGAGAGCAGTCAAAGGCGCTACTGCCGATCCCATTTCACCAACTCGTGAATCCACCGTATGGGGTTTAAAGTATCTGGGTAATTAAACATTAAAACGTTGAGGCGCTATGTAATGGGATAACTAGATACCAAATTTCATAAAAGGCTTTCGTGTGGTTTAGGCAGACATACACAGACAACAGTAAGGTTTCTTGAGCCAACTTCTATTTCAGTGAAAGTAGAAAATTAGGCTAAACTGGACAGAATTTTATACCTAAATTCCTTGCCTGCATCCGAATAGCTGGTCGTTGAATTCAGTATAACAGCAGACTAAAGAAGAAAATGCAGCCGCAAGTCACATGCGTATATAACGGCCACGAATCGTACCACCAGTAAGGGCAAAATGCCTGCAATTAAATCTGTTTCGTAACATGAAAATTTTAGTTCTTAAAGATGAATGTAAAATTTGACGTTCATAGGGCCGTGCATCGTATTATTATTTCTATAGTAAAACCATCAAGATGGACCAATGAATCAAATTTATTTTATTTTGGAATGACACTTTACATGTTTCGGACGGTCTTTCCGTCCATCATCAGGAGTTCAAGACTGTACATACAGCGACAGACTTGTCAAACAGATACAGCTGTCTGCTTGCTAGCTTGCTAGCCTGTATGTACAGTCTTGAACCCCTGATGATGGACGGAAAGACCGTCCGAAGCATGTAGAGTGTCATTCCAAAATAAAATAAATTTGATACTTTGGTGCATCTTGTTCGTTTTTACTATAGAAAGAATGTAAAATTGTTCCTGCGCTTAATCGCGCACCACCCCAACATTCGTAGAGGGAAACGGAGATGGCGTTAGTTCCACAAATCCGTAACTTCGCCAAAAGACTGCAGGCGAGGGATCAGTTGTTTTGTTTCCTAATGAAGAAAAAAGTTTGAATTGAACCGGTTTATGTATCCCGTTATGAATGTATAAAAATAAGGGAAACAAAACACATTTCGTCCTTCACAGCTCAACCCTTATAAGTTAGTTTTAATTTGTACTATATGTTTCGTCCCTATTTATGACCATCGTAAAGTAGTGTTTGTAAAATATCTTGCTCAAGAAGATTTTAAACACAGTAACTGGTATGTACTTTCATTAATTACTGTTTCACTTTTCTCAATATTTTCATGTTGTAAATACCTAAAAATAAATTAACGTAATTTTTTTGAATATATACAAATTAATTTTATTACAGTATCCAAATTCAAAACATGTATATTCTATATACATCACCCACAGCACTATAGTCGCAACACAACAACATTCTATCATCTAATATTTTATACCGCTCCACATGATACTCCTTTAACTGTAAATGTAACTGTAATTATAAGATTTTTTCATTGTGGATTGATTCCGACACATTATAATTGTACTTGTATTCTTGTTCTTACCATCCTGTAAATGGCCAAATGAATAGCACAAACATTTCGGTTTTAACTATATAATAAACTTACATGCATACACTCAAGTTTTTTGTTGGAAGATTTAAAAATTTCAAGTATCTGATTAATGCAGAGAATACAGAACATGTCCAGAACATATACAGAACATGTACAGAACATATACGACTACTATGATTTATTAGGCACAAAAATACAAGTTTTGACTCGAATTTAATTAAAAGATTACTATGCAACCTGTCGAAGATGTAGTTTATTATCATCAAGGCAATTAGAATGAACATCTTACTAATAAGCAGTAAACCTACAGACCTTCAAAGCACAACTTTATGTAGTAATTATTCACTCAGCTACATGTTTCAACCCCACTGGACCATCATCAGGCTGATATCTAAACATATCAAGGAAGTTTTTAATTTTTATCGTTGCGCCGTGCAACCGTAAGTGAACTACGTAGATATCAAGGAAGTATACGTATAATCTGTTTACTTCTTTTTGAAGATATATTCAGACACAACAAGATACACAAGTTTAAATTCGGACATCTTACTGTAGCAAAACAACGAATATTGATCTATGGTTTTTAAGAGATAAAGCGATTTTTTTTTGTTTTCTAACGCCATATACAGATAGTTCACAAGTACCCGCGCTTCTCAGCCATAAGCCTAATCACAACTAGTAAATAGCTAATTATATCGACAGAAAACCTAAAAGAGCTCCGAATAAAGTGGCAGGATTACGACGTGCTAAGAAACAGAAGAACTGGGACTTATTTCAGGCCTTCATCTGACGTGATGGAGAAAAATAAGTTTCAGTTGCACGTACCGGAACTGCCGTGTTTAAAGTGTTGCCTATTTAGGTGCCTCCCACAGAAGGAAGAGCATGCAGCAGGTCCATTCCTAAGAGGAAGCGATGGATATTTCAAACTTCGCAGCTAAATGACCGATCTGTTTATGGCGTGGATTTAATTTCCGTCTCCAAAACTTAATAAAACCACGCCAAACCCCTATGAAAAAGGAGTAGGGTTTTTTAAGTTTCACCCCGAGAGAGATTTTTACGTCCATACGAGCTGTTTCCATAGCAAGCTGACACGTGAAGGGTGTGAGGTTAAGAGAGGGGTGTTCGGAAGATATAATGGATGACTCCTAAGGGTGGAAACAGAGGCCACCAATACTGACCCAACATCACGTCTGACAACTCGTAAAAAGAATTCAAGGGTCAAGGGGTCGTACGGGGAAATGGGGTTGGAAGAATCTATTGCAGATTCTTCATTCTGTGTAAGAGTATAGTGTTGAATGAAAGTTACCACAACTTTAATTTTATTGAGCTGCAGAATATTCGTCTCATTAGAATGATTTGTACAGCTCGTTGTTGAAGCATGTAAACCAGAAATTAAGGAATATACCGTCGATAACAACTACGAGTATATTTATAGGGTTATTTAATGTATTATATACTACATGTGTGGGCCTTTTACGGCCGTCATCACGAAGGAATAATTTCAACAACCATCAACGATACAGTAAGATCTTATACTTTACAGTGGAAGTCGAATTTATAAAGAACGTATTTCTTTATAAAACCTATTTCTACTACAATTAATAAGATTTCATTCTGTCCTTTAAAATTTCTGTTGCAATTATTACTTCCTCAGAGTATTATGTGGTTTGATATACCTGCTGATGACCTCGAAAGGCAGAAACATGTAGTAGTATTACATAAAAACACAAATAATTAAGACCGACGGTAAATTGCTTTATTTCTCCTGTATCTCATTAGTTTTTGAACCCTCTAGCAAGAATATAAACCACAGACTGCAATTCCAAATTTCCGTGAGCATGGATTCTTATACGACTATAATCGATGAGGGTTATTTGGCTCACAGACGTTGGGATTTGTTGTTTCAAACACTTCACAGTCTATCCGATGATCAAGAAATTCGCATCTTAATGAACCGGAAGTTTCGTTGTCTTTTCCAGAATATTCTGTTCTGTAAGCAGCCTAGAACCCGAAGGTTCATTACCTCACTCCCAAGCGTCCGCCACCTGTCCCCATCCTGGGCTAGCCCAATCCAGTCCATATACCCACATCCCACCTCCTGGAGATCCATCCTAATATTATCCACCCATCTACGCCTAGGTCTCCCCACTGGTCTCCTTCCCTTCGGTTTCCCCACCAAGACACTGTACCCCCCCCTCTCCTCACCCATACACGCCACATGCCCAGCCCATTTCATTCTTCTCGATTTTATCACCCGCACAATATTGGGTGAGCAGTACAAATCATTTAGCTCCTCGTTATGCAATCTCCTCTATTACCCCGTTACCTCATCCCTCCTAGGTCCAAATATTCTCCTCAACACCGTGTTTTCAAACACCCTCAGCTTCCTTTCCTCCCGCAATGTCAACTACCAAGTTTCACACCCATACAAAACAACAGGCAAAATTATAGTCTTATATACCTTGATCTTTAAATCACAGACAGCAGACTAAATTGCTATGCCTACAGGGACCCAGCAAAATAATTGCAGATAATCTGAAAAACTAAGACGTTACACTCACAATTTCTGAAAACTAGGATACAGGTGTATTATATTTACTGTTAAATAATGAAACATAAGCGGCGGACGGCAGAAGAGCAAGGGGTCTGTAAACGAGATATCACGTTGTTATCTGTGAAGGGGTAAAAAGTTACCTGATATTCATACAGTTGGATGAACGGAAGTGAATGTTCATTACACAATAATTGTAAGAGATTCCTCCTCGTGGGTTCGGTAGTAATTTGCTGAAACAATTTAATGGCCCAGTTCTTTTTACAGCTTCCATTAAAACATGCCTGTAGGGGGACTAATTAAATTCGAAAAACTATTAAATAGGACACAATACAAAAAATACTCTATATACATGCGTAATAATAAACAACAAAACACCGTTTATTTATAATTAGTGATTTGTTGCTAATATGACATTACGCCTTTGGCCATAATGTTACGGGGGTAAGCGATATAGCAGTGGTTACGAAACTGTGGTATGGAGAACCAAGAGGGCCCAAAAAGTGTTCCCAGTACCTCTGTAATACCAGCTCTAACAAGAATTTAACTTTACAAGATTTACTCAATAAGATTGTTATGATCTTCAATGAGACAAGCAGTTTCTTAAAGTGTGCGATATACTGGAAGACACTGCCGATATTTTGTTAAATTAGCATGATGTTCAAACATATATAGCTAGCGTTATTGCAAGGAAAAGAACGTGTATAACAAATTTCTCAAAAACGTGCCCCCGAAAATATGTGGACCTAAGAATAAAGAAGAATTTGAACAAATTACTGCGTTAAGTAAAGAAGAGTATTCATTGAAGAACAAAAACCAACTAGACGCCACTAATTATTTTATTTTACGATAAGGTACAATAAAATAATTAGTGGAATTTAGTTGGTTTTTTATTCTTCAGTTATCACAATGATGCACGGTCCAATAAACATCAGATTCACAAGAGTATTCACATTTTGTAAAGGTCACCTGTTAATCTTACAATAATGCCATCAAAAGTGTTGGCGATGAGCTAGGCATACCTTACGGTGGGAGATAAGAAAAATGTATAGAAATTTCTCTTCGGGATAAAACTTAAGGAAATTTCACTGGAGGCCAGAGAAGTAAGCAGTATGGAAACATTTTTATGTGTGGATGGGAGTGAACAGAACTGGTTCAGGATCCTTTATAGATACGGTCCACGGTATTTGTGGTTTTGAAACTTGATGTTCTGCCAAAGAAAGAGGCATTTCAATGAATATAAGAATTCCTACGTATATCACCTGTATTTCAAAATGTATGAACATAACCATTCACGTTTTTCAATTCACACAGAGTCTAAATATAAATGTACGAATAGGGACTGAATAAGTACGTATTTATATACACGGACAATATAATGCCAAGATTTTGGTGCTTCCCTAATTGCACACGGAAGCACATATAATACCTATAATTACAGGCAACAGAAGGACATAGCCGAGCTTTTCTCTGTCCTATGAAGTTGCTATATTTCTCTTGCATGCGACTCGGTGTATGCGATGAATGAAATAGAAAAAGAGAAGCGAATCGCATGACTTGAAATTGCTATATTTGCTGAGGGTGTTAAAAAGACACCACCCTTCCTTTACAATAACTTTATCACCGCCAACATTATCATCAACCCTCGCTTTACCCTCATTTACTAAGAGCCAAATTCCCTGTCTCCGTCTGTCTCTTATGTTTTCGTCCTTAGTCTATTTTCAAATGTGTTAGCATCATATTAATTGGAAGGGTACTGTACAGACTGAGGCATCAAATGTGAAGCATTCTATTTCAGAAGTAAGGCTAACTTTAACAATTTGTACACCGAGCATATATTAATAATAATAATAATAATAATAATAATAATAAAGACATGATAGAGTGTGTGCACAACTACACTTCAACATACGCAAGGAAATAGGGGTACAATTGGACAAACACACTGGTATGAACATGTTCCAAAATCAGTAGAAACAAGTCAAGGAGGCAAGGTAACCCTACTGTGGAATCAAAAAGTACAAACTGACAGAACTATCCCCAACAACAAACCAGACATTATAATCCGTGATAATGAAAAGGGAACATGTATGTTAATAGACGTTGCAATCTCAGGAGACAGAAATG
>Ga0131853_10027394_pt1 | contig 10230 bp, 3 predicted proteins | sample TergutLab28metaG_FD_92764 | JGI IMG/M metagenome (GOLD analysis project Ga0131853, IMG submission 92764) | Labiotermes labralis P1 segment gut microbial communities from Petit-Saut dam, French Guiana - Lab288 P1 (version 2) (version 2) | ecosystem: Host-associated > Arthropoda: Insects >... | reverse complement strand
TTACTTACTTACTTACTTACTTACTTACTTACTTACTCCATGGTGCAGAGTCCTTCTTGAGCAGCTAACTGGTTTGCAGCTAGTCAAGAAATTCCCCGCATTTCACGGAACCCGAAGGTTCATGACCGCACTCACAAGCGTCCGCCACCTGTCTCTAACCTGGGCCAGCCCAATCCAGTCCATATACCCACATTATTATTATTATTATTATTATTATTATTATTATTCTGAGACAACACCACGTTTTATCCACCTGTACATAAGCTATTCACTATCTACTGATTCCCATTTCCCCATGACATCACAGCTGAAAGACAAAAATCCGTCAATCACCCCACAGCGAGCAGAAGAAGGAATTTCTGAATCTCTGAAATAAACATTGTAAACACTTATGGTCTCTTCATACGCATCGAACAAACATTTTCATTAATACGTGTCAATCTTTGTATAAATAAGCTGTGTGCTGTTTCAAGATACATTCAATTTCTGTTGTGACTCTTTCAGTTGTCATTTCTTAGTCGGCAAGACTGTGCGTTGGTTGAAGTGACACCTGCAAAGGATGAAGGCACTTTCTTTCTCTTTCTTTTCGTGGATATGTTTATCGCTACCTGTTCTTATCTTGTCCTGGCTGTGTGAATAGCTGCATTTGACTGTGGTAGCTTTGTGCAGATGTCGACGGCAGTGAATAGAGATGTGCTGCGGCTGTATAATAGTAATGAGGAATCCCACAACCCCGAGATATGAACTAAGTACAGTCCACTTACATCAGTGACTCTAATAAAATCTCACACGTAATAAAGGGTAGACCCTTGCACTTGCGAGTAGAAATACCGAGTAATATCATAACGCTAAAATATGTAACATTTAAAATACAGTTTTCGAAGTGTAGTTTACAAGATTAGCACAAAACCTCTTTCAACATTCTTCCGATTCAATATTTAGAAATTCTTCCAATATATGACACTACAGGTTACCATATACAGATAGCTTGGTTCATTCAACACTGTAAATAAGGCAATAAACCTTCCGGAAAGTCAGTAACTCTGTATCACCCAACAGAATGTTTTTTCCCAAATGACTTAAATCTTTCGCACCGCTTAAAACGTTAAGTCTTGCATAATATGTTTAGTGATTTAGAAGAGTCGTGTCATGTTCCTTCAGCAGTTAATAGTTATTGTCCGTACAGAGATTATTTCTGCTGTCACTTACTTCGAAATCCAATTCCCTCGCACACGAAACCTACTGTCTGGTTTTATTCCGGGAATACTAAATAAGATGCATTTAGTTTTATTCTTTCCGCCACTTGGCTGTCAAGATCCTGTAGACTGCCTTTCCACTGATGCCATACCTGTTTGTTTACTGTGCCGATCCCAGTGGCCGCACAGTGTAAGGTGTGGGTCTATGGCCGCTCGTTTGCTGGGGTTGCGGTTTCGAATCCCGCCGGGAGCGTGGATGTCTGTCTCTTGTGAGTGTTGTGAAGTAGAGGTCTCTGAGTCAGGCTGGTAACTCGTCCAGAGGAGTCCTACCGAGTGTGGTGTGTCTGAGTATGATGGCGAAGACTCGATAATGATGAGGCCCTGGGTATTGTTGGCTGTTGCACCACGGAAAAAAAAATCAGTTTCTTCTATTCTACATTATCACCGTCACAACTGAGACATTTATCGTGCCTTGGAAAAGTTTCTATATTTCCTGTTGTTTAAAGTTCCGGTCCTCCCATATAAGCCATGGTGTCAGTATAGCTTCCACTTCTCTGTCAACTATAAATTTTTGGTCGCCAAGATTTTGTTCAGCCCTCGGCACAGACGATAATTTTCTGTGTTTAATTCCCCAGACAGTACGTGAAACATATCTTGTGCAGCTATTCATTATGTAATTTTGTCCACTTTAAACTTGTTTATATCGTCTCTCGTGGGCGACTGAATAACCTCCATATATGAGACAGATACCTGAGGAAGGCGTGAATGGAATAAGCACATATCTGACATGGATTGGAAACCAGATTTGTTGTCGAATGCCTTAAAGATTTTAAACATAATTAATGCTACAAGTTTACCAATATTTCCCTCAGTCTATGGCACTTCGAATATTTGACCACCAATATGGCTTCTCTAACCAGGCTAATGTGCTCGTATTTACGTTTTGCGTGATCTCAGACACAAGCTTCTTCTTTGAAGAAACTTTTACAGGTCGTACTGTGAAAATGTGTGTACTCTTGTTCACAGGGTGGCGTTCGCGTGATTGTTCATACGTCCAGTTAAATTGGGTAAGAAATATATTCACCAGTGTGCCAGCGGTGGTTACGATGTAAGGGAGACTACTGACGAATCAAGCAAAGTGTCTCACAACCGGCCAGAAAACATTTTGAAATGGTCAGGTGGACAACAAGAGCAACCCTCTTGCAAGACACCAGCCAGCGTCTTGGAGAACAACACAATGGTCAATATCCCAGCCGTAACGTCCACAGGGAATCTGCTGAAAACTGGGGCATGTGACAGAATTCCGGATGATGGTTTTATCGCTGGCACTAAAAAAATCTCAGTTCGAGCTAGGCTTCTAAATCAGGTTTAATTCGAAGCCTATACAAAAGAGAAGACTTCTGTGTTTTGTGTACATAAATTATATTCGTTTCCAATCACTTAAAAAGGGCGTAAACCAATTTAACATTGCACATATTGCATGTAAACATTACATACATGATTTTTTATACAAATTGTTGCACAACGTTTTTATCCATTAATTATTGCTCCGACATGTTTCGACCTCAGATCTTTGTCATCTTCACGGTGCTCATAATCTTGTGGGCCTGAATATTGACTTAACTGACTTTTTACATGGGCAATTAAAATTAACGTTAAAATTTTATTGAAATATTAGCTTATTCATTCATAACCGGAACACGAAGAGTCGGAAAATTAATTCCGGGATTACTTTATTTGAATAAAGAGCAATCACAGCTGTTCGGACACAGCATATTTTGCCAGCCACTAGTTGGGATGATTCTGTACTGTATCAATTACAGTTAAGGATTTTAATTCTGTATTATTAATTACAATTTTAATAACATATGCAAAAACTTCAGTCAAACAAGTTGATATGCAAGCTGCAAAAATCTTTGAGCTCCCAAGATCTGAGACCGAAACATGACGAAACAATAATTAATCAATAAAAACATTGTGCAACAACTTGGTATTAAATATTATATATGGTGCAAATTAGTGACTTTCCCTCTGTTGTCACTACTTTCAGCACCAAGACACTTCTAAATGAAAAACTTTATCTCATTCCATGTAAGAAATATGAATGAAAAAACAAGACAAGCAATCTGTATGTGACGTAGCAAAAGAAGCGCGTTCGTGCGACGATTGTTGCAGTGGAAGAGCATTAAGTATTATATATTCTGAGTGTGTTTTTGTAGCCTTAGATATCCAGTGTGCAAAGAGCATGCGCCATACTGTCAACTGGGACTTGCCCGGCTGTAAAATAGTTTTCCACATTATCACACGAATTTGGGGGGAAAAAATTATTAAACATAAAATGTGTTCTCATTTTCTCTACAAACTTTGCCTGAAATATTTCTCATTCTAAAAAAGAAATGAGCGAGATATTAAAATAAATGTGTATAGATCTTCATGTAAAATAACATTATTCCTATTGGATTTTAATAACACTTGGGATTTCTCAACAGATTTTCGAAAAAAATCAAATACCAAATTTCGTAACAACCTGTCCAGTAGGAGCCGAGTTGTTCCATGCGGACGAACGGACAGACAGACAGACAGACAGGACAAAGATAATAGTCGCTTTTCGAAATTTTGCAAACGCACCTAAAGCAGTTTTAACTCTTAAAGATTCCTTTCACATTTACGCCATCGATAGAGATGTCCCTCTTTCAGCAACACGGGCGTTATGACCCCAATTTGTCTGATTGCTCTTTTTATGGTAGACTAAAGAACTACGAAAATTTTTCCGGTAATTCTGTCATTTCAAGGGTCCTGTTCTCCTGACGCAATCAGTAACTGCACGGTCCCAAATTCTGTCCGTCCTGAAATTAATGGTGAAGTCCAGGCAGGAAGGGGGTGGCGTAATAATTTAAATGAATAGTCATTTCAAGAGACGCTGAAATGTGCGGCCCTTCACATCCAAAACAAAAACAAATGTGTTTTTGTAACAATGCACGAGGTCCCGAAAATTCGGCGTGCCCAGTGTTTGTGGTACTACTGCCACAGATGATGACGACGATGATGATGATGATGATTTTGTTCCAAAAAGAAATGGCTTAATTACCTGTGTTAGGAATGTAGCTAATTTACAAACACATAAGTTGTTCTCCTTTCTGATAAGGTACAGTCTATGTGAAAGAGAAAGAATTAAATAAATAAATGAATAAATAAAATAAAATAAAAAAAGAAGAAAACGCTGGATTGTGAGAGTTAATTTTTCTTCAGTTCATGAATCTGGCTGATGTTCGATCTACGTTAGTGTAGTAGGTCTGTTTAGGTTATTATATCAGTTTATCACCTACTGGTAACTGCTAATTTAGTTTGGATGATAACCCGATACTTTTTCAAATACCATTCCTTTTCCGCAAAATAAATGTATATTTCTCTAATCGTTTTAGACGCGTAGTGACTATTACTTGGGTCAGGTGGCTCAGTCGGTATAGCGACTGACTATGAGCTGTACGGCCCGGGATCGAATCCCCCTGGGGCCCACTCAGCCTCCTGTATAATGGGTACCGGATCTTTCCCTGGGGTAAAGTGCGGCCGGGACGTGCTGCTGGCCACTCACACCCTTCTAGTGCCGCGGTCATGGAAGAGTACAGCTATACCTCTACCCACCCTCTGGGCCACACCGAGCCTGTAACGGGATCACTTTACCTTTCTTTAGTGACTATTAGCTTCGTCATGTCTGTCCGTCCGTCCGCATGGAAGAACTCGGCTCCCACTGGACGGATTTTCATGAAATTCGAAATTTGAGAATTTTTCGAAAATCTGTCGACAAAATTCAAGTTTCATTACAATCTGTACAAGAATAATGGATATTTTACTGAAGACCAATATATATTTTTCATCGCACGTCGCTAAACTCTTCATATAATAAGAAATGTTGCAGACAAATTTGCAGAGAAAATCAAAACCCTCAATTTGTATTCAATAAATTTTTTCATCGATCGTGCCATTTATGACAAAATGTGGAAAAGTATTGTGCAGCAGGATACGCCATATAGTACAATATGGCGCGTGAGCATTGCATGCTGGATAACTAAGGCTACAAACACACACTCAGAATGTGTACCATCAATTGCTTTTCCACTGCAAAAATGGTTGCAAGAACGCGCCTCAATGTTACGCTTACATGTACATTGCCTGGCTTGTAGTGTCTCTGGATGTCATTTAAAACGCTATATGCGTGTGTCACAATGTCAGTTTTGATTCTGTTCTCAATGAAGTTGCACCAAATATTGCAGCTTATCTCCTTGGTTTGGTTCGTCACCTTCGTATTGTCATATCATGTACTGCAGTCTTCAGTGTTTGTTCCCGCTAGTACTTTTGAAATCTACGCAAATTATCCGCCACTAGTAATGGCTATTTCTTTTATTCACTAAATTTCATAATCAAAATTTTGAATACTTGAACTCAGAAAACGCCACTGTTGTTCAGTACCCCTATTGCCTACGAATCTTTTGTGTGTATTTTAACACCTCCATGAATTTATCTCAGTAATTAGCCAACTTGATCCACAAAAGTTTTTCATCACACCTATAGGTGTGATTATACCAGAGGCTGTGTAATGCAATTTTGACCTCCTGATGATGAGCAAATGTGCTCGAAACATGTAGAGGCATGAAATAAACTTATTGTAAAACAATTTTGTGCATCAAATTGGTTAATTACTGAGATAAATATACTGAGATGCACGGTCAACAAAACGTCAAAGAAAACCTCCATGATTACTGCAGACGACTGCCTCGGTTTTGCTATCCACGAAGCACTTCATCCGTTAATTCTTTCTTTCCCCATCAGAAAGTCAAAACTTGCCAATTTGGTTTAAAAGCTGATTGAAATATTTAATTTGGAGCTAGAACCGCCTTATCGTGGTTTTTGTAAAAGAAAATTTTGTTTATTTTTAACGTAAAAACTATTCTGTCATTAAGTTCGATAAACTTAAATAGTATGAGTCCTTCGGTAATAACTTAATGTCATCCCCACCAACCATAATTTTCATTACAGCTCCACCTTTAGGAAAAATAATTTTTATTCAACTCAACTTGCAAGTTGACGGATCCGACATAGATGAACCTACTAAAGTCCCGGAAGCCTTTGCCAACAATTTTCCCTCGTTTTGTAATAATATTTGTCTTCAGACTTCTGTGCTCACTGTAATTAGACGCTTCTCCTTCGCTTCTTCATCTGTAGCTCGTATTACTAACTCTGACGTACAGCAGGACGGGGCACGCGGTGGTGCAGTCGGTTGAGGCACTGCTGCTACAAGCCGGATGTTCTCGGGTTCAATTTCAATGATGTTATCGGAATTTATCATTGACTTAATCTCTCCGGCCACACTATGACCCTAAGGTCCACACAATTTCTAACAAAAATGAGTAAAAGGTAAAGGTAAAGTGTTCCCGTTACAGCCCCGGTGTGGCCCAGAGGGTGGGTAGAGGTATAGCTCTACTCTTCCACGACCGCGGCACTAGAAGGGGGTGAGTGGCCAGCAGCACGGCCCGGCCGTACTTTACCCCCGGGAAAGACCCGGTACCCATTTTACAGGAGGCTGGGTGGGCCCCAGGGAACAAAAATGTGTACTAGGAATATATTCTAGGGGGTAAAGTTGGCCAGTGCGTAGGGCTAACAACATTACCACTTTCATGCGACGATTGTCATTAAATCTGGTAGCCTCAACCCCTGGAAGCCTAAGGGCCTGTCCAGGACTGTACTGGGATTGCTTTAACTTTTTTATGTACTGAATAATATGTGTAAATCTGTCACATCTTATTTTAAGGAAAGAAACAGGGTGTCCCTTAATTTAAAATGCATTTACATAGCTTATTGGCGTTAATAATTTTTTATGATTTAGACACCCTGTACTTACTTCTAAATAAAAAGTTTGTCAAATAAGGAAACAGCAGTTATATTGGATAAATTCTGTACTTTCAACAAGCCTGTTAGTATCTAGATACCTAAACTCTGAAGGAAATAAAGAGGAACAAAGCCATACACACCGCTGACAGTGGCAACCGTTCTCGACTTCAACTTTTTCTTTTTCCTCAACGCGTAAATTACAGACTTAAAACCGGAAACACGTCACATGAGCGGCCGCCATAATTTTCGAGCGACAGTTCAAGAAAACTTTCATCGGTCTTTTCTTTTATTCGATAAACAAACCAAGCGTTAATATCCTCTATCGAAGTGCAGCCATATGGTTCTGTTATGTTGTGTTATGCGCTCGGTCCTCAAATATTTCTTCTCCCTCGGTACGTGTAACAGGAGGAAAACGCAAGGTAACCATGACAACGAAGAGCGATACTCACCTACTGATTTTGCCTCACAGCGTACGTGACACGGAACATAACATCAGTGGTCGACATGGCAACACTGTAACGCGTCAAACAATGTACGAAACAAGACATTCAATGCACGTATAACATAATATTGAGGTGCGTTCGCGTAACCGTTACTGCAGTGGAAGAACAATGAGTATTACACAACCTGAATGTGCGTATTTGTAGTGCTAGTTACCCAGCATGCTATGCGCATGTGTCTTATTACATTGTCATACGTGGTCTGTCTGTCCTCACCGTATTTTTCCACATTATCTCATAAACAGTACGATTTTCAGAAAAAAAAACATAAAGTTACTGAATATAGGACGTGTCTTCCGGTCGCAATATGGTCCTCGGTTCGACTCATGCTCTAACAGAAATCAGTACCAATAATATTTCCTAGGGGTACGAGCGGCCAGTGTGTATGGCTGGCAACCTTGCCAGCATCACGTGCCGATTTTCTTGAAATATGGGAGCATCGGCCCCCTGGAAACCTCAGGGCCTGTCCAGGAATGTACAGGGATTGCTTTATATTACAGTTGATTCTATATCATTTGGTTGTGCAGCTAATTTCATGAATATCGGTGGTAGAAGAAAAAGTGTTACCTTCTCTAGGAAAGCTAACTAATGTTTTAGTAACAATCTTCATAATAGTTCCATCACACTCACCGCCTGGATTAATACCCTGGGAGTGTGTACTGATTATAGTTATATTTCCATCACATTCATGTCATATTTTGTAAGTCTTGGTTGAATTCCCTGCCACAACGCACTCCTTTGCAACCCTCGATATTATTCGTATGTGATATTTTAAACGTAGTTAGACCTAAAATATATTACGTCTCTGTTAATCAAGTGCAGTCACGACTTCAGATGCCGACTAGCGGGAATATTCACTTCTTTATTATAATCCTATTTCCTTGACGATTGTTCTAGGTATACTTTCAACAATGATACATTTCAGTCCCTTCGTTTGCATACCTTACAATAGAAAATATTTCAGTTTGAAGCAGTGTTTAAAATCAATAATGTTTCAAATTTTAAACTGTTACCATCTCTCACGGACATGATTAGCCTTCGAGATTCTGTCGGAATCTCTGCGTCATGCCAACTGTTCCTCTCTTTCTGTTACCTGCCCAACAAACAGACAATCTTGTTGGTGGAGATGTGTCGATTTCTCTAAATAGCAAAGTATTATTGTTAATCAGGTATCACAGTAATTGAAGCAGTATTATCAGCAATTAATTCCTTGATTTACCTGCTTATTCTATGTTTATATGCTGCTTCTTTTTTCTTTCTTTGTCTTTTTTTCTGTATGTGTATTTGTGCGCCATTGCTGCACTGTCAATATTTTGTGTACACGTTAGCTCCAAATCTGTTACACTCAAACAGTTTGGTTATGGAGCATTTCAATACATCGAAGCTGAATGTAATTTAATTGTTATCTCTTTCTCCAAGCTTTCAAGTTTCGTTTGTTGAAATAACAGAAGCAGATTTTTCGGGGCTTATATTATATAAATATTGCGTCTCATAAAGTATTCTTGTAATGCAATATTTTCTAGAAAAAACTGCTCTCAGAAAATAATTAAAAATGGTTTTTAAAACATTCCCTACGACAGACAAGCACACCATTAATCTAACAAACGCATTATTCTCGGAACAGCATATTTTTATAGGTGAAGAGAGCTAACACGCAGTCACTACCAAGAAGTGGCAATTACAACAATGTCCCTGTATTACAGCATATAATAGCAGCTTTAGAAGGTAAAACCTTGGAAGTGTTTCTCTGAACACATCCAAGTATGAAATAGTAAAAATGTAACCGAAGGTGTTTGCTCTTGTCACTTAAAACTTTGCCAGAAAGGTACAGATTTAAGTATTTAGTATAATGAAATTCACTACAACATCAACAGCACACCAACGGCACACCAACGGCACACCAACGGCACACCTGATAGCAGAGTAACAACGGAAAATTGTACACTGTACCTCGGAAAAGGGTTAAGACGCCCGAAGGATTTGTTCAGAAGACAGAGCATGCAGATGATATATGACAATCCATTGGCATCACAACAATACGAAATCTTACAGTTGTCTCTAGGACAGTAGTGTAAATGTCTCTACACTCACACACACATATATATATGTATATATATATATATATATATTAGGAAATTCATAAAAACACATTAATACTTTGAAGTAAATGACTTTACACTCACACACACACAAACATATATATATACATACATAAATTCAGAAAATTGGTCAAAATACAGCAATTCTGTAAACTAAATCTAGTTCACACCACACACACACACACACACACACACATAATATTAATAATATTTACCAATATTTTACAGTGAACAGGCCATTTCCCCAACAGTGCAGTTTCGAATACCGGTTTTCACTCTGTTATATTTTACATGTGACAGGGTATCAAATAATTCACTCCATAATACGGAGAGTTATTTTGGTGCAATATCTCGGCTTTTGGGTCAAACAGTGTAGCCTATCCTTCAATTTAGCACACGTGTTGTCCAGCTCGGGTTCTGACTGTGTGTGCTGTATCTTACAGTTTACTGCACGTTCTGACTGTATGTGCTGTATCTTACAGTTTACTGCACGTTCTGACTGTATGTGCTGTATCTTACAGTTTACTGCACGTTCTGACTGTATGTGCT
>Ga0131853_10027393_pt1 | contig 10230 bp, 8 predicted proteins | sample TergutLab28metaG_FD_92764 | JGI IMG/M metagenome (GOLD analysis project Ga0131853, IMG submission 92764) | Labiotermes labralis P1 segment gut microbial communities from Petit-Saut dam, French Guiana - Lab288 P1 (version 2) (version 2) | ecosystem: Host-associated > Arthropoda: Insects >... | reverse complement strand
CGGGAGGGTGGTTTGGGAAGGCGGAAAATTATATCATTCCTACCTTTCGCAACTCATCCATAAAAGCAGGTCGCTTGAAGTATTTTTCTTTAATCTCGGTGCGCACTGCATCTGTTGCGCCAGGGCAAGCACCTTCGCATGTTTTTATCAGATTGCAGACCTCGCGATACTGACTTCGGCTGTTGGCTATTGCAGCTTGCTGTCTAATGTACTCCGTAAACATCTGCTCAACCTCATGTTGATACTCGGGTAAAAGATATGTGTGTAGGCTTGCAATCGCATATTGGTGTTGTTTGCAATAGGTCAGCAGCCGGGGTTTGTGTTTTTCATGTTTAATTATTTCTACATAAATTCCACGAATGTTTCTTGCCTCGATTTTATCAAGTACATCATAGAACGCCGGCAGCCATTCTTCCTTTGTGTGTAAATCCTTGTATTTCAAGAAATACGCAAAATCGCCATCCAGCAGGAGCTCATACGCAAGGGTTTTCATTTCAGGTTTATGCCCTGCTGCCTCATATGCGGCATATCGCAATAGCTGTAACTGCCTAACATAGCCTGGGCTTTGGCTGTGGATACTCTCGCCTTCAATGCAAAGGGCAATTACATTCTCATAATGACCTGCCGAAGACGCATGTTCAATTGCAATGCGTCTGAAATCATAGTTATCTAAATTTTGCTGTATAAAGTTGCGGGCAGCAAGCTCACCATCAAACTGACTAATTATCTTGAATTGAATCATCTGTTTCTGCCTAATATTAAAGTCACGACTCCAGTTATTTTTGCCTCCATTGTCAAGCGAACGCAAGTGGCTCTCCAGTCGAGTTTGGTTATCGCCATCGCAACACAAAGGCACGAGTGCTAAGTCCAATTTATTCAATATGCTTTCGAGAGTTTCTTTACTCGCTCCAATCATATGGGCAGTCGCAATATGTATCTACTGTTTCTAGGGCATTTGAAAGCTGAACGGCCACGGTATATTCATCGCTGCCCTCAACTTCTGCTGTCCATTCGCTACCGGTGTATTCCAATGAGACTATGTGACCGGCTAAATAGTAGCCTTTGCCTCTGGATAGGATTTTGGGGTCAGTATGGGCTTCAAAATTGTTGAGCTTCATGCTTGCAGTCTCCTTTGCTTGCTGGATTTTTTTGTCATTGCACCATGATACACTACATAAAAGAATAGAGTCATAGCCCATAAATTAGCACATAAATTTTAAGCACCTGCCCCATGCAATTAAAGTTTCCTGTTCTAACCATCCCTTCCTCCACATATAAATAGCCAAGCGAATTTATAAAGGGAGGGCCATCCTTGAAGACCTATATCGAAGAGAGGGCCGTGGAAGTAGCAAACTTTATCATCAATTCAAATGCAACCGTGAGAGAAACCGCCAAGAAGTTTGGCATTAGTAAGTCAACTGTACATAAAGATGTAACCGAGCGCCTATCAAAAATAAACCCTAAGCTTGCCGGGGAGGCTCGGAGGGTTTTGGAGGTTAATAAGTCAGAAAGACATATTAGGGGTGGATTGGCTACTAAGGAGAAATATTTGCATCAGCAGCCAATTAAGAGATTTTAGGGGCAAATTAAAATGCCTTGGGTTTTCAGCGATTGCTGAGCCCAAGGCATTTTTTTATTGGCGAATCGGAACTGCACTTTTAGGTCTGACCAAACCGAAACGCATATGCCACGCGATATTTATTGCGAAAATTTAATGCAAAATGCTGGTTTTGATGATAGTGTCAAAACCGGAAAAGTAACGCTCTTGTATTTGTTTGGTGATGTCCCCCAGTTATTCCAGTCTTGAGCCGGATTGGGATAACAGCCTTTTGAAAGAGGGCGGGGGATCCCACGTCAAGTGCAGGATAACATAATTCGAAACGGTTTTGATGACGGCGACAAATGCTTTACAAGTTTTGATGACGTGACCGAAGGCTTTCTTTTTGGTTTTGATGATTGGGACATAAACTCTAGAAGCTTATCCCCTCAAGATCACTAAGCGCACCGTCAGGTAGACCTTTTTCCGTTATCACCAAAAACACAGGGTTGGAGGCAAATGTTTCTCCATGGGCTGCATTCGCTTTTGTGTTTGCGAAGGTTGCCATTACTGGGATTTTGTTGCTGCCCCATATATCGTTTAGGTTGTCTGTGTTGTCTGTGCGGCTTATGGCATATAGTCGCTCTTTTCGGGAGCTTTTTATTACCATTGCGCTTTCATAGAGAAGCTCTGGGGTGTCCAGTGAGCCCATGCGCAAGCGGTGTTTGCTGCCGCCTTTGTCTGTTACTTCTATTATTACATTTTTTGCGTCATCATCAGGCTTTAGACAGGTGGACATCCAGGTTGGGTCGGCTTTGTATTCACCTGTGTTGTTTTCTAATTGGTAGAAGCTGCACAGGATTGGCAAACCCGGTTGGGTGAGTAAATAGGTCTTATAGGTTGCCCCTTTTAGCTTTTCATCTTTTTCGATGGTCGCAGCTACGCAGATACCCTGCCACTCGTTGCTGAAATTATCCCGGAGCTTTACGAAGTCTGCGGTTATTTTTTCTTTGAGAAAGACTCTGTCATCCAAGTAGTTAACTCTAATACGCATCCCGCCTATAAATGGATTGAACCAGGAATATGGCTTATGCTCGGGATATTGGCTTAGCAGCCATTCCTGTCCCTTTGCATCGGTTAGCGAGAAGCAGCCGTGACCGTATTTTGGGTCAGCTTTAAAGGTTATCGCACCATTGCTTACGGTGTACAGGCTGTCTTTTTGCTTGGTTGTTATTTCGCCGCTTGGGAAGAAGAGTGCTTTGGGAGTTGCTTTTTCGTAGCTCACCATGTTCATCGAGGTATTTACAACAGCGATTCCATCAGTGGGATTTAAAGTGAGGTCATAGCTGTTGCACTCCACTATATCCTCATGAGGGTTGGTCTGGGTTTGGGATACGCCCATGCTTTCAGATGAAACGGTAATGCTACCTTCTTGTACCTCATCCCGATTGTTGATTACATCTAGCTTGATATTGGTACTTGCTGCAATGGGGTTGTAGTTGTTAAGCACTACCTCCATTGGCAAGACCGTATGTGTCGGAGTTTGCTCATATGCTTGCTGTGCGTAGTTGCGCAGGTCATTGAATGTTGGGAATAACCCAATCGCATAGGTCACAGGCTTGGTTACGAATACTTGCCCTGGGGCAAGTTCACCTAGGTCAATTTCAAAGTCAATAGACACCCCCCATTTTACTACGGGATTATATTCCTTCGGCCAGCAATATCCTCTGGGGGTGCCATATGCATCTTCAAAAATCCAGTTTTCGTCCAAGTCTTCTGATTCTATATTATCCAGCCCTTCAAGCAAGCCGCCAGGGCTATAACGCTCACTATTCTTTGTGATTTGACCGTCGTAGCAAAATACAGTGTTGTATCCAATTTCAAAACCATAGCCATCTTGCAGCCATCCTTGGCAGGGCTTATCGCCGCGATTTTCTACCTTTGAATGGCGGGTAATTAACCCAGCGGCATATACGCTATATACCTGGGTGACCACTAAGCCAGGGAATTTCTCTGATATATATTCCGCTTCCATTACCATAGCACCGTCTTGCTTGTAGGCCCTAACATTTGGTTTTATTAGGTTGAACTCGTCATCGTAAGGCTTGCCCAGCTTTGGCGATTGGAAGAAATCGTGGTTAGAAATACCCTTGTTTACATGGTTTGTAATCAAGGCCTCATTGTCGTGCTTGTCAATTTCCAGCCCCCACGGTCCATTGAATACCCGATGATGGGTGAGGTCTTCGCCGTAGAATGCCTCTGTCATGCCCTTTGTGAAAATGAAAACCGGTGCCGTGAATTGGACTTCCCTGCCACTTGTTAGTACCACGGTGCAGTCAAGTTCCAGTTTTTCGTAGCCTATTGCGTTGGTTTTTGTGGCTATAGGAATGGAGGCTTTGCCCTTGGCTTTAAGCTTTGCGGTAAGGGATTTATCCGTAAATCCAAGAAGCTCGCTTGTGGGCAGCTTGAATGTCACGGTTGCATCTTCCGCAAGTGCGCTTTGGATGTCTACATGGGTTTTTGCATCCATACCTACTTGGTCAATGGCGCATTCCCGTTTTAGGTTAATGAGAAGTGGGAATTTCGGGTTTATCCCCAGCCCGAAGGTTACGGCTTGACCGTTTATCTCAAGATCAGCGAGCAAGCAAGGATGAACCTTCCATTTGTCTTGGGGCTCCGCTACCGCTCCTACATAGAATTTTGCGGTTATTTCTTTTCTATCTGCCACATTGACATCTATATTACAGTCCAGCTTGATATTTGCATCCTCGCGACCGGCGATTTTTACATTGAGCGACTTGCCGGTTTTATTTTCTATTGAAAACGTACATTCATAATCCATACCGAAAGCAAGCTCATGATCTTTTGCCATTAGCTCAATTTTATAGTTCGGTGTTTCTATCATGTGCATTTGCCTGCCAGAGCGTTCGTAGCCTATGGCTAGTGTCTCGCCGTCTTTTTCCCATGTATAACCGAAGAACTCAAAGCCGTTTGTCTTTACACCGTCTGGGGTAATTTCCAGCGAGCGGGTGGAATCAGCGTACCAGTCTGCTTTCTTGAAAAAATCGACAAAGAGTGGGGTCGTGATAATCGTTGGGATAAAATTAACAAAGTGAACGCTGTCATGCCTATCTTCCCATAGGAAGCCGCATTTTTTGTACAGAGGAACAGCGGCTGTATTGCCACTCCAGGTGTACAGATCAAATCGTGGATAGCCTAGCTCAATTGTGCGCTTGACACATTGGAGTACGAGAGCCTTACCGATTTTTTTGCTGCGATAATCTGGTCTTACGCCCAGCAGCGGGATGTAGAGGGTATTGGCATCGTAGTAATACCTGCCAAAGCTACAATAACCAACGACAGTATCACCATCCAGTGCAAGGTATACATTGTAATGGGAGGCTATTTTGTGCTTTGCGATTATTGTGCTTGCGGTTTCGATTCCGCTTACCCCGCCCCAGTCGTCATCATCGTTTTGCCCGCAGATGTTCCAGAACTCGGCAAGGCTAGGGGCATGGCAAGGGTCGTAGTCGACGATTTTGATACCTGATTCTAGTGTTTCGTAGATTTTCATGTATATCAGCTCCTTATCGAAAGGAATTTTTACACACCCAGTGCGCGAGGTCAAGGGATAGTTTGGTTATAATGTTCTCTTTACTATTCATGCGAGGGCAAGTACAATGCAGGCATACACATATCAAAACATTTCAAAGGGAGGAAGTACTTATGAAAAGATTTGTCAGTTTGGCACTGGCGTTTATTCTTGCCGTGCTAGTAGCAACACCGGTTTTTGCAAGTGAACCACGTGTTGACGAAGAAGACATGCCGGAATATATAGAGGACTATTTTACTCTACATGTTCACGGTCGCCCATCAGCACCTATTACCCGCAGATTTATATTTGCAGAAGGCATAGTCATTGCCAACTTGCACGAAGCGGCATATGCTCTATCTGCGACAGCAGTATGGGATGACGCTAACAATGTCGTCCATTGGACTCCTGAAGGTGGTCGTGTAATTGCAATCAGCTTTGTAGAGCCGGAAGGGTTTGTAGAAGACGGAGTCGTATGGGTACCGGAAAACTTTGTTTGGGAAGTATTTTTTCTTACAAGAGATCAAGGCTTTGGGCATGTTGTTCGTGACGATATCCCTCTTGCCGCACCGGTCGTAAGAATAACTGACCACGGTGAAATGGCAACAGCCTTCATCCAGGTAATGAACGACACCTTATACAACAGAGTGCCGTTTTCTTATCGTGAGCTTGAAGCTGCCAACTGGATCAGAGACCAGCTTTTAGAAATGGGCTATGACGAAGACGCGGTTGTTCTCCAGACCTTCTCAGTTGATGATCTTGTGAACCTAAGCGGATTTTGGGGTGGCAATCTTTGGCTGTACGAGCATTTCAATGCTTTTTATCCTGAGTTGCGCGTTGACCGTGAAGGCGCAATTGATGCAATGGTCGAAGCAATGATTGAACAAGAAAATGAATGGATAGCACAAATGGCAGAAAGCATGGAAATGACATTCGAAGAGGCGCGGGTATTTGTTGCAGAAAATGCAGGAATGTCTGTTGACTTCTTGGATAAGTTCATCGAAGCAATGGCTCGCGAATCTGCACCTTGGCAGCTTGGCATGGCAGATGTGTTTGGTCTATTAGACCTAGACATGCAATTCAGACCATATAGCCAGAACGTTATTTTAACCGTGCCAGGGCAAAGCGAACGTACAATTATTGTTACCGCTCATTATTGCTCAGTAATGGTACCGGGTGCCAGCGATAACGCATCCGGCACAGCCTTGCTTCTAGAAAGCGCATATCGTCTACGTGATGTGGATAATTATTTCACTGTAATATATATTTTTATGGGCGCGGAGGAAGTTGGCATATATGGCGCATTCTATTATGTAGACAGCCTTACCCTAGCAGAAAGAAATAACATAGTCCTTAACATAAATGCCGACGTGCTTTTCGAGGGGCCGTATTTCTTCTTTGGTGCAGGCATTAGGGATGATGGCTGGTGGCTAACCGAAAACGATGTAAGCAATATGGTTGTCCATGTTGCCGAGCATGTAAACGCGACTTACGGCACAGTACTGATTAATGCTCCGTCTCTGGCTGAAATGCCAAGCGACCAACAAGCATTCCTGCAAGCTGGGCACACGGTTACGGCTCTTGTTGGGCTTGCCCGTAGTGATTCCGAGGACTACGCAGATTTCTGGGGCTTTGGTGTCTGGGATATGTATCCTGGCTTTAGAGCTTCCGTAGTGCATACAGAGAATGACTGCTATCATTTTATTAACGCAACCTGGCCAACCAAAATTGGCGATGCAATGTGGACATTCTCACTATTTTTGGATTATTTGCTGGTAGCGGATTTTGATTATTCAAACCTACCAGAAGCAGGTCTTATTAATAATATAATCGAATTGCCGGAAGCAGACCTAACCGACCATCTTCTTATTGGAACTTGGAGTTGGGATGAGGACGCAACATGGACATTTGTGTTTAACCCAGACGGTACAGGTACCCGCGGTCGCGCTGGCAGTCAAGTAGGCTTTACTTGGTCAGCCGATGATTTTGAACTGTTTATCCAAGCAGAAGGCAGCAATATCACCGAAGTATGGAGCTTATGGATGCTTGATGATGATATGCTGATAATGGGCTTGCTGTGGAGCAGCTTCACTTATGTAAGATAGTAAACTTATACTCAAAAAGAGGAACCCCCGCGTAGGCGAGGGTTCCTCTTTTTTATATGGAATTATCCCCAGACGTAGTACAACATGTCATTGCGAGGAGCGAAGCGACGAAGCAATCCAGCAAATCAAAACCTCTGGATTGCTTCGCTACGCTCGTAATGACGATGTAGATGCGTCTCACTACGTAAGGGGATAATTCCGTTTTTATATATGCAATTCCCAGTGAGTAAGATAATGCGTGGGATAGAATCCGATATTGAAATAAAACTGCTGTTCCGAGCCGACGATTGCTTGCGTAGCACCAAGCTCGCCGCAGCGTCGGATAGATTCTAGCACTACTGCTTTACCTAACCCCAATTTACGATAATCCGGGTCGGTGGCTACCGGCTCTACATAGCAATATGAGTCAGCCTGCTGATACCACATGGTGCAGTGAGATACATAATTACCGTCGGGTGCTACGACCGACATCACCAGTTCAGGGATAATCATTGGGCTAGATAGCATCTGTTTGCGTATAGCAATATCCTCATTGCCGTGAGGCGGATGCCCTTGGTGGTCAAAACCCCGCCACATAACACGATTGTATTGCTGCCAATCCCAGTTATCTGCCATGCTTATAAATGAGTAGCCTTCCGGCAAGGAGTAGGGCTGCAATGAATTGATATCTAGGGTGCAGGCACAGTCCCGCCTGGGTGTTGGTCTGAAACCTGCATCCCTGGCGGCTCGTGCATATTCTAAATCACCGTCAGGCAGGCTTAATCGCAGCTTGCCGTCTTTTTTCAAAGTGTTTTTAGCGTATGCAACAACTTCAGGTTTAAGCTGAGAATATTTCTCGTCCACAATAAGAAACCCCTCACCCAATGGGCATTCATACATGACCACTGCTACAAGTTTACCATCATCTTTCCATAAACCTATTTTCGAAAGATTTTTGTTGTCACGACCGCCATGGGTTACTGCCCATTCCCATGCCCCCCATAGCATACGGGCGTTGATAATCTTGTTCCGATTTACACGAACTAGAAACTCCCGGACTTTGAGATAATCCTCTGTGTGAAAGGCTTCTGGCGAGTAATTTCGAAATATGGCTGACATAGCATCCCTCCTAGGGTTTTTCTTTACTATAACAGTCTTGGGCATGGCGTTATATGTAAACTTTATTTTTTAACTATGCATGACACATAACAGACGAGATGTTATACTTCCGATATTGTAAAGGTACCAGTAGATGGTTTTCAAAGGATAAGGAGGCTAATATGAAGAAACTAGCGATTTTACTGTTATTAGTTTTTTTCGTGGTAGTGCTAACTGGTTGCGGTGAAGATTTTACACATGAGGGGCATGAGCTGGTAGGCTCATGGCGAGCGGATGGTAATCATGCGCATCAAATTATTTTCAATGCCGACGGAACCGGAGCTCGCACCACAGGAAGGGAAACGAATCGAGCGTTCGACTGGACAATAAGGCGAAACGGCAATCTGCGTATATCTTTTGAGAACGAAACCGAAACCCATAACCTAGCCTTTGATGACAACGATACAATGCGTATGTGGATTCCAAATTCGGGTACGTTTATGCGGTATTTGCCAACGCGGCTGCCAGAATATTTGCAGGGCACGTGGGTGTGGGACCAGGATGATTCATACACATTGGTGCTTTATGAAAACGGAAGAGGGCATCGTGGATTTGACGATGATAGACAGCGGTTTGGCTGGATGGTAGAAGAGCGTGATCATCTGATCTTTGCATGGTCAACACCTACGGTTGCGACCTTTGAGCCATGGTCATATGTATTGGAAGGGGATGTGCTCACTATTACCACTAGGCTTAGAGGGGATAGTACTCAGTGGAGTTATATTCGAGTTCGGGATTAGTATGTACAGTAACGGGCGGCAATCTGCCGCCCGCTGGTTTTAATGAGCATTGATGTCAATTGCTTGCTTCCAGCAACTCTAAAAGATCCTCAAAATCTTTGGATAAAAACCTTGCACGTTATATAGTGTCACCTTGTCTTATAGCGGAATCAAGAATATCAATAAAATTCCTTTGTGCAACAGTTGTGGTCATATGACTCATGAGGCACCTTATTATGGGCATTATATGCTAAAAACCATGCTTGAAATTATCAGCATGGTCTACATAAAAAATCTGAGCTGGAAGGATTCGAACCTTCGGATGATAGGGTCAGAGCCTATTGCCTTACCGCTTGGCGACAGCCCAATGTGGTTGACCAGTTGTATTATAGTTATCTCACTTGTCAAACCAAATTTCTTTCCTGTCAAGCATTGTAGAAACAAAAAACATATGGTAAAGTAATGCAAGAAAGGTCAGCGGCGAATTCTATGATGCAGAAGTAAAATTGAATAGCCACGGGGTCGTGAAGGTGGTGGATCACCGACACGACACTCAAGAGGATGAACAAACCATCCACCAAAAGCACAGGAGACCCTGCCACCGCGGCGCATAAGTTTACAACATTTCCCCATATTCTTCAAGCAAGCCGGGAGGTACCCTCGGAACTTGTGTATGGATGAGATGTGTAATACTTTAGCCTAGGTATGACAGTCAAGTTCTTTGTGTATACGCTTATATGGCGTGCAGGTGATGATGGAGATTAGCCATCTGAACCGCACGCTTTTTTAATGTCATTTTGCCCTGACCTTTCTAATTTTGATATGGAGGAATTTTAATGTTTTTAATGGCGACACAAACCTTAGACGAGTTAGGGCGCATTGCGCTGCCAGCAAAAATAAGGCAAAGCAAGAAGTGGGAATCTGGAGATTCGATTGCATTTTACGAATTGGGCGATTCCATATTAATAAACCTATACGAAAAAGCTCATGAGCCAAAATGCATTATGTGTGGCAAAGCGGAGCTTGACATGCATATCGGGAAATTCAGTTTTTGCACCGCTTGTGTTGCATTAATCAAAAGTGAATTAAAGTTTGCCTAGTTCGTATTCACGTCCTAGGATTAGTTCCCGCATTTGGCTG
>Ga0131853_10027391_pt1 | contig 10230 bp, 14 predicted proteins | sample TergutLab28metaG_FD_92764 | JGI IMG/M metagenome (GOLD analysis project Ga0131853, IMG submission 92764) | Labiotermes labralis P1 segment gut microbial communities from Petit-Saut dam, French Guiana - Lab288 P1 (version 2) (version 2) | ecosystem: Host-associated > Arthropoda: Insects >... | reverse complement strand
CCGACGTCGACGAGTTCCTCCGCGAGCACCCCGACCTCAGGGGGCAGAAGAAGATCACCCTGCCGTACGTCACCTACTGCACGCGCGCCCGGCGCGCGTGAGCTTCCAACGCAAACCAAGAATGAGTCCGACCCAAAGAAGGCACGCACTGCTTCATGTCGCCGCGGGAAGAGCCCCGCAGCCCCAGAGTGAATCCCGGGATCAGCCCGCCGGACGAGCCTGAGCAGGGTCGGCGGCTCCCGCGTTCTCTTGGAAGTCGACGATAGCCTCGCCGTGGTCCCGCGCCCAGGTCGTCAGGACCTCGATGGGCTCGATCAGGGTCCGGCCGAGGTCGGTGAGGCTGTACTCCACCCAGCGGGGCGCTTCGACGTGGCGTTCGACCAGGCCGTACTGCTGAAGTCGGCGCAGCGTCTGGGTGAGGACCTTGCGGGAGATGCCGCCGATGAGATCGGCGAGTTCGCCGTGCCTGCGGGGCCGCTGGCTGAGCCCGAAGATCACGAGCACGGCCCACTTGTCGGAGATGATCTCGACCGCCAGGCGGGTCGGGCAGTCCGCGAGGAAGGCCGTTCCGGCCTCGATCTGCATGAATTCGAAGGTACCAGGAGGTAACCCAGGGCTTCGTAACGTCGTCCGCGAGCCACCACACCAGCGTGAGACGCGGAGGGATCACCATGCAAAGAGTCATCGTGTTCGACGAGTTCGGCGGGCCTGAGGTCCTGCACGTCGTCGAGGAACCGGCCGTCGAGCCCGCGGCCGGCGAGGTGCGGGTCAGGATCGAGGCGTTCGCCGTCAACCCGCTGGACCAGATGATGCGGGCGGGCACGTCGCCCGCGCCTGTCCCCCTGCCTTACGCCCGCCTCGGCATCGAGGGAACCGGCGTCATCGACGCCACCGGTCCCGGGGTCACCGGCCTGAAGACCGGCGACCCGGTCATCATCACGGCCATCCCGGACGCCAGCGTCCACGGCAGCTACGCCGACTACACCACGGTCCCCGCGAGCCGGGTCATCCCCCGGCCGACCGGGCTCGGGATCACGGAGGCGGCCGCGGTCTGGGTCGCGTACTCCACCTCCTACGGCGCGCTCATCGAGAAGGCGGGCATGCGGCCCGGCGACCACGTCCTCATCACGGCCGCGTCCGGCGGCGTCGGCCGCGCGGCGATCCAGGTCGCCAACCAGATCGGTGCCGTGCCGATCGCCGTCACCCGGGACGCGTCGAAGAAAGAGGAACTTCTCACCGCGGGCGCCGCCGCGGTCATCGCCTCCGGCGAGACGGATGTCGTGTCCGCCAGCCGCGACCTCACCGCCAGACAGGGCGCCGACATCATCCTCGACCCGGTCGCGGGTCCCGGGCAGCAGGATCTCCTGAAGGCGGCCCGGGACGGCGGGACACTGGTCTCCGCGGGGTTCCTCGATCCCCGGCCCGCGTCTACCCCAGACGACTCCCCGGTGACGATCCACCGCTACGCGAGCTTCGAGCACACCCTCGACGACGCCGTCGTGAAGCGCATGGCGGCCTTCCTCAACGCCGGGATACGCCTCGGCGCGCTGCGGCCCGCCGTCGGCCCGGTGTTCGCCTTCGAGGACGTCGTCGAAGCACACCGGTACCTGGAGCAGGGGCTTCACGGCGGGAAGAAGATCATCGTCACGACGTAACGGGCGCTGGCTACAGGCTGGCGGCGTAGATGACGGTCTCGGCGCCGTCACGGGAGACAGAGCGTTTCTCCTCCGCCAGGCCGATTTTCCGGGCTACTCGCTGGGACGGCTCGTTGAGCGGGTTGATGATGGCAATGAGCCGTTCCGCTCCGAGCACGTCCCGGGCGAAGTCGCGCGAGGCCGCCGCGGCCTCGGTGGCGTAGCCGTTTCCCTGCAGGCCGGCGCGCACGTGGTAGCCGACCTCCAGTTCGTCGACGCCGTCGACGTGCTGGACGGTCAGCCCGCAGTCGCCGACGAACTCGCCGGTGTCACGGAGGCTGATGATCCACAGCCCGAAGCCGTGGTCACGGTAGTTGCGCTGATTCCAGACGATCCAGTCGCCGGCCTCGGCGCGGCTCATCGCCCTGGGGTAATAGCTCATCACGTCTTCGTCGCCAAGCAGGGCGGCCATGTCATCGAGGTCGCCGCCGGTCATCTCGCGGAAGCTGAGCCGGGACGCCGCAGGAAGTCGCATGAATCCAAAGATAGGGGTAGTTAGCGGCTTGGCCGAGGATCGGCGTTTCTCGCTCCGAGGAGGTTCGGTGGACATTACCCAGCTCATACTTGACGATCATCACGAGCAGCGGCGGCTGTTCGCGATCCTGGAACAGATCGACCGGTCCGACACCGAGTCACTGTCCGCGGTCTGGAACCGGCTGGCGGCGTTCCTGGACACGCACGCCGAGGCGGAGGAAAAAATCTTCTATCCGGCGCTGCTGGAGGCCGGAATCGAGGCGCGCCGCAAGGCCGGAGTCGAGGACGAGACGCTGGACGCCATCGACGACCATAACGAGATCCGGGACGCGGTCGCGGAGGTCGCGAAGCACCCGGTCGGCAGCGACGGCTGGTTCGGCGCCATCGCGGGCGCCAACGAGGCCAACGGCGACCACATGGCCGAAGAGGAACGCGAAGGCCTCACCGACTTCCGCCGCATCACCAGCCTGCAGCACCGTCACGACCTCGCCGTCGCCTTCACCGCCTACGAGGCCCGGCACGTCCTCGGCGTCGAACCAGTCGACAAGGACCCCAAGACGTATATCCGCCAGGCGGAATCGGCCCCGGACCGCGGTTAGCCGGACTGGGTCTCCACGGCAAGCGGCCGACCGGGACAGGACTCGCAGGTGAACAGGTACATGTCCCCGACGTCCCCGATCATGATGCCGTGCGGCGCGAAGTTGCGGGCGAACGCGGACGGCGGTTCCTCGCCGTCGTCGTCGGGGCGCCAGCGGCGGGCGCCGAATTCCTCGCTGGAGATGGTGACCAGGTGTCTCATCCGGCGGCCGCACCCGCAGACAGGCCAGCGCGGCTCCTGATACCAGCGAGGATGCCCGAGCAGCTTGCTGCCCGGCGCGACGGACAGCGATGACCAGTACAGGTGCGGAGCGTCGTCTTCCAGCACCCGGTCCCACTCCTGTACCCGGTCCCGAAGATCGCGGGGAAGGTCGCCGGCGTCCGGGTACTCGATGACCCGTTCGGGATGAACCAGGCATGGTACCGGGTTGAAGTCGTCTTCGTCCAGGCTGGAGTCGAAGACCGGCGCGGGCGGGTCCGCCAGCACGTCCCCGACGTCCGCCGCGCGGCGCCAGAACGTCTCCGCCGCCGGCCCGTACCACGGCTCGTCGTGAGCGTTGGGACACCACAGCAGCTGGAACAGGTCCGTGCCGTCCGGGAACGGCAGTTCGGGCACGTCACGGGCGTACACCTGCAGCACGGCCAGGAGCGGGCGCGCGTCCGGCGGCACCGGGACCGGTTCGGTTCCCGGGTGCGGGAGGCCACAGACTGGCCATTCCTGATCGGCGGGCCACAGGAGCGGGCCGCCGAACGAGCTGTCTTCCGTGCCCGGCCGCCCCGGACGCGGGTGCAGCCGTATCGTCGTCGCGGCCAGCCCGGCCAGTTCCGGGAAAACGGTGGTGATGTCGAACGGCGGCGCGGGGGTCGTAACGCGGAGCCCGGCGGTCCGCAGGTACAGCGGCCGGTGATCGAGCGGAGCCGACGCCCACGGGAGCCCGTCCTCGACCGCGGCCAGCGCCACCGCGACCGCGTGCGCGCACAGCTCGGGCGGGTCTGCCTCGCCGTCGGCCGCGGCCTGCAGGTATTCATCCGAGGTCGCCTCAGGTTTGGCGTCGGCGCAGTCGCACTCCCCGACCAGAAACCGGTACCGGATGCCGACCCACACGTCGCGTTCGGCTCCGCGGTCCGTGACGAGCCCGCCGGCCCCGCCGTCGAAGCTCTCGAGTTCGGCGACCGCTCCGGCCCTCAGGAGCGCCCGCCCGGCGGCGAACGCCCCCGTCCGCGCCGCGCCCTCGACGATTCCCTCGCTGATAACGGCAGCCATACCGCACATTCAACCGCGAAGCGACGCTGCCCGGGCCGCATCCGGACTGCCGGACACGCTTCAGGGCATCGGGCCGAGCCGTCGGCCCTTGCGCCAGGGCCGCTCCACTTCCCAGTCCTCGAACCGCGGGTTCACTTCGTAGGAGCTGTCGCAGTAGGACCGGATGTACTGCGCCGCCCTGATCTCGGCCTCGTTGGCGTTGACCGGGCTCCCGGCCGCGTCCAGTTCGAGCACGTTGCAGAAGATGACGGTCGCTTCCTCGGCCGCGTTCCCTTCCTCTATGAGAACCGGCCGGTAGTCCACCGCCTCAGCAACGGGTACCCGAGCAGGCCGTTCATCATCGAATACACGAAATGGTTCATGACGGCCCGGCAATCCGGGTTCAGCTTCGGCACAAGGCCCTCCCTGGACTCCGCGGGAACCGGCGCGAGCTGGCGCAGACTCTACGCCTCCCGTCAGCACTCGGCACACTGGTTTGGGGGGTTACCCGCGGGGCTGGGTGGCGCCGCTCAGGGCGGCCGCGATGTCTTCGACGGAGTCGAGGTTCCCCGCGGCGACGCTGATGAACAGGTCGTAGGCCGCGTCGTTGGTCAGGGTGAAGCGCCGACCGTTGAGACCGTAGAAGGCGATGGCAGAGGACAGCGACAGCCGCTTGTTGCCGTCGATCAGGGCGTGATTGCGGGCGACGGAGTGCAGCAGCGCGGCGGCCTTGGCGTCCAGGTCCGGGTAGGCGTCCTGGCCGAATGCGGTGGCCCGGGGCCGGGCCAGGGCGGCTTCCAGCAGGCCGTAGTCCCGCACCTGGTACTCGCCGGGGCCCAGAACACGGTCGGCGACGTGCAGCAGTTCGGGCAGGGTCAGGTAGATCATTCGCCGAGCCGCTTCAGTGCCTCGGCGTACCGGGGCAGTTCCTCGTCGAGCACCTGGTCGAGCAGGTCGGCGCGGCTAAGGCAATCGCCGCCCCGGTCGCGACGGAATGCTTCGCCGCCCGGATGAGCTGCAGACACGTATACGACTCCACTCCGTACCGTTGCCAGCCCACGGCGCCCGGGATCTCTCTGCCACACGTCGCGAAGACTTCCTCAGACTCCGGGTCAAGATCCTCGGGCAGGCCGAGGACGCCGGCGATGCGCCGGGTCTCCGCCAGCAGCCGGACCGATGAGCCGAGATAGCCCCCAGCGATGCTGTCGTCGGCGATCACCTGCTCGAAGTCCACGGGCACGTAGTAACCGTCGCAATCCGAATGCCAGACCAGGTGATCGAACGGCCCGGCCGAGTGCGGGGGCCCGCTGGCATAAGCCTGCTTGAGCAGTCGATCACCGGTTGCCTCCGAGGCGTGCCTCAGCGGGGGCGGCAAGGCCCCGGTCGCCGCGAGGTGAACGGCAACCCGGCGCAGAGTGTGTACGCCGCGGTACCCCCAGGCCTCGTACTCGAGATCGTCTTCCTCGCCAAGATCAGGCTCGGCCCACTGCCCGGCTCCAGTCCGGGCCAGCCAGCCCTGGATAACCGCGAAGCACTGCCGGACATCATCGGCGTAATCCTCCTCAGCCCCGATCAGAATGCCGACGACGATATTCAGGCCCACGGCAGAGGATTATCCCAGGACCAGCAGGACTCCATGATCGACGGGCCGGGATCCCGCTGGTGGGAGCCTGGCTTGCGCTCGGCGCCGCCTCAGGCGCTGGCGTATACCTCGCGGATCTCGACGGTCTGCGGCATGACGCCGGGCAGTGGCGGGAGCGGGTAGGCGACGGCTTGCTCGGCGTGTTCCCTGGTCTGGAAGATGATGACAGACAGGCCGGTGCCGTCCACCGGTTCCAGCCAGCAGGCGCTGACGAAACCGGGCGCCCGCGGCACCAGCGTGAGCCTCAGGGTTTCCAGCGCCGCGCGGGCCGCGGCCGGGTCCTCGACGCGGACGGTGGAGACTACTGCGTGCATGAGGCCGAGCCTCCCGGCACGGGAAAGGCGTGTCAACGGAATTACGGGCTGATGGCCGTGGCTGGCGGGTCGCGCTGCCAGGTACCCGCGGCGGTAACGGCTGCTCGGACCGCTCCGATGTTGCACGCGGATAATGAGACTAGCCAGGCAGCGGCTACGTCTCGGCCTCGACCGCGTGGACCTCGGCGCTGAGCACCGCGGGGCCGTTCGCGGGCGTCAGCGGTGCGACCGCTGCCCTGGCATCGTTCTCGGTGGCGAATACCGCGATGCAGGTACCGGTGCCGGCGCCATCGTTCAGCCAGGTTGCCCGCACGAAACCGGGCATCGCCTTCACCTGCGGGATGACGAAGTCGCTGAGGACCGCCTGACGGTGGCCGGGGTCCGAGCCCGGCTCGATCCTGACCTGGGCTACAACTGCCTGGGCCATCCTGGGCCATCCGTCCGCAGGGCAGGAGCCCTCCGTCGTCTTCCGCAGTGCGCGGGTCTGCCAGTTACGACGAGCCGGTCCGGCGCAGCTCATCGCCTGGATGCCGGAGCAGCGGCTCGGCCCGAGGCCAGTCCTCGCCGACCGCCGGCCGGACTACCACGTCAGTTCCTCGCGGCGCGCCCACCACGCCTCGGCGGCGTCCATGGCTTTCTCCGCCTCGGCCAGGCCCGCTGTTCCGACTACTCCGATCCGCTCATCCATCAACCCGGCCGTTGCGACCCAGTGCAGGGGAATCAGGGTGATCTGCGCCGGGAGGAACCGGCGCTCGCCGGGTGTCACGGGTTCGGGAGCCGAACGGTCGTAGGCGTCGCAGAGTTCGCGGAGGTCCACGCTGGCGCCGCTGTCGGATGCCCAGTACAGGCTGCCGGCCACGTCGTAGAGCCGCTCCCGGACGCGCACGAAATCCAGATCGAGATTCAGCCAGGAGCCATCCGGCAGCTGGCCCGCGTTGCCGAGCGTGTAGTCGCCGTGGATCGGAGCGCGCGGGAGATCGATACCGCGCCGCGCTTTGCCCAGCTCGTCGAGGAGGAGCCTGGCGCGGCGCACCACCGGCTCGGCCCCAGGACCCAGACGGCGACGCGTGAAGCCGAGCCAGTAATGCAGCTGGCGGTGGGTCCGGTGGTCATCCATCGGCGGGGGCAGGTCCGGCTCCCAGGCCGCGCGCAGACCCGCGTGCAGGCGGCCGAGCTCCTCGAACAGCCGAAGGTACGACTCCTGGCTCGGGTCCAGCCGCACGTGCGGGACAAACTCTTCGAGTTCCGCCCAGCGGCCGCCGGCCCTGGCGAGGTCCCGGCCGAGGATCGGCACCGGCCGGGCGACCCGGACCCCTGCCCGCTGGAGTCGCTCGTGCAGCCGGCGCAATCCCGCCACCCGGCCGCGCGTCGCCCATGGCCGGTGCACGCGCAGGACGAGCGGTTCGGCGGCGTCGACCCGGACGTTGAGGTTGAAATTACCGCCGATGTCCCGCCACGTCCCGGCAGGCGCGACCTGATCGAGCAGCACGGCGACCGCGGAGTCACCGGTGCTGGCTCTTGGCCCGAACCAGCTGGGCAGTAGTGGAGGCGGCGGCGTCATTCAGCTCCTAGTCTCCCGTCGCGGCGCAGCGGCGGTGCGGGGACGGGGCACGTGGCCCGATCCAGGTGTCGGACCAGCGGACCGCTTCGGCGAAGAACGACCGCGCGTTCAGGCTGAGGTTCAGGTCGTGGCCCGCGCTGGGCAGCACGTAGGCGGACAGGCAGCCGGTGCCGGTGTAGTAGGGCGCCTCGCTGGCCAGGAGCGCGGAAGAGCTTGAGCAGTCGGTGACCGCGACTCCGGTACACATGAGGTGATCGTCCTGGCCGTCCGCGAGCAGGACGGGAACGCTGATCCGTGCCGTGTCAGCGTCGGCGTCTTCCGCGAAGTACGTGCCCGCGTAGAGGTAAGTGGCCACGTCCTTCGTCCGCTCGTCGAGGGCGATCACCGTGGGATCGGCGTCGGCTTCGTTGTAGAACAGCGGTCCCCGGGTTCCGGGCCGGGTCGTCAGGTACCGGGGGTCAAGATGGTCGGGGGCGAACCTGGGATCCAGGTCCGCCGGATAGAGGTCCGCCAGGCCCTGTGAGGCGCCGGTCACCGAGGGCAGGTGAACGTTTCCCGTCGCGATCAGCCCGTCGATGTCGTGGTAGACGGCCGCTTCGTGCCAGGCGACCGCGGTGCCCATGCTGTGGCCGACGGCGATGACCCGGGGGAAATGCGGGCCGAAGGCCCCGTTCCGCGCGGCCTGGATGACCTGGTGAACGGCACTGGCGTCGCTTTCTATGGCGACCAGCGCGCTCGGCGGGCGACTGCTGTCCCCGACGCCCAGGGTGTTGATGTCGAGGGTGGCGTAACCCGCCGATGCCAGGGCGTCGACGTAGGAGTACCGGTCCGGCTCGTACGGGAAGTCCCAGTAGCCGACGGAGCAGGTGGCACCGGGGATCAGCACCTGGACGGTCGTGGCCCCGGCCGGGAGGCACAGCTGTCCGCGGATGGTCTCCGGGATTCCCCCCGCGACCGTGACGGGAACCGACACCGCGCGGCACGGGGTCCCGGCGGATGCCGCCTGAGCCCGGGCCGCCCCGGCCGTCCCGAGCAGGATCATCAGGAACACGGCGAGCCGAACGGCGTGGCGGCTGCTCCGTCGGCTCCGCCCGGCCATCGGTTCCGTTGCCAACCGACGACTCACCATCCCTCATGACTATTCGGTCCTGATCCCCAGCATCCCCCGCGCGCCTCCCGCAGGCCAGGCGGTGGCGGGCAGGGGCATCGCTATTGACACGTTCGGGCACGCCGCGACAGTGTCGAGGGCACCGAAAAGGGAGAAGGCATGTCCAATACCGAATTCGAGTTGGGCGGGATCAACCATCTCGCGCTGGTGTCGTCCGACATGAAGCGCACGATCGATTTCTACTCCGGCGTGCTGGGCATGCCGCTGATCAAGACCCTCGAGCTGCCCGGCCGCATGGGGCAGCACTTCTTCTTCGACTGCGGCGGCGGGGACTCTCTGGCGTTCTTCTGGTTCCCGGACGCTCCTGAGGCCGTCCCGGGGGTCTCCGCGCCGAAGTCCCGGCCCGAGCAGGGCGAACTGCTGTCCGCTGTCGGCTCGATGAACCACGTCGCGTTCCACGTACCGCCGGAGAAGTTCGACGACTACCGGCAGCGGCTCATCGACAAGGGCGTCGAGGTCAGCCCGGTCCTGAATCACGACGACAGTCCGGCGACCGTCGCCCCGCGCCTGCACGAGGGCGTGTTCGTCCGGTCGTTCTACTTCCAGGATCCGGACGGGATCCTCCTGGAGTTCGCGTGCTGGCTGCGGGCCTTCACTGGCGCGGACGTCCGCCATGAGCCGAAGACCGCCGCCGACCGCACCGTTCCCTCCGGTAAGGAGACGCATGCCTCGCTTGCGTGAGGTTCCCCGCGCTGAGGTCACCGACGAGCGCATCCTCTACTTCTACGACCGCCTTTTCGCCCCGGACCGGGACCCGGCCGTCGATCACGGGACGGCCACGGGGTCTCCCGGCGACTGGTGGACGGTGTTCGCGCAGGACCCGAACGTGTTCCGGCATGCCGTGCGCGGCTTCGCCCTGTACCGGGACGCGGACGTGGCGCCGGAACTCCGCGAGCTCGGCCAGTGCCGGGCCGGGTGGGCGCGCGGCAGTCAGTTCGTCTTCTCCCAGCACTGCAAGCAGATGCGGGCCCTCGGCATGAACGAGGAGAAGATCGCGTCCATCCCGCACTGGCAGACGGCCGAGTGCTACTCGCGGCTGGAGCGGGCTGTGCTCGCCTACGCCGACGGGCTGGTCACCGGCGGCGGCCGGGTTCCGGACGCGGTGTTCGGCATCCTGGCCGAGCACCTGCCCGAGAAGGAGATCCTGCAGCTCACCTACATCATCTGCATGTACGACATGCACGCGACGATGGCGCGGGCCCTGCGGCTGGAATTCGACGACCGTCCCGAGCCGGTGGTCGAGGTGCCGGCGCCGGACGGCTACGGCAGCCGGGACATCGCCGACGACCTGGCCGGGGACCGCTGATTCCCCGGCCCCTTCAGTCCTTGAACAGGGGCGGGCGCTGTTCCTTGCGGGCTCGGACCGCCTCTTCGAAGTTCTGGGTGGTGACGCGGACGAGCAGCTGGGCGGCGCCCTCGGAGCGCATGTGCGCCTCCAGGCTTCCGGCGTCCAGACTCGACCACAGGGAGCGCTTCGTCAGTTCGACGCCGGTGTGGGAGAAGCCGGCGATCCGTTCCGCCCTCTCGTAGCAGGCGT
>Ga0131853_10027390_pt1 | contig 10231 bp, 6 predicted proteins | sample TergutLab28metaG_FD_92764 | JGI IMG/M metagenome (GOLD analysis project Ga0131853, IMG submission 92764) | Labiotermes labralis P1 segment gut microbial communities from Petit-Saut dam, French Guiana - Lab288 P1 (version 2) (version 2) | ecosystem: Host-associated > Arthropoda: Insects >... | reverse complement strand
CCCCCCCCCCCCCCCCCCGAACAAAATTCCTGGGTGCGCTACTGGGAGGAGACGATCGCATTTCCTTCTTCTGCTTGCGAGCAGGATCAGGACGGAACTTCAGTCCCGTCCTGATCCTGCTCGCAAGCCGTCAGCAAACCTGTATGACATATACCATTGCTGTGTGTGCCGTGAAGAATTCGTGATAATGGACAGAGGAACTGTCCGAAACGAGAGTTTCATTCCAAAAATAAATTTGAGAAAGTAGTGCGTCTAATTGGTTTTATTATAAGAATTTATCACGATGCACGGTCCTCTGGACGTCAAATACATAACATTGTTAACAGTCGCTTCTCGCAATTTTGCGAACTCTCCTAAAAATTCCTTTCATAGCTCACAGTAAACACCCTGCGTCCTCATGACAGTGGCCATTCGGTTACCGAAAACAGTTGCTGCTGAATTTTATCAATAGAAAGTTTAGCTTGTCACGTAATTGTATGTTTTGTACAACAGTGTACTCGAGAAAGGTTTTTTGAAGTTGATTGATAACTGGCGCGTAGGCGCTTCTGGTGTGCTTGTTGTTGGCTGTGAGTAGGACATGGGGTGGGAGGGGTAATGCTGTCGACCGGGCCAGGTCCCCAGAAACGCCAGGGTCCTTCTTGGAATTGTTTGTGCATTTTTATCTTTATCATTGTTGTGCTGCGGTGTTCCATAATTAATTTTATTTTTCATGTGACGTCAGCAAACATAAGCCTGCAGTTTTGTTTACTTTGTGTTGCACCTGTATTCAGGCACACACTCTTCAAATATTTAACAACATTTTATTTTAAAAATACAATAATTGTACGCATGAAGTGTCACACGTGTGTCTATCAAAACACCAGGTGCGTACGCAAGTCATATGTAGAATGGCGAATATGACGAATGCACACTTCATGTACACACTGTGCCGTAAGCTGATAACTCGGGTGCACTGAATTTTGTGCGGTTGGGCCTAATATTTGTGACTTTCGGTATGGCACTTGCTTCATGCCACCTTTTGGTGCCTATAATATTGAGGTGGCTTCTATATTTTTGGAGAATTTGTGTACCCCTGTCTATATGCTATCTTTGACAACAAACTGTTCCATGCCATGAATGGCGTGACATTGGGCATATTTTGTAACAGCCCTGTCAATACCGCAGTAATTACTTTGATGTCAGACATTAAGTCACCCGACATAATGGGTAATTTCGTACGTAACACGGGGTAGTTGTGTGATGGCCGTGTTAGTCAGGGACGTGCCCCTTCGACATTAATGATGTTCCGAAGATCGCGATCCAGTAGTGGGTCCCAGAGACTGTTCCAGACTGTGCACCCGGCCTACTGTTCAGTGGGCAGCGGTGTTCTTTCCCAAGGGTACAGCGGCCGGGGCGTGAAGGTAACCACTCACATCCATCAAGTGCGAAAGTCAAGAATGCGTGTAGCTGAACCTGAACTACCCACAATGTTTTCATGGCGTGGATAGATACAACTTTACCTGCGAGTAATGTCCCTTAGTTTTCCTATTTTTATGCAGCGTTGTATTATGCGATACAAAACCAGTTCAGGTGAAAATCTTCGTTAAATTACCCAATAGTCAGACATACTGGAGTTGTCGACAACACGTAATTCAGTAGAAATGCCATGCACTCACATACCGACTGTTCACGTGGTCTAAATTCGGTTTCGGGCTATCTCTCTCAATTCCGTTTGGTTCGTACAGCAACGCAGGCCAGGGTCCCTCTACTGGCGCCTTATATAAGTTATATCTGTACTCCTTTTTATTTCATATTTGAGTTGTGGAGATCAGGGTCTAATATGTGGATTACGTTTGCTGTACCACGATGCCAGGCAGGTCATGTTTGCTTGTGGGACATAATGTGGGTGAAACCATTCCGTATTTTGTTAATGTATTTACTTTTATTGATTATTAATCTGTTTTATTTAAGGTCTTTTGATCTGTGTTGCGTTACTTGAACTTCTGGGCTTTCACGTTTGATACAGAATTGACCGGGGGGTGCCATGAGAAATTAATGTATGTCAAAGAAGCGAAAATGTATACTCAGAAGTGTGAGGATAACTCTTCATGTATGGTTCTAGCATTATCACCAGCCGATATTCGAGAATGTCTGTGCTGGTGTTCGTTCGTGATAGGCACCCTACGTGCGGAAATGTCGGAACGCCAATTGTGAATTGTTATTTTCTCTCCGGGAATCCAGAATATGAGGTCACGCTTTGGCAGTCTATCACAGCGGGCACCACTTTCCATTTACTGTAATAGCTGTGCCGCACGATACAAAATATAATGCGTAAAGATTTTCGTCAGAACCAAAGAGCTGACACATTATATTCCACATCGCAGTTTTCAGGTAAATTAGACTGTGTAATATCGTAATGTTCTTCTTAATCTAACTGCTTAAATAAAGATCGAAAGAATGTAAGGATTTCTCTGCCCTGTTGTCTTTTCATTTGGGGATTGAAAGTAATATTTTATCTCCTTTTGGGGTGTACTAGACTGCCGCCAGGTAGTCCAGTGGAGTTGGTGCCGCCTCAGCCTCTGGAAGGCGTTTTATGCTGCAAAAATAGACTAATGCTGAATTATAGACCAAATTGGCGAAGACGACTAGGAAGACCTTCGAAGAGACTATTGCACGAGGCCGAACGAGGTTTATGAAGGCCTAACTCGTGAGGGATGATGATGATGAATAAGAATGTTACAAAGGAATTGGTAGCAGTAGATGCAATTATTCAGTATTTCGTCATACACAAGACAATTTTTCTGCCAAGGTAATTAGTTTCGGCCTATTTACGGGCCATCATCAGACCTCTGTATATATCAGACGTCTAATGCTGTGTTATGGCGGAATACTAAATACATACGTACATCTGTTGATCAGAGCACAATGGGCATGTCCCCTAAAGGATTGGTAACGCTTAAATACGTATGCAAGGTCTGCAGCATTGTTACGCTAGGAAAACCAACTCTTTCAGAGCCACGCAAAACAACACGTTTCATTATGTTTCCCCTTTCCTCCATTACTGTTCGAAAGGCAGAAGATAACTGTGTGGGGCCGAATTACGTTCTGCCTAAACTATAGTTTACGCCGGCGTTTTCGTATTCACTAGCGCGTGTGTGTTTGCGTCACGTTAAGTTTTAAGTATAGCGTGTGTGTTTGCGCCACGTAAAGTGTTCAGTAGCGCGTGTGTGGGTCATCGCGTAAAGTTCCCTACTTCGTTGCATTCGAGAACGTTTGACTGTTTTTCCTCAGGCAACATGTTTTATCCCAGGGGTGGCCAGCAAGACGAACTTCGGGAACCGCACATGAGGATACCACATGGTTAAGGGCTGCGTTTTTGTCTACATAGGTACGGTAGCAACACTCCTTACCGCCTGAGAGAACGCAACCAGCGCTTGCTGTTCGCGACGCAAGGAACTATTGTTCGTTGGGAAATCCACTGAGCCGTTAATACAGTAGAATTTTTTTCCCATTATTTGATGGTTTCCCATTTCTTTCCTTCTAAGTACGATTGGTTTGCTTCAGTTAGTCATGGGGTTGCCTTCTTTAGATGCGTCATCCCCGTTGTGTTTAGTAATACAGTAAGGAGAGGGTTTTAAATGAGTCAAAACACAACTAAGTTTTTTATATGTTGTTATTTTAAACTGTCGACATGTTTCGACCCCTGCTCTGGGCCATCTTCAAGTCACAAAAGTGTTTATTCGAGAAAACTATACGGTATAAGTTATAAAATGTATCACTCTAAAACTTAACGATATCTCGTTGTTGTTCAATATTCTAATGCTGTTCATGACTAGGTTAAGGTCTGGATATATCATAAACCTAACAATATAATATTCATTATTTACAGTAGGTGTTTAGAAAACTGGAGTAGTTGATTGGTAAAACCACTGTCACTGTAGCTTCAGGATGTGTATGGTTTTCGGAATATTTTTTACACCTCTAAATGTTTGGGGGGGGGGGGGGTTGCCTTTTTCAAAGTGTGTGGATTGGGAAGCCAAACCTATTTATTTAGAGTTAATTGCGTAAGTTAAAAAATTTGTTTGAAAATTCCTTCTGATTCACGTTACTGCCCAGAGCAGGGACCGAAGCATGTCGTCAGTTTAAAATAACATCATCTAAAAATCTTAGTTGTGTTTTGACTCATTAAAAACGCTCTCCTTATTGTATGGGTTTGCCTTCTTCATAAAACTTATAGAACCTGTTCGTTGTCTGCCACATGTGCATGTAAACATCCTGGATATGATTTTTACAGGCAACTTCTGCGATCCGCACCAGCTACGTGCTCGAGCCTCATGCGGATTCCCAACCCCATAATGCATACTCCTGTTTTATATCATACCAATGCGCCCTGCTGTACAGTCCGTGCAGTTTTACACTTCAAGGCACTGATATCAAGTCGTCATATTTATTGTCTTTTGTTACATGCGTTTTGATCTGAATTACCAGCAGTCGTAATATTGTGAGGGAAGTGCAGTTGAGAGTGGAAGTTTCTATCGAATGACACCATTTAAGGTAATAGGCCTGTATTTACGGGATAGACGGAAAAAGACCACGTATATTCCTATACGAATTCGCGGCTGCCAGACCGAGATTTCAACCCACTACCTTCCAAGTGCGCGTAAAATACAAACCTTTGTGAATGGATGTCTACGATATATATATATATATTAAGAATATGGTGGCCAAACATCATTTGCAATAAGGACCGATGGAAAGTAACAGGACAAGAAGATATAAATTTAGAAATAAGAAAAAGAAAATTTAGATGGATTGGTCACACATTAAGGAAGGAGGATGGAGAGATACCAAAGGCAGCCCTACTTTGGAACCCTCAGGGAAATAGGAAGAGAGGAAGACCGAAAAACAGCTGGAGAAGATCGATAATTAAGGAAGCGGGTAGAACCTGGAATGAACTAAGGTTCTTAGCAGCCAATAGACAGAAGTGGAAAGGACTCATAGACAACCTATGTTCCTAGAAGGAACGATGGACTCAATTATTATAATATTATTATTACCTTCCAAGTGCGTATTGCAAATTCTAACTACAGCACCGCCATATTCAGCCCTGGACTTTGGGAAGAGTTCACACACTCACGTTGCTAATTTTAGTACTATGCTCTTAGGAGTATAGGTTAGTATAAAATCATAGATATTGCACACACACACACACACACACACACACACACCTTATAATACAGTAGGTCATACAAATATGTTTGTGTGAAGCCCAACAATTTGGTAATCTGTGTACGTATGTCACGCATTGAGACTTCTTTGTCGTTGTCACGCGATCGTGAAATTCCTAGAATTATTCATCGTTTCGTGTTCATTTAGACGTCTTTTGTTGCTGTGATGCCGGTTGCTGATATGTACGTAATATTTGTGACGATATAGTGTAACGTGGTCGTTTTGGGAACAAAATGCCGAGCAGAATATTTGGACGTTAAGAAAGAGGAAGTACTGGGAAGGCGGAGGAAATTAGGTAACGAGCTCCTTAATAGTCTTCTGTTCTAATAACGTTGTTAGTGAGATTAGGACTTTAAAGAAGATACAACAGCACGTACCGCTTCTTTTACGATTTGCGTTTTGTATTTATGGGTTTCATGTTATTTCAGAATAAACTGCGACTATGTCCCTAATCATTACTAACCCCCTTGTATTTCATATTACAGCGAAGTGTGTTTACTGCGAGGTAGGAATTATATTTTTGGATGTTAGGTGAAGATTGCACTTTAGTAAACACGTTCGTCACCAACAAATTGCACTAATTCCTGAATATAAAATCATTCCTACATGTTTCGGCTACTGTCCGTAGACATCTTCGGGAGAATCAATACTTAAAGACGTATACAGCGTTATTATACAACTTGTCAATTGTAAATGATGGAATATAACGTCAGTATGATATTAAAACATCCGAGTATAGTGTGACATTAAAATTATATTGAAGTCATTTTACACCACGATAGATCATTCTGAATAGAATGATCGACGTTCAACAGACAGGATTTAACACTCGATTAATTTCGAAGAGATGTCACTGTTTCAACATGTATGGATGCAGCGGATTTTAATAAATGTCTTTGGTTACAGTAATTGTAACATACTCTTGATATAACACTGTACACGGATGTTTTACCGTGTACAGTTGACAAGCTGTGTAACAACTCTTTTTAAGTACTGATAGTCCTTGAACATGGCTATGGACAGTAGCCGAAACATGAAGCAGTATTTTACATACAGGACTCAGAGCAGTTTGTTGGTGATGAACTTGTTTGTGTGTATCAATTGCACGTAGATATACTACATTTAGCTCATAGTTTCATAAGTGTTAGTTGAACAGCACACTTTTAAATGACATCGTAGAATGACAATTGCGTAGTGTTTTTGGAAGAGATGCTTCGTTTATGGCGTTGGAAGTTTTAAAGATAACGGTCCTGTAAATATTCCGTGTGCCAGTGTGTCATACATTCGCTGAAAACTTGTCCTTCCCATGAAGTCCACAGAGTGGATCGCCGCCATCACTCAACGCACCCGCAGTTTTAATACACCTTATGGAAGTTGCGCTCTGCCACAACCCCAGTGCAGCACACCTATAAATCTTTGGGGCCCTGTCGGAAAGGTCACAGAGCTGTACGTCATCTAACCTGCAGGAGGCGTACGTGTGCTGAAACCTTACTAGCCTCTGGCTGTGCGCTTTTATTTGACAGCTGCCAGGTTCGAATCTCGGCCGCATACTGTCTCTTCTGGCCGATACGTTTCATAGTTTCTAGGCCCCCTACCACAAGTACGCCAACTCGCAGAGAGAGGCGGCTTGCGAGACCACTGAGGTCTGTGTAATGGGACAGAATGCAGCTAATGAGCCAGTTGACTGGCTTGGGTCGTCATCGTCATTACGTATTCTGTCTTACGACAAGTCCGTAGCCTGCTCCACAGCGGGTTCTCCACAGAGTGCGATTTAGTGATTCCTATTTCATTTTACAGTATCCTCCTTTTTCCGCAAGGTTATCCAGTAGATAATTACGTCTTCTTCCTCTTATTCTCGTCCCTTCTATCTTTCTTTCGATAACGAACATTAGAAGGCAATTCCTACGCACGACGGACCAATACAGTTGGGCTTGTTTCATTTTAGTGTATGTAGGATTTCCTTTCCTCCCCTGGGAATCAGTCTTAATAACTCGTTAACCTGCACCTTTTAGTAACTACTGGAATGTTGGGTTGCAGCGCCCCTCACTGTTGATATGCTTCGTTAATGTAGGTGGGATTATTCAGAGCGGTTACTGCCTGTGTCTCAAGCACAGAGTGCGCACTTGCCGCCACTGAATAACACATTTGGTTGCTTATTTACTGGCTTGTGATTTTATTTTGTTTTATTAGAAGAAGAACTTCGGGTATGAGATTTTAAATCGTCTTTTGTCGAATTACTGCAGAGGGTCTGCTACAGATTTCCAAATTTTCGAGAAATGTGTGTTCAAGATGATGCGTTAAAATGGTTTGTTTCCTTGTCATCAGAGACAGGGAAGATATTTTTTTTTTAAATATCCATTTACATCAGGCTTCTGTATTCATTTGTTTCGCACGTAGGGGAAAGTTCCCCCTTTCTTACCTGTTTAAGTGAGACCTCTTCTTACCGCGGTTTGGGAAATGGTCGTAGTGCTGAGGACTCCTGTGGATAATTATAGACATATTGACACTTGCTGGGTTTGCTGTGGTAGGCCTATTTAGCACCCCTATTGACAGAACGACAGAAGCTAAAATTATGTAATTTTGTCAGTTGCGACATCAAAAAAGTAATTTCATTCTCGTAATGGCCGCTGGAAGAAGCTGTTGTTGAAGTGGAACATCGTCTGTCCTCTGTGCACAGTACATTTGTGGACCCTGCAGTGGCTCTGGTGCTGTACTGTATATGTAATATACTGTATAGGCCTTTTGCCAGTTTACTCTTTCTGTGTCTAAAGTGAAGAAAATAAATTTGGAACAGTGGGACTGTGTTGTTGGAGTGGGGAAGACATAAGTTGTGAGTGTTCTGTAGTGCATGAGAAGACTGCCTGCCTGATTTGCAGTGAGGCGACGTCAGCTACAGAAGAACAACACAGTTTGCACCGCAATTACGTGACTTGACACAAATATAAATTTGTTGTTCTTTGAGGGGCATCTAGAAGAAGAAAAATAAACTTGAATGTGATGTGTGGCTGCGACTGAGTATATTTAGTGTTGACACTAAGACAAATGAAGCAGCAGATCAAGCATGCTTTGTTGTATAACACATAGTCGCTAAGAAATCAAACCCTCTTGCTGATGGTGAACGTATGAAGGAGTGTACGATGAACGTAGCACAAATACTGTGTCCCGAGAAACAACTTTTTTTTAATATCACTTTTTCTGCAAATACGATGCTGGAACGTGTGGATATGTAACAGCGTAGTGACGTATTCAGTCGCAATTGACTACAGCACAGATGCTAAATGTATTTCAGAGCTAGCTTTTTTTTTGTTTTATTCTAGACATTAATTACTACCTTCAGTTAATTGAGGAGTTTCCAGATCTGGTCCTGAGAGAGAAAAGAAGTATTGGTGACATTTCTTCTGAACTGGCAACCTTTTTGGATAAATTTGAGCTTTTACGACGGAAAATATTTGGGTTTGTTACTGACGGGGCTTTGGCTGTGATTGGCCGAGAGAGAGAGAGAGAGAGAGAGGCGCTGCAGCAAAATTAAAAAGCAAATTTAAGAGATTTAAGGGAACCAGTTCTTTGTTCGTCTTCACTTTGTTCTTCATCAAGAAGCGTTGTGTGCAAAGAGGTGGAAAATGAGACACCCAGTGGACAGACTTTTAAAAACTGTGAATTGTGTTCATGTAAGTTCCTTTAACAATTGTGAATTTTTAGCATTATTGGAAGAAGGGAAAGTGATTATGGTGAAGTTAATTGTTCATAGTAATTAAAGGTAGTTAATTCGCGGGTCTGTTTTGAAACAGTTCCCCATTTAGTTAAATGAGGCCACGTTAACCCTTTAAAGACGGAACGCAGACCGCTTTATTTAAAGACCCAGTCCGTACCGCGCAGTAAACACTTTACATCTCGGTTATGAAAACCAATCAGTTTATGGTGTAAGTGGCACAAGTCGCTGTTTGTTCTGAGATAAGTAAACACAGTTTGGGCAGAATGTACAGTTCTGAAAATGTTAAACCTGTTGGTGCACGTAACCAGTAGGCTTTCAAAGGTTATCTATGGAAAAGAAAGACGGAAGTATTGAAGAACTAAATGAAGAAGGGTGAATAACCGATCATCTAGTGTCTGTTGTGGATGTGACAAGTCAGTTGAATAATCTTAACAAAGACCTTCGATCTAAATATCAGCCCACTACCGAGATGTACGACAATGTGTCGGCCTTTGGAAAACCCAACTAAAACTGCATCATCATCTTCACTTTCCGCATCTAAAATCTCTTGACAGTGTTTATCTGAGCGTATTCAAGAGTTTTCCCAGTCCATTATTTTGCTGCAAGAGGACTTGGACGAAACGATTCCAGGACTTCAAGATTACTGAACCAGAACTTATGTTGTTTGCTTAGGCTCCAGGAAATCCACAAATGGAATTGATTAATTAATTTGCAGTGCTGTACGAGTATCAGCTGTTAGTGTTCTGAAACAAAATTGGGAGAGTTTTTTTTCCTGTTGGTCAAAAGAAACGTTCCCTGTGCTCAGATCTCTTGGTTTGACCTTACCTGCGACGATCAGCAGCACTTGATGATCGTAGCGGCCAAAATGATGCCAAGTGTCCAGTCAATCTAAATATTAGTTGAGGTAAGATTTCACCAGTTAGTAGTCTGGTAATTTTTTTAGCTGACAGTTATACAGCAATGAAAAGACTGTCTTGCAACTATCCAGATGGAATCTGTCAACCAATCAAAAGATTGAAGGATAAGAAGAAGACAACCCGGAAGATTTTTCATAATGATTTACTGCAAATATTGAGACACTGAATATGTGAGCATTATTATTATTATTATCATCATCATCATCATCTCCTTTATGCACGGTATTTATACTTATATTCCTAATACAAACTATGTCCCTAGGGATTACATTGTTGCAGCTATTCTGTTGTTACTATTCATGGTGCTTATATCGTTAGTTCCAGTGTTGAATCTATTGTACTTTTACATTAGTACTTTCCGAAGTATGTGTGCAGTGCCCAATATGGCTGTTTT
>Ga0131853_10027389_pt1 | contig 10231 bp, 4 predicted proteins | sample TergutLab28metaG_FD_92764 | JGI IMG/M metagenome (GOLD analysis project Ga0131853, IMG submission 92764) | Labiotermes labralis P1 segment gut microbial communities from Petit-Saut dam, French Guiana - Lab288 P1 (version 2) (version 2) | ecosystem: Host-associated > Arthropoda: Insects >... | reverse complement strand
GCCAACTTTTGCGGATAGAGGGGTGTCACGTGGTCAGCGCAACGGGTCCCCACAGCCGTTAATCTCTGTTTTCTAGACCTGGAGCCGCTACTTTTTTCATTCAAGTAGCTCCTCAATTGAGAACGATGAAATAATGTCGAAAATGTAGGGGCAGTTAGTAGAGAACAGTGTAATAAATTGTTGATCAATTGTGCATTTGTTGGTTCATTATACAAACAATAAACAGTTGAAGTATTCATTTCAGGACAGAATACTCTTTACAGGGCTCCATACACTCTAAGTTATACTGTGCAGTATATATATGTAAAAAAACTGCACGCAAAACTGAACTGAACGTTCTCTGACACAGCGCGGTTTTCCCATCAGGCTTCTTAGTTCTTTTGTCAGTTCTGTGTGTCTTCTTGTGCGTGTGACTGTGGTGGATAAAAACAAGGCTGTCGTTTGCTGTTTGCTAGCCACATCGGCCATAATGTTATCCGAAAAGAAGACAAAGTGTAAAATATGGAGTAAGAAGTTGTATTTGAAAAGGAATATATCACGCGATGTTCATCTGCTGAATGAATTGCTGGAAACGGATGTGCTTTGAGACGATGCCATTGTGGTGTGGGCTGGTAAACTGAGGAAAATGTGGGATTCCCTGAGTGAACTGTGCAGTTCTCTGTGTGAAAGACGACTGGAAAGGACAGCTCTGAGGCCTGCGCTATTGCCTGTCAAAACAACGCAGTTTACTCAGTTTTTTCGTCAGATATGACGTCACACAATAAAGTCACTCAGTTTAACTGAGAGTGTATAGGGCGCTTTAGCTGTAAGGTACACCCCATTCACCCCCACTCCCCCCCCCAAACCACACCTCCGGCAATCCGGCAACGATTTATTACAGGCACACATCGGTGCTTCAGAATGAGATTGAGACGTGCTGAAATCATCGTAAGAAACTTACTGAAGGAAGTGATATAAATCGATACTGCGATCACTTGACATAAACGTGCTCAGGACTGGAGACACTACGAAGCAATGGAGACACAAAATGAGCCGTTACAGATTGGAACTACAAATACGTTTAAATTTACTTTTTAATTTCAGTTTCAATCTTATTTATTACTTACTTATTTATTTACTTATTTGTTTACTTACTTACTTACATACATACATACTTACATACATACATATATACTTACTTACTTACATATATACATAGTACTTACTTACATATATATATATATATATATATATATATATACATACTTACTTACATACATACATACATACATACTTACTTACTTACTTACTTACTTACTTACTTATTTACTTACTTACTCACTCACTCACTCACACACTCACTCACTCACTCACTCACTCACTCACACACTCACTCACTCACACACTCACTCACTCACTCACTCACTTACTTACTTACTCCATGATGCAGAGTCCTTCTTGAGAAGCTAACTGGTTTGCAGCTAGTCAAGAAATTCCCCGCATTTCACGGAACCCGAATGTTCATTACCGCACTCACAAGTGCCCATTACAGGTGGTTCCCTGTCACCACGGCATGGCGGGTTCGCTGTTTGAGGATGGAGGAACGGCTTTCAATATGGAGGGCAGCTGCGGATATATTGGAAAAAAAAAAAAAAAAAGGAATCGCGGACAGCCGTCAAGTGATAGTCCTCCAGCTTGGTGTTTGGGCGAGGTGCCAACACCTCATTACTATAAAACATATATTGTTACAAAACAATTCTATTTTATTAACATCAAATATAACGCACTTAAATTCGCTACTGAAATACTAACATCTTTTCACGATTTGCATATGCAGCTGAGGGCATTCCATTTAACAGACGCTCCAACGGGCTGCCAGAATTAGAAAGACGTCACCCAAACGAACATGTATCAAGCCGTAGGTCTAAAACGTTGCCGATACTGCCTCACCATTAACCTTTTGACGCCGGAATATTTTTTTTTTATTTTAGCACATCCTGTATATAAAATGTGAATAATACAGGAACCAAATACATTAGCATAATGAAACAAACTGCATTTTGAAGAGAAAGAAACGGAGAATATATACCATGTTTAAAATATTCAGTACCTATATTTGTTGAATAAATATATAAAATGTAACTTTAAAGGTTAGCGGTGCGGTACGACCACTATAGTTCACATTAGGCGTCAAAAGGTTAATTTATTGGAGACAACATCCTTTATTTCAATTCACAGCAACAATCAGCCACCAAATGAAACAACTTCAAACTTTACAACCCCCTATTCTTGAAACCGTGCATAATTTTTTACTTGTTTTTATATGTATATTGCATAATTTTCTTGCTGTAAATTTCAGATCTGAAACCACTAATTGCAGCTGTAAATATTCCTCTTTTTATCTTCTTTATACACAACCTGATGATGGCTGCCTGCGTAGCAGAAATATTTTAATTTGTGTGAATAAAACAGCGTTACAGTAAACACAATAACCTCAAGATTACAGTCCGCTTTTATTTTCCCACTTATTTTATTGTCAGAACTCTATTTTTTGTCTCTTCTTTCCTTGTCTACTTCTCTCTCCCTTTTTTATTCCTTATTCCTCTGTTCCCTCCCTTCAGCCTTGCCTTTTATTACCTAGCGCTAGGTTACTGCCATCACTGGGCTGCAGGCACTTGTCCGTACACCTGCCGCTCATGTTACAACGTCCTCATGTCTCCGGGGAACACAGCGGTCTTCTCACTATGATTTCGGAGTCTCCAAGAGTCAGAAATTGCTGCTAAACCAAGTCGCAATCGGTTACCGTCACAGCCCCCCCGCCCGGGAGGCAAGTTGGCTCGTGCACCTTTCACGAAATTCCCCCTCACCTCGACCTGTAGACAGATTCCTGAGTCCTTCAGTTACTTCTATACGCTTCATCTCGTCCGAATTGTGTAAAACGTTGGGCAACTTAAATATGTATGCCATGTTTTGGAAGGCTGGTTAAAATGCCTAATTTGTGAACTAACATATTTCTTTTCCTTGTTTTTTTATCTTTAAAAAAATGAGAGAATTTTCATTAACGTTCCCCACCCCACCCCACACGCCGAAAAAAAAAAGGCTGTCTCATTATCTATCATCTAAAGGCCTTGTACCCCTGCTTCCACTTGTTCCCCGGGGCCTCGCCTCTAATCCTGCCTTAAATATCCTTCTGCTTGTCGTCAAATTGAATCTATGGAATTCCTGGTCCCGGTACATAACCGGCCGCCACCACCTGCTGCACCAATTACTGATTATGGATTTGCCGAGCTTCTAACGATAGTAATCGTGTGTGCTCTTAATTATGCGTTTCTGTGTGTTTTTTGAAATAGTCTTAAGTTTGTTAGGCGCAGTAGAGAGCGTAATACGCTGCCGGCCTGTGTTGGTGATCTCTGGTAACCAGGATAAAACAGTGGTTAGTAAGAGGATGGTAACTGCTATAGCTGAAATGTGCAGTGGGTGAGTGAGTGAGTAAGTGAGTGTGTGCGTGAGTGCACGTCACTAATTACGTAGAGCCGAAAACTTGTAACATGCCGGAGGTAAGCAGACGTCCCACCGGAACATTACCTGGTCCCTGATAATAAGAGATAAGGCATCAATCATCGTCAAACAAACACAGCCTGTGCCTGTCACATTACTGAAGCAACATTTTCCACCCAATATGATCACCTTCGGTGACCGCGGTGGCACATTGGTTAAGGTGCTGTGCTACAAATCGGAAGGTCGCTGGTTCGATTCCAAATGGTGACATTGGAATTTTTCATTGACATAATACTTCCGATCGCACTATGGCCCTGGGGTCGACTCAGTCTCTAACATAAATGAGTACCAGCAGTATTTCCTGGGGGTAAAGGCGACCGGTGCGTAAGGTTGACAACCTACCACCATCCTGTGCCGTTGTCATGAAATCTGGGAACCTTAACTTCCTGAAACCCTCTGGGCCACTCCAGGCCTCTAACGGGACTGATTTACCTTCTTTACCTTTATGGTCACTTTCAGGCCAACAATACAAAACTCAGTGTTAAATATGCAGTACTTTTTTTATGAATTTCGTATTATTGACCTGAAGATGACCATTTTTGGTCGAAACATATTACCAGCATGCGGTATGTAATACACACTGTGTGTTTTCGTCGGTAATTAATTTAATTGCCAGAAAAAGTAACATTCTTATTCTAGGAAAAAAGTGGCCCATTTGGCTGGAGCACTGCGCTACAAGCCGAAAGATCGCGGGTTCGATTCCCGAAGGCCTCATTGGAATTTTTCATTTACATAATCTTTCCGGCCGCATTACTCTATGTCCATGGGTTCGACTCAGCTTCTAACAGAAGTGAGTACCAGGGATATATGTTTGGGGGTAAAGGCGGCAGGAACGTGGGGCTGACGACATTACCATCTTGAAATCTGGGAGTCTCAAACTTCTGGAACCCTCAGGGTCTGTTCCTGGCCTGCACAGAAATTGCTTTACTCTCTTACACTTACGTTTTTAGTCTTCTTCTCCATCAGACCAGAAATCTACACAGAGAGCAGAAACCAATTAATAATATAATGTATTATATTTGAGTGCAAGGAAATGATCGCTGTGTTTATTCCGCCGTATGAAAGGCAGTTTGTGTATTTCCTCATGTGGAAAGTTCAAAAACGTTTTGTGTAATTTGAAGTGAGTGGGGAGGAAAACGCCTTAATAGGGTGGATTGTTGGCTCTAGAAAGAAGAGGTTTGTGCTACTCGACATTCTGAAGGGATATCAATAACACCGACCGCTCTGTAGCCGGTGTTATACAGTAACAAATGTACAATCAGGAGGCCATTATGCTCTTCTAGTCCACAGCGCAGCTTTTAAACAATTCTCAAAGAAGACACACAATAGAAATGTAGACTAATTCCCTTTACATTACAGAAGGGGCTTGTGCTGCACCGCACAGTAGCGGCTACTGGGTGTGAAACCTGGCCAACCGTAACACCTTATTTCCTTATGTTTGTCTTCCCGTTCTCGGCTTCCTCCCCCCCCCCACACCTTTTTACTTCATGCGCTTTTTACTGCGGTGCGTTTTGTATCTTTATTTTTCCCACTGCATTTCCTTCCACCTTTCTCCGTTGACTCACAACAAATCATCTTCCCTTTGTCGACGTAAATTTATTTAGGTTCATCTTTCATTTAGCGGTACTAACAGTAGCTCAGGTTGTATAGCGCCTAATGGTAATATGATTGGTTGATAATTAACTGGAAAGGACAAGGAAGGAAGCGGTCTTGTCCTACATTGATATACTGTCCAAGTATTTGTCTGCGGAAAAGGAGAGTTCAACCAGAATAGTTAGGCTCTGGGTTTGATCGAAGGACCTTACAAAAAAGAGAAACCCTCGTAAATTTCAACGCTACCTGTCATTTTTTTTGGGGGGGGGCCCCCTAAAAAAATGACAGGTAACAAAATGTGTCACTTAGGTGGCAAAAGTGGAAGCTGTTTTTCCTCCTGAATCATGGAGAAAGTTTGGCAGTGATCAGGTAGTGCCGCTCACTGTGGCACGCTTTCTTGTGTTTTGTAACAGATTCTTATTAATGTTCACTTGTTCATCTGTTTTTGTGGAGGAGAACTTCTGGCTTTCTTAGGCTGCATCTACAGTTTAGTAAATACAGCCTTCTTGGGATAAACCGTGGACGCAAGAAATATCCAAGATAACAGACTGGCCTAGAAGAAGGGCAGTTGCAGAGTTCCGACTGTGCGTTGGACATGATCGCTTGGGTGCGCATCTCCACCATATTGCAATCCGCTCTGACTCCTACTGCACGCTATGCAGCCTCCACGAACCCATGGATAGAAACCGTCTAGGACAACGTACCGCATTAACTGATAAGACGGAATGTGAGCGATACTGGGAGGCCAGGACAAAAACGATGGAAAATTGACTGTGTTATTTTATTATCACTATTTTTTGTGACTACCCCTTAGCATTAGGACTTTATATTTACTCTGAATGTTTCCTTTTTTAATGTTTCTTGTTTTTTTAAGTGTAATACTTTTCTTTTCTTTTTTTGGGTGTTACTTTTATTGGTCGCATAGGTCAATGATAAACAGTCATTGTACCTGCCATTAGTAAAATAAAAACATATGGGATAAAGTTAGGGCCCTGCAAAACTTGATATCCTGTCTTTTACTCTGTAAAGGTTTTTGGTGAAAAAGAAAAGTGGCGCTTGGTTATAAATTTGACTGGCGTCGGTTTCCAGTATTTGTGTGTCTATTTGTTATGTTTCATCAGTGGCGGCTCGTGGGATTGTCGTTTGGTAGGTCTGGGGTTAGGATTATTATATGATCAATAAGAAGGCTTAGCATAGGACCTCTCCAAACAGCGCGCAAAGCAGCGTTAATTTTTCTCGTATAAGTTTGTGTTGTGCTTGATGACAGAGATAACTAAACCAGGTGCTGCACGACATAAATTCTTCGTCTGAGTGCTCTCGAGGATACTTAACTGCGGAAAATTGGTGCCCTCTTCACACTTCACCCAGTCCTTGTTCACTTTTAACTTAAAATTACAGCTATTAACATTTAAAAATGTACAAATTTGAGTTTGAAAACAGTTAGGTAAAAACGGCTCTCAAAGTTTCTGTGTTTTTGAACGTTAGCAAAGGTACAGAGATACATGAAGTCATCATTTGAACCATCTCTGGTTTATAATGACTGCAGTATGGCCAGCAAACTGGCTTCCACTGTCTTCCCACCAACCGCTCTAAATGGGCTCAACAACCGCGCAACATCTTCGTAGGGCACAGCCCCCTCGTTCTGCACAGTGTTTAGGATCCGTCGCGAGTATTTGAATTTAAAATGATTTTGTTCATATTCTTGAGAATAATGTACCTATCTCCTAAAGAAAATATTGATGCATGTATATAGTTTAACTTCCTCCTTAATTTCTTGCAGGGCTTTAGCCATTGTGGACGAGCTGCTCTGTGATCCAAAAGAGGCGAATGAGATCGAATCCTTCTGTAAAATACATCGAAATAAACGATTTTTAATTGGTAAGTAAACACGTGATCTGAATTCAGTTTGTGAACGTACAAAGTAAATTAATGTACCTACTTCTAATTCTCAATTTATGTGTAATTTAGGATGCAGAATGTGGGTAATCCTGAAACGAAGGAAGAAGCGCTATACCAAGAGAGAGAGAGAGAGAGAGAGAACTGACTGCGTATCGGAATGGGGAGAGAGAAGTGGAACGAGAAGTTTGTAGTTCCAGAAAACTACCAAAAACAGGTCATCTTCCGGACCAATATAAACGATACGTGCCCTGCACAGTTGCTGTGCAAAACTGGCAAACTGACTCAAGAATTTAACTGGAGAGACAATTAAGTTTAAAGTAATATTGAGACGTGTTCGCGAAACCACTCTTGCTGTGGAAAAGCAACAAGTATTACGTATTCTTAGTGTATGTTTGTGGCCTTGGGTATCCAGAATGCAAATCACATGGGCCGTATTATATTTTCATCTGTGGCCTGTCCGGCTTCGCAATATTTTTCCACATATCTCATAAACGGCACGATTTTGAGAAAACAAAATTTATTGAAAATAATCTGTGTTTTGATTTTCTGCACAAGTTATGTTTGAGACATTTCTCATTCTAAGAAGAATTCAGCGAGATACTGTCATAAATGTACATGAATTTTCACTTAAATTTTACGTTATTCTTGTCAAAATTTCATGAAACTTGAATTTTTCTGCAAATGAATTTCGAAAATTTCAAATTTCACGAAAATCCGTCTAGTGGGAGCCGAGTTGTTCCATGTGGAAGGACAGAGGACGGACGGACGCGACGAAGCTAATAGTCGCTTTTCGCAATTTTGTGAACACGCATAAAAATGATGTGGCAATTATGTGGTGCGGTTGGAACAAGCACCCTCTGTTCTGTAAAGATTATGTGTTGCTCTCAGCATGTGAAGTAGCAGCGAAGAAAAATTTGCCGCGCAGAAAATTTGCTGGCGACAAATTTTACTAAGGATTTTCATTCACTGTCATCTTTAACCTTTATCCACCATGTATCCTATATATAGGACAGACGTACCGCTCACCCCCCAGAGTACTCTTTTTATATATTTAGTCAACAAATATATTTAATTATATATTTTTTTTAGATTTTCTGCCACAATCTCCGCTTATTCCTCCACAAAATGTGTATTTCATAATGTTACATTTTTTGGTTCATAAAATATTAACATTTTACATAAATGGTGTGCTAAACTGTAAATGTCCAGCTCCAGGTCCAAAGGGTTAAGTAACACTCCGTGTTCCTACCCGACCCTCTGTGACTCCTCCTGAGAGCCCTAAGACAAACGATAACCCGTAGGAGTCCTTGACAAAGAGTTGTGGAACAGAACAGAATTCACGCTACTCAAGAAAAGTTAGCATTTGTTTTGCTGAATGTATGCATGACAGTCAACACATATTATCAGAAATAAAAAAAAATAAATAACGTAAATATAGAAACCTCTATCATTTTTAATATCATCATTTGAAACTTGCGTGGCCGTACTTTGGCTCAGGCGTCCAGTCGCCGGCTTCTCAACTCGCAGTCCCAAGTTCAATCCCAGCCAGTCCACATGATAGTTATTGTGTATAAAGTGGCGCTGAAAGAGGTTTCCTTTACTTACTTCTGCCCTTCCACGTCAATACCATCCCACCAATGCTTCACGCTCATTCACTCGTCTGTAATTGATGCAACTGATAGCGTCGTTAAAAAAACACGCTTCAAGAACAGAACATACGAAATTTTATTTTTGTAAATTAATTTTATTTTAAAAACCCTGTGTGTCGTGAGTAACACAACGTAATTACACGTAGCAGTACGTTGTCAGTGTTGAAACGTGAAAGAGAAGTTCGCCCTATAACGTGCCACGAAATCCCAGACGGGGTGTACAGGCATAGCTCTACTCTTTATCTAACTTCGGCGCTACATGAGGGTGTGAGTGGTCAACGCCACGCCCCGGGAAAGAGGTCCTGTTTCCTTTGTGCAAGAGGCTGCATGGGTCCCATAGCCGTTCTGGACGGGTGCGGAAAACCTTGCCTCCACCAGGATTTGATCACCGGACCGTAGGGAGTCTATACCGACAGAGCTATGCCGGCCCAGATGGTTACGATATAAAAGCTTTTAATATTCATGTTATTTTTTATTTAATGACGTTCCTTTAGTCTCAATAAATAAAATTTATATATTTTAAATTAGAATTTGAAAATCATCTACATTACATGCCATGAAGCAGTTACATTACTCCGTATTATACACAAAGGGAAAGGGAAATAAGTCCCGCTACAATACCAGAACTGGACTACGTAACGTATTATCATGGCAGCATCCGTCAGTAGTTGCTGCACCAACCGTTGCGCTGCGCCACCAAGCAGTAACAAGGAGCCGCACTCAAGTGTTATTATCGCCGGCCGACATTTTCACAGTTCCCAGGTTTCGTGCGCTGTGACCGAGCGTGCAGCATACGCTACTATGGCTACTACTGCAGCAGCACTTAACATGACGTCAGTAGGCCCACTACTTAGTATTCTGGACCACAACACGGAGAGGACCATGACCGGCAGCGTGGAGAATTAACCATATAATTTGGCAGCACATCTGATCTATCTTCCTCTTCTACCAGTTTCGGTAGATTGGCTTTTGGTGCCTCTATAGCAAGACAGCACTACCCCATATCCGCTAACCATCATCCATCATCCTTCTACCTTGTAGCGATTCGATGTTCTTCGTAATGTGTGATGAATTTCACCTGCTAATTTAATTTCGTTATTTTGCTTTGCTTTGTGTAGATTCCATTGCTACTACAGAGTGTTTTACACGGTGTGTGTCCTAGCCAGAGAACTATGTAAACCATAATATCATCGTCACACACTGGCACCTCTACCTCAGACTCTAGGCTGGACGTACTTTCCATTAAAACCTTACTAGCAACAGTACCAGCTCCTCTCCTTGGACAGAGTTATCTGTCTTAGCAGCTTCAAAATACAGGGTTATTCAAAACTATTGTCGGAGATTTAACAACTTGTCATACACAATACACTTGAGATAGCAGTGTATGTTTTTTTTATTTAATACAACAACACTCCAAGTTTTTGTTACATACCTTACAGGTGCTCTGTATGTGCACCCTTTGTGATTCTACAAACATCAACACGATAAACGAGTTCGTTCCAAACTGTTTGTAGCATGTCAGCGGTGATGGTTTCAATGGCGGTTCTGATTCG
>Ga0131853_10027387_pt1 | contig 10232 bp, 9 predicted proteins | sample TergutLab28metaG_FD_92764 | JGI IMG/M metagenome (GOLD analysis project Ga0131853, IMG submission 92764) | Labiotermes labralis P1 segment gut microbial communities from Petit-Saut dam, French Guiana - Lab288 P1 (version 2) (version 2) | ecosystem: Host-associated > Arthropoda: Insects >... | reverse complement strand
TATAAGCTATAGGTTCGGCCATGGCACAGGCGAGTACCGCCGCATTTACCGCCAGCCTAACCGCGACATTCCGGACTTCACCATAACCGAAATAACCTGGGATATCCGCTGGCATTTTAGAGGTGCAAGGCTTTACCTGCTTAACGTCGAGTTTACCGACGGCACTGTTGCTGGCAGATATTATGTTGGCGACATATTCAACAGAGTGTATAGTGCAAGAGACGATAACAACACAGTAGGCGGCTATATGTCCGGCGACTTTTATATTGATTCTGAGATGGTGGGCGGTATCTTCCGCATAAGTATCTGGTTCCCGGAATATATAGTCAGTGCTGACAGTGTACGTCTTGTAGATTTTACGGGTGACATCCACAACTGGTCCACCGTGCGCAACGGCGACCCGGATACGAACACCGGGCCTAACCCGCGCCGCACATTTACCCTTTATTGCTCTGGTTTCTGCGTAGATGCAATGACTGGGTGGTATAGGAGACCTGTAGGTAATAACTAATTCTAATAGCAAGCAACAACCCAACTGGCAGGAAAAATCTTGCCGGTTGGGTTTTATACTCCACTCTTTTGCTGGCTCGCCGCTGTCGTGGCCAAATTAATGCTATATTTACCCAAATAATGATAAAATATGCGCAAAATATAGATGTAATTTAGCATTAATAATGATAAAATTATGATAAGATATGTCAAGCCGAATGCAAAGGGGCTGGCTTTCTAAGTATTTTACCTTATGCCTTAGAGTTGGCTTCAGGTTAAAGTGCGTCTAGTAAAAAGGCATTAGGCCGCTTTTCGATGAAGTTTGAAATGTACCGGCAAGATGGCTGGCGGTGCCTTGGTACCGTGTTTGCCAAAGGCAAACATACTGAGGCTAGGCAAAACCAAATTGCTATGTGAAAAAAAGTCCCAAAATAAATTCGATGCGGGTGACGAAGATGTATAGCAAGAAAATTCGCGGCGAGGAATACCACCACCGCTTGCTTGATTTTGTAAAGTGCGAATATGGGTTTACGGTTATAAGTATTACGCCTGCAAAACGCGGGTTTTACGGTGAAACTTGGAGATTATGTACATCAACCGCCAATTATTTTCTAAAAGTTGTTTATGCAGAGGAGCACAAATCGTTTTACGAAAGAAGTTTCCCTGTAATTCAACATCTATGCGATCACGGCATATGTTTTATCAATAAAATTGTTAAGACCACCTTGGGCAGTTTGTATGCGACCTTCGATGGTGCAATAGTTGGAATGTTTGATTGGATTGATGGCGATAATTTGCAAAATGAGGCTACAAAAATCGAAGAATATCGGATGTTGGCAAAGGTATATACAGTTCCGGCTTGCGGAATTGCTATAGCAAACGAAGATTTTACAACCAAAGATGCAGATGAATTTTTTGAACGATGGAGCAAATTGGACGACGAGCAAACGCTGGCCCTGCTTGAAAATAATCGTTTAAAAATTGAGCATAGAGCCAAGCGGCTAAAAATTTTTTCTGAACTGTGCCGCAATGACAAAAGCAATTTCTTTATCACCCACGGAGATGCTGGCGGAAATTTTATGAGTAATGGGGAATCTAATTTTATAGTTGATTGGGATAGTGTGAAACTTGCACCGCCAGAGCGTGACGCATGGTTTTGTGTGCATTGGAATTGGGCTATGACGGGTTTTCGTGAAGCCTTAAACCAAAATGGGATTGAATATAAATTGCGTAACGAGCGATTCGCATATTACTGTTACTGGTTTTTCTTCTATTATTTAAATGCGTACCTTGATGCGCAAACTGAAGTTGGAGTAATTAGGGATTATATCAATGGTTGGATGGCAGATAATATTAAATGGGCGGATGCAGTGTAGGGAAGAAGGGTTCTGGTTTCTGACGAAAATGCTTATTCAGTACGCTTACATCAAATCTTTTATAAACGGTAAAAGCCCGTATGTAAGTGTATCGGCAGAGGTATTCACTCCGAATGGTAAACCTACGGAAAAAGTTCCGCCGCAATTTTTCTGCTGCCCCGGACATGGATTATCGTGTCCACAATCATCACCCCAGCGGTTATCAAGCCGCGCTTTTACATATTTTTTGAAATCATCGTCATCGCTGGCATGATGAATATTATGAACACACATATCACAACGCCCACCGTTGACCGATTTTTTCTTGGTTTCTATCGGCCACGGTTCACGATTGGGAGGCATTTTTATAAGCATCAATTTTTTAGCAAACTCCCAACTTTCCATATCATAAACGGAAACTCGCACACTAAAACCAGTGTCGCCGTGTCTAATCGGGTTGTATTCGCTTAAAATTTCGAGCGGAAATTCGGAACACCGAGCCATTAATCGGTCAATCTCGTCTTTATTAAAAATAAATAGAAAGTCGAAATGGTCTTGAGCGTTATAAATATTAACAATCATTCTGTCGCCGTGGCAATACATCAACGTGTCGTTGCCATTAGAAATTTCATCAAGGAAGTAGTTTTTATAAATGAATCGGCAGGCTTTTTCGCTGACTTTTTGTAACAGGGTTTGTTCGCCCATGGTATTTATCTCCTTATGTTCATAATATAAATTTTTATACTAACGTGCTTTTGTATTTACCATAACGTCATTACGCCCGTATTGACGTTATGGTAAATACAACTTGACAAACCTAGAAACAACTTGTTTTCCAGGTTTGTGTATTGTCATGATTAAATTTAGTCTGGATTAACTGTCGCTAAGCTGTGGCATAGGTATTTGTGATTTTAGAAATACGCCCTTCTTCCGCACATCTACACGAAACATGAACCTAAACACGATTAAATGAGCTTTCGTGTGTTTATACCTGTAGAAATACTTACTGCAAACAAAAGTATCTGTTTCCTTTCACTTGCTTTTATTTTTGCCTGCTGTTTTGGCTGCGGCATCTACAATGAATTCTATATCCTGTGTTTCGCATTCATATCTTACTTTTACATTGCCGGGGCAGATAACAGTCTTTTTGCCAAACCATTCTTCGTCAATTCGTCTTGAGCTGCATTCTTTTTTACACCCTGTACAAGTTTTACAGGATTTCCAATAGTTATAATACCTTTCAGGCAAAGTTCTCATGTAAGATACAAAATCAAACCCTTTTGTTATTCTTATAAAAACGAAACTGCCGTACTTCACACGATAATAATATTCTACGGTTGGAAAAGTGAGCCTGCCGCCATTAATATTGTGTGGAAAGAAGATATACTTGCCCCAGCCTTGTTTTTTCATTTCAGCTATTAGTTTTGAAGAAAACTCTTTTAATTGCTCGTTCATAAGAGTATATGATATGGTTTCTTCAAATGGTAATGTTTCACTTATACCATACCGATACATCCTGTAATTGAACGCAGGGTAATCGCTTGTCATACTTATCCCCGCGTACTTGGTGAGAACAGATGAGTATATTGTTGAACACAAACCCTGTACATCTGACGAAAGTTGAAAGTCCCCGCTTATGTTCCCATTTATTGCAAATCCAAAATCGCAGAGTTTATGCAGAAGTTTATCAATGTTTTTCGGAGTCGCTGTGTTTTTGCCGACTTTATTCCCTTGACAAAAGCCATTAAACTTTTTGCTCTCAACAAAAATAATATCGTTCACTACTTCTCCCGATTGCGCAAGGGCGAGAAACAGCCATACATAAGCGTTCGGCATACTGTATGTCGGTTTCATTTCTCCTCTTTTGTTTTCAGTAACCAATCCGAAATCGTCTGGTTTTTTTGCCATTGCATCTTGTATCGCAAGCATTTTTTTACGGTATATATCATAACATTTGCAGAAATTGGATTCGCTGAGACCGTCAATTAAATAATCAGTATGCACCGTAAAGGATTCCGGCACATCGTACATAAAATATTCCGAAAAATCGATAATTCCGTTTATAAGTTCTTCCTTGGTTTTATAGCCCATATTATTTTTCTCCTGTCCCTAACATAAATTTCTTCGCAATTCCATACTACGATTGTAGCATATCAGCGTGTATTATTCATCGAAAAAATAAAAAGACGTTGGATACGGTGTGATTGTATCAACTCCACCATCCAAACGCCCGTATTGACGTTGACTTTGATACAATCGCTGGAAGTGTTCGAACAGCCTGAATTTTGCATTTTTTGGGGTGCCGGTGTATGATTTTCGCATAAATATATATCTTAAACGACACACCTGTAAAAATATCTCACTTTCGTTCGCACCCCTTGTGCGACACTTGAACACGAAACCAGAACCTTTACACGATTGCATAGGTTTCGTGTAAAGGTTCTGGTTCCTGAAAAAATGCTTATTTTGTACGCAAGCATATCTTATTGAAATAACTATCTTAATTATTAGGTTAATTCTTGTTTTTTCCAATAATCCGTCATTTTAATTAAATTATTTATTGCTTCATTGTTCGGGTTAGCCCAATTTACGTTGCATATGGTATTAAATTCTTCGCTAAGTTCTTTCCTTGCACACTTTTTAGGATAACAATTTCTGCATATCTTCATTTTGCTGTTGATAAACTCCCGCAGATTTTCGTTATCAATAAACGTATCAAAATCCGTCGGGTGTGGTGCAGGGTTGCCGAAAAGAGTCGGCATCAGTTCGACCGTCCAGTTTGCTTTTTTTACGTCCAACCGTATTCTGAAAATCCTCGTATCGCTATAATTGACTTTCCATGCGTTTGGTGACATATGTTGCGGAGATAGTTTGTTTTCAGATAAAAACGATATAAATTTTAACGCGTTAGCTTTGTCCTCACCGTTCAATGATTCGGACATAGCAATCGCTATTTTAGATTTTAATGCAGACGTTACTGCATTATCATATTTATTATGTTTATTGTTTATATGTTTTATTTTTGCGGTAATAAATTCTTTTGTTATATCAAAATCTTGCGGTAACGGATTACCATTGGCGGTATCGTATAAACATTGACACGCAACCGTATCATGGCGGTTTTTGCAAACATTGCGATATTCATTGCCGTTAATAATTATTTGTTTTATAACGTTATCGCAAGGGTTTTTAGGTTTTCCGCAAGTATTACAAAAACAAATATTTTTTGCCAGCGTATCTTGTGCGTCTTTAGAAAATTGCGATAAATATCTAGTTAATTCATCAGGTAAAACCGTTTCGACATTGATAAGCAACCAGTTTTCGATATACTTAAAACCATTTCCTATTTTAATCGAAAGAATCGGTTCGCCTTTATATTTTGCTTTCCAATGGCTTGTGTGAAACCAACCCATTTTAATTTTATATTCATGCAATAACGTTAAAACATCGTCCAATCCTTTTTTTAATACAGGGTCGGTTATAAAAATATCTCGTATCATGTCGATAGAAGGGCGATTTTTCTTTTGTGCCGCTACCGAATAAATCTCGTTACTCATATCCATTTGGATTTCCCGCCTTCGTTTAATATAAATTTTGTTCGCAATTCCTAATTACAACTATAGCATATATGCGTGTCTCATGCATCCAAAAATAAAAAGGACGTTTGGCAGCCGTGTGATTGTATCATCACTACAAGCCAAACCCCCAATTAGATGATAACTTTGATACAATCTTTGTTGCCTTAATAAAGTTCGCCACAACCAAATCGGCGTTTTTAGAAATATCATTCATTCCATCTACACGTAAAACAGGACAATGCAATTCAGCAATCCATTGCTCATGCAATTTACGTCCAAATTTTGCTACATCCGCTGTTTCATATTTTTCGGCATTAGCCACATAGTCACTGTAATCGCCGTGAAAGCGAGTGGATTTATACATATCGCCTCCAGGGAGAACTCTGTTGCCCCAACGAGCACACTCTCTAACATGGACACGCTCTGCACAAATATCCGTAGGTGTTGATATAAACACTGCTAAATCAAGAAAAGGCTCAAACTGTTCTCTATCACTAAATATTGTACCTGCTATAACAAAATTGGGATACTTTTGCATGTCATCCATCAATCGTTTTGCTCGTTCTTCTCTTGGATGGGTGACTGTTAGTGGTATTGCCGTGTCCCAACGCCAAAGATAATCATCGATGTCTAAATATTGATATTTAAGCCGCCTGGCTACTTCTCTTCCAAGTGTAGTAGAACCAGCACCCGATGCACCGAAAATAATAATGCTCATAATCTACTCTCCAACCGCCATACTGGTGTTAATCCACATATGTTTTAATCATAATGCCCCCTGCAAGACAGGACTTCAAGGTATCCATCCTTAATGCGGTACACAAAACGATTTACTTCATCAATACGCCTACTCCAAAAACCGCTAAATTCACCTTTTAGCGGCTCAGGCTTTCCGATACCAGAAAAATTATTACGTTTTGTGTCCTGCAAAAGCTGGTTAATGCGTTTTATGGTTTTTTTGTCTTGGGTTTGCCAATGAAGGTAATCATCCCAGGCCTCTTCGAACCATATTACCTTCATTCGCTTACCTCGATTGTTTCTCTTTCAATTCCCCTGCCGCTATTAAGAGCAGCAACTCCACGGCGCAGGTGCGCAAGATTGCTTTCGCTGTAAAATGGGTCAGTTTCTGTAGTTACTTCAAACGGCAGGCGTTTCTCACGCAGAATCGCACGAGCAAACATATTAAAAGCAACTGTAGTATTCATACCAACTTGCGAACAAAATTCATCAAGCTGTTTTTTTACTTCGGAATCCATGCGGACACTAAATGTTGTTTGAGCCATAACAAGACCTCCTAATAATCAGGTTGTTTTTCATTTAATTGCAACCCAAATCACTGCAAATATAACTCGACAGGTGCATTTTGTCAATGGTTTTTTGAATGATATGCAAAACCCTGCATAGAATGGCTTCCAAAATGGTTATATCATACAAGGATGCAAACGCGCTTTATTTTATGAACTATAACATAGACTCCACAATTTGTATGACATTTGTTGCCGCACCTTTGCGTGTATTATCGGCTACTACCCACAAATTCAAACTGTTTGGGAAGCTGTCGTCACGGCGGATGCGCCCAACATATACAGCGTCTGTGCCTGCGGCAGTAAGCGGCATGGGGTATAGGTTTCTGGCCGGGTCGTCTTGAAGGGTGATACCGGGGGCATTCGCCAGCAGTTTGCGTACATCGCCTAGGTCAAACGCTTTCGAAAGCGTGACATTTATAGACAAACTATGTCCAAATTCAACCGGCACACGCACGGTAGTTGCGGTTACGGGCAGGGTAGGGAGGTGCAGCATCTTGCGGATTTCTGCCATTAGCTTTTTTTCTTCGCCTGTATAGCCATCGTCGTGGAAGCTGTCTATATGGGGTATCAAGTTACCGGCTATTATATGAGGGAAATGCTGCTGCGGTTCGCCTTGTAATGTTCTTTCAAGGTCTGCCATGCCGCCAACACCTGCGCCGGATACAGACTGATAAGTGGATATCACTACGCGCTGCAGCCCGTATGTATCCAGCAAGGGTTTTAGCGCAACTACAGACGGGGCCGCACAGCAGTTAGGGTTTGCGATAATGCCGTTATGGTTTTGCAAATCACCGCTGTTTACTTCCGGTACAACAAGCGGAACATCGTTTGCCAAGCGATATGCAGACGAATTGTCTACTACAATACAACCTGCCCCCGCAGCTATGGGGGCATATTTTTTGCTTATGTCCCCCTCGGTGGCGAATAGGGCAAAGTCTATTTTTGTGTTGCCGTCGGCGGATGTAAATACGCTGGGCGTTAATTCTTCTATTATTATGTCCTGCCCGTTAAATTTTAGCGTTTGCCCTGCCGAACGCGCAGATGCAAAAAGATACAGCTTGGAAATGGGCAAATTACGCTCCTCTAAAATTTTGAGGAACATGCCTCCGACCATGCCGGAAGCCCCAACTATCGCACATGTAAACGGTCTCATTTGCCGCCCTCGCTTTCTTCTGGCTCAAACATATGGTCAAATTTGTCATGAATAGCGGTAGCGGCCTTAGATACCTGCCGTTCGTCCACCAGTACCGCAATTTTAATTTCAGATGTGGATATCATTTTAATGCTCACATCGCTTTCATACAAGGCTTCAAACATGGCAGAAGCCACGCCGGAATTTGTTGCCATGCCCGCACCAACCACGGATATTTTGGCCAAACTTTCGTCGGTTTCTATCGCTTGGTAGCCGATATCTTCTTGGTGTGCGGCAAGTATGTTTCTTGCGGCGGTTAAGTCTTGCCTGGTTACGGTAAAGCTTATTTCGCAAGTGGAATCTTGCGTTAGCGATTGCAAGATTATATCTACAGAAATTTGCTCTTTTGCCAGCAGAGAGAAAAGCTGGAATGCTTTGCCGGGTTTATCCTCAAGCCCCAGTATAGATATTCTTGCGACGTTTCTGTCTATGGCAATGCCGCTTACTGCGAGTTGTTCCACGTTTATGCCCTCCTTTATCCATGTTCCTGCTGTGTCTGTCATGCTGGAACGCACCACTATTTGTACTTTGTAGCGTTTGGCCATTTCTACCGCGCGCCCGTGCAACATCTGTACCCCTGCGAATGCAAGCTCCAGCATGTCGTCGTAGCTTACTTCCGGTAATTTTTTTGCGGTGGGTACAATCCGCGGGTCTACAGTGTAAATGCCGTCTATGTCGGAATAAATTTCGCACACTTTTGCATCTAAAACTGCCGCCAAGGCTACGGCGGTGGTGTCTGAAGCACCACGCCCCAGGGTTGTTAAATCCCCAAAGTGGTTTACACCCTGAAAACCCGCGACTAATACTATATTGTTGCGTTTTAGCTCTTCCTTTATGCGTTTTGTTTCGATATTCTCGATATGAGCGTTGCCGTGAACATCGGTAGCGTGAATCCCAACCTGTACAGCGTTTAGGGAAATGGCGCCATGCCCAAGCGAATGTATAGCCATGGCCATAAGGGCAACAGATTGCTGTTCGCCCGTGCAGAGCAGCATATCAAGCTCGCGTTTGTTGGCGTTTGGGTTCACTTCACGGGCTTTTTCGTACAGGCGGTCTGTCGTGTTGCCTTGTGCAGAAAGCACAACAACAACGCTATTGCCCGCCTCGTAGGTTTTTACTATGCGGCGCGCCACGTTCATAATGCGTTCTGCATTTGCGACGGACGAACCGCCAAATTTCTGGACTACAATATGGGGAATAATACTATTTGTTGCCATGGGGATTCCTCGCTTTATTTCGTTTTAATGGGGCTCTGCCCCAAGCCCCGCCGTTCCGGTGGGAATGAATCCCACCTACACTTCCTCGTTGATGCTATTGGCATCAACTCCGGGAAGCGGCTGAGCCGCTTTTTTGATATCATTCCACCGTTTTTGCAAATTCTTGCAGTTTTTCAAGTGCCAGCATTGCTTCAAGCGGTGTCATTTTTTCTATTTCAATGGCAGAAAGGGTTTCTACCAGTTTGCGCCCTGCTTCCGCGGCCGGGTCTTCCATTGCTATAACTTGCGAAAGTGTTGGCAGGTCGGCAGTTTTGTTTGCGATATCAGATGTATTTAACGCACCAAGCAGTGTTGTTGCGCGTTTTAACACCACAGACGGCAGCCCTGCCAGCCTTGCCACATGAACACCATAGCTTTGCCCTGCCGCACCTTTTACCAACTTGCGTAAAAATACAATATCTTTGCCGCTTTCCTGCGCGGTGAAGCAGTAATTTACAACACCGTCCAATTTATCTTCCAGCTGGGTAAGCTCGTGATAGTGTGTGGCGAACAGCGTTTTCGAGCCGATTATTTTGGGGTCGGCGATATATTCCAGCACCGCCCAGGCTATAGAAAGGCCGTCGAAGGTGCTTGTGCCCCGGCCAATTTCGTCCAACAATACGAGGCTGTTTTCTGTGGCGTTATTTAGAATGTTTGCAACCTCTGTCATTTCCACCATAAAGGTGCTTTGCCCCGTGGCCAAATCGTCGGACGCGCCAACACGGGTGAAAACACGGTCTACAATGCCAATTTCCGCCGCATCTGCCGGTACAAAGGATCCCATCTGCGCCATAAGCACAATAAGCGCGACCTGCCGCATATACGTGGATTTACCTGCCATATTGGGCCCGGTTACAATGGCCAGCCTGCCTTTGTCGGACATGGAATCCATATCTGTATCATTGGGTACAAAGGTGTGCCCGGTCAACCGTTCTACTACCGGGTGTCGGCCCTCTTTTATATATATGCGGGTACCGCTGTTTATGACAGGTTTTACATAGCGATTCCTTTCGGCAACATCGGCCAAAGATTGAAGCGCGTCCAGCGTTGACAAT
>Ga0131853_10027382_pt1 | contig 10234 bp, 6 predicted proteins | sample TergutLab28metaG_FD_92764 | JGI IMG/M metagenome (GOLD analysis project Ga0131853, IMG submission 92764) | Labiotermes labralis P1 segment gut microbial communities from Petit-Saut dam, French Guiana - Lab288 P1 (version 2) (version 2) | ecosystem: Host-associated > Arthropoda: Insects >... | reverse complement strand
ATGCATACCCACGCGCACGCACGCACACACATAAACACAGGTGTGTTTATAAGGCGCGTTTGTTACGAGTATGTTTGGTTGCATTAAATTAGAGGTAGGAGAACAATGGGGTATTTGTAGTTTTAATTTTAGCAGTGGGGACCGCGGTGGCACAGTGGTTAAGGTGCTGAGCTACAAATCGGAACGTCGCTGGTTCGATCCCAGCTGGTATCGTTGGATTTTTCATTGACATAAAATCTTTCCGATCACACTATGACCCTGGGGTCGACTCATTCTCTGACAGAAATGAATACCAGGAGTATATCCTGGGGGTAAAGGCGGCCGGTGCGTAAGGCTGACAACCTACCACCATCCTGTACCGTTGTCACGAAATTTGCGAACCTAACTTCCTGAAACCCTCTGGGCTACTCCAGGCCTGTAATGGGACTGCTTAACCGTTTACTTTAAGCATTAATAAACTTTCAGATTATAAGACCATGATGAATTAGTCAATCAGTTGTGGCAGCCAAGCTTCTGTTGATTATGTGCAGTTTTTTCAAACGACAGTTTCTGATTCTGCAAGGTTGTTCCAGTTGATGCATTTTAGTGTACAACAGAGCTCTGAATTATTTAGTGTGCTTGAGCACGTAGTGGTGACTTTCATATTCGAAAGCCTTAATTAAGTAGGCAGTTAGTCAGACCGAAAATTAGTCATCGGCAGTAACTCAACTCAATTGTTCAGTCACTAAATCTAGCACTTACTTAATAACTGACCGTTAAGAATGTGTCACTGAACATTTTCATATTATTGTCTGCAGTGTAAATATTTCTGTGATACGCTCAATAAAATGTTAAAATAGCCACTTCTAGTTTGTTTATTGAATTTGGTACAGTTGCAGTTTATGCCTGGTTACTACGTGTAGGTACCGTGATCCAGTTTATGCCATGTACAGTTCTTAATGTTGGTCGATTGTCTTTGGCTAAAAGTTCTGGTATTGTGTAAAATGGGAAAACAGGTGACGGTCGTAACTCGCAAAAAGCGGAACGAGGCTTTTATTTTACGCAAATGAGCCTCATTCAGGACCAATAAAAACAGCGGGTCAGACAACATCGGAGCCATTATACACTGCTAAAAGAATAGGCACAAACAATAAAAACCTCCGAAGGACTCACGCAAGAGGAATTTATATTCTACGGCAGTCTGGTCGGGTTACGATGCGAAGGAAAGCGTTCAGTACAGCTAACATTGGTTTATTCCTCGAGACTTCCCCTGCATCCAGCAATCCGTAGAAGCAATATAATTATACTGGCTCAGTTGATAGGAATATTAGTGCTACCGTTTGTATCTGTACTATTATTTGTGCTGGTGGTGGTAGTGGTGGTGGTGTTGGCGACCGCGGCGGCGGCGGCAGAGGTGGTGGCGGTGGATATGATGGTGGTTGAGGTGGTGGTGTTGGCGACGGTGGCGATGGTGGTGGTGGTGGTGTTTGTGGTGGTGGTGGTGGCGGCGGCGGTGGAGGTGGTGGTGGCGGCGGTGGTAGTGGTGGTGGTGGCGGTGGTGGTGGTGGTGGTGGTGGCGGCGGTGGTGGTGGTGGTGGCGGCGGTGGTGGTGGTGGTGGTGGTGGTTGTGGTGGTGGTGGTGGTGGCGACGATGTTATTGGTGGTGGTTGTGGTGTATGCGGCGGCGGATGAGGCGGCGGTGGTGGTTGTGGCAGTGGTGGTGGTGGTTGTAGTGGTGGTGGTGGTGGCGGTGGTGGTACGAGCAGCAGCAGCGTCATTGGTAATTGTTGCAGCAGCGGTTGTGGCAGCATGTGATTGTTGAATGCGTATAATATGGCATTTGATTTTTGTATTTATAACGTACAGTAGAGATTGGAAGACGAAATGCCAATAAATTTTTAAAGAATATTAATTATTAATATTTTAGGGAAATAATAGCTGTTTATTGCGAAAGTTGTTTGAGGCCAATAAATAAGCCTTGTGGACAATGTGCAGAGATTTTTATATTAAATCGTGTCTTACGGCTAGACTCTAAAAAGGGTTCAGCCATAAGAATATTGTCTGGCTTGCGTTCGCTGAGGTTAAGACGTAAGGACGCAGGCAAGCAGGTGCAAGGAGCCACTGTACAAACAGATGAAGGTCTCTGTACTTCTGTAAACTGTATCAAAATGTAGGTTGAAGAAATCCAGAAAGATGCAACGGTATGCAGATATTTATTTACTGCCAAATTACTCTACATGTTTCGGGCGTCCGTCGCGCCCATCATCAGGAGTACATAAAACTGTAGTTGCAGCCTCCGGTACAGATCGTACTGTAAAGTGCAAAAGTTGAACTAGAAGCGTAATATTAAACAATACGTTGTAAGACAGGTAGGTAGCCTGTAGAGGCTATCATTTAATAATAGTTTGAATTAGTCTAGTATATATTGTAACAAATTAGAAATTCTACCGATTTCTAATATGTTAAAATATATACAATACTAGACTAATTCTAACAACTTTTACCCGATAGCCTCTACAAGCTACCTACCTGTCTTACAACCTGTAGGTTAATATTACGCTTCTAGTTCAACTTCTGTACTTTACAGTACGATCTGTACCAGAGGCTGCAACTACAGTTTTATGTACTTCTGATGATGGGCGCGATGGTAGTCCCGAAACATGTAGAGTAATTTAGCAGTCAATAAATATCTGCATACTGTTGCACCTCGTTGGATTTCTGCTACCTAGAATTACGATGCACGGAACCACGAATATAAAATGTATCAAAATGCTGTATCCCAGTATTGATTTTTTAAAGATTGTCCGCAGTGAAGAAGGTTATGCCAAACTGTGTGAACCATCTGTATGTGCAGCCTCAATAGGGATTTTGGGAATTTTTAGCACAGAATGATATATCGTTAGCACGAAGGCACTCATGTGAAGACGGAGTGTTTATCCGTGAGATTTATAGCATACATGTTTCCATGACAGAAAAATATGAAGCCCAAAAGAAGACAAATTGGAATACTTCTCAAGAAAATGAGTTTGCTATTGGCATGTAAATGTGGTAAATGAGGTGCTTGAAAAATAAACTGAAGAGAAAATATGAATGTCTTTGATGTAGAATTGCTATAGACTAACAAGGAACATGTTGTGAACAAGGCTGTGCTAAAGCAATATCCAGACCTGTATCATTAGCTCTCAGCTTGCGTTTGAAGTGCGAGACCAATTTTAACAAAATCGAAACTTACCACAAAGGTAACATCAAAAGCAGAAGTACATACAGCATTGCATCACGCTCTCTTGTTTAACTGCTCAGCTGTACTTTGTGGAATACAAATGTTGAGGCGACTACAAGCCGTTTCGAGAAATATCGGTCGTCTTCTTAGTAAATCGAATGTAACTTTTTTGTATCTTCATGTATGAAGTCTTTCCTACTGCAGATTCAGGCGATGAGCGTTGTCTTATACTTAAGTGTTTTGTATATAGTACGTACTTAGCGTAAATGAATGGTATGGGATTGAAGACGGTCAAGGCAGTGATCAGGAACGGTTTCTGGGACCACATCACACTCCAGAAAACACAAAACTTAATAACCCATCAGTCTGGATATACAGACTCCATGATGTCCAGATATACGCTTTCGCATTAGCTAACCAGAAAGCATCTTTCGTAAGAATTAAAAGTGGGTTAGAGACCAGCAAGTTTTCACCCCGTATGGTATGTGGTACATTTCGAATATAAACGAAAGGTTCCATTCAGTATGAGAGTATAGGATACGTGAATGTGAGAGTGTGAGGGGCACCTGAATGTGAAAGGAGACACGTGGATGTGAGAGTGTGAGGGGCACCTGAGTGTGAGAGGAGACACGTGGATGTGAGAGTGTGAGGGGCACCTGAATGTGAGAGGAGACACGTGGATGTGAGAGTGTGAGGGGCACCTGAATGTGAGAGGAAACACGTGGATGTGAGAGTGTGAGGGGCACCTGAATGTGACAGGGGGTACACGTGAATGTGAGAGTATGAGGGGCACGTGAATTTGAGAGCGGGACATACTGGAATGTGATAGTGTGGGCGATACGTGAATGATCAGTTAGTTGATTGCAGAATGCGGAAAATAAGGCAGTCAAGTTCCGTAAATAAAACTGATGAATCCTACTTGCGAATAGGAGATTTGGTATCCAACCGTCATGACAGCTCAGAGGAAAATTGATTGACAAGTACAAGCCGGTAACACTGAGCGAGATGACAGGTTTCGTCACAGTCAATCTCGGCTGTTTACAATGTTAAATTAGGGAACAGCACTCTTCATTAATTACTGTCTTGCTCGGTAACTGTACGCGTCTCCTATAACAGTAGTAAACAAATGTATTCCTTCCTGCGTACAGTAAACTGCACAGTATCGAATTCACTGCTGCTTGATATCACATTGTGTGTCTTCCGTCTTATCTTCCATACGAACTTGTTTGCTCCAACTGCTCGTTATTGTCGGTACATGATAATAAAACTGTGTACTGGTGATCGTACGTTCATTTTACAAAGTTAAGTCTAACGGCTCTTCTCTGAAATAGAGAGGATTTAACATTAATTCCCTTTGGCCATACTGTGATGTTATTTCTATTTAAATAAGAAACTTGTGTTTATTTGCATGCCACTTGAATGATAACTGTTAAAAGTTGGTGGAGATTGGAAATTCGCAGGTATTCGGTAGGCAACTTGGTTATTTAAGATGGTTGCTTCTTGTGTGAATGGTACAGTCAAGCAAGAAATAGTCATCGCTCTGTGACGTAATGGCTTTTTCTTAAGCAATTTCTACCTCAAAAAATACATGGCAAGTAGCCCACTTGCGGGGACACAGAACATAGTTTTGGCCGGATTTAAAATATTGCTGCTTCTTGTGTGAATGATACAGTCAAGCAAGAACTAGTCATCGCACTGTGACGTAATGGCTTTTTCTTAAGCAGTTTCTACCTCAAAAAAATACATTGCAAATAACCCACTTGCGGGGACACAGAACATAGTTTTGGCCGGATTTAAATCAACTTTTCACTGAGGACACTTGTTGTGGAAACCATGAAGCGGAATGGAAAAGGTTTTCATTACTTGTTCATCAAGTTTTAAGACATTTGGCTCTGCAAGGATGGAAGGAAGGGAGATTAGTCGGTCCACATATAATGGAGCTCATGGATAAAAAGTTTTATTAAAGCGCTAGCAGTAACTGGGAAAACAGCGTTTGAAGCTTTGGGATTGGTTATTGACATCTTCCTGGACAGCCATAAAGAAAGCCTACCTACAAATAATTGTGTGAACAAATTCTGCAAACCTGCAGAATGTTGGAGTGCAGTACATTGCTGAGAATACATTTCTTTTATTCTCTTTTGGGTTTATTTTCAACAAACCTTGGGGACATCAGCGACGAACAGGGTGAAAGTTGTCATCGAGAGATTTGTACCGTGGAGAATTTGTACCGTCTACGCTGGCTGAATACTGCCGGAAAGCGAAAATAGAGAAGGTGTAGGTACAAAGCAGTGAATCAGGTGTTGTGTTGAATACGGGGTGTGTAAATTTGCACTTCTCGATTATATTACCAACGGTCGTAATAATGAAAGTGTAAAGAACTTCTTGTAAGTCTTTTATTTTCCGCCCTTTCATGAGTTTACCCCTTTAAACGCCGAGTTAAATCCCATCTGCCATATGCTGACATTATTAGGAGCTCACCATATTTTCCACGTTAGCGTGTTAAGGGTTAACATTACCTTGAATGAAAGTAACAAAAGAACCTTTGCCGTTACACTTCTTATATACACTGTTTAGCGTCATATTCAGTGGGTCTTCGGATACGTTAATATTCGAAAATATGTATTGGCTTACTTCTCGAAACTGTCTCGAAGACTCTAAGGGGTCCAAAATATTTGTTCCCAGTTTCGGAATCAGTCATTAAAAGCATATCCTATTGTAGAGCTCAAGAAGCAAAAATCACTCGTATCGTGTCAGCGACTAGACTGCTCTTAAGATGCATGGTGAAATTCTGTAAGTTGCTTGAACAGAACTCCTCCTGCTGGTGAACAATTACCATTTTTAACATTCTGAGGACCGTGCGTCGTGATATATTCTTATAATAAAGCCAACGAGAAGCACGAATTTCTCAAATATATCTTTGGAGTAGGACTGTACATGTTTCGGACAGTATCTCTGTCCATCATCAGGAGTCTAGCACTGTACACACAGCAATACATACAGGTTATGCCGACTGATTGCTAGCAGGCAGTCAGCATAACCTGTATGACATATACCTATTGCTGCGTGTACAGTGCTAGACTCCTGATGATGGACAGAGATGCTGTCCGAAACATGTAGAGTCCTATTCCAAAAATAAATTTGAGAAATTAGTGCTTCTCGTTGGATTTATTATAAGAACGTTTTTGACCTCCAGACATGTAGTAACTTCCGCGAGGTCACACTGCTTAAGCACAGAGTGTGGGAGGTTAGACTACAAGTGATAGCATAGTCGGTGACAGGTGTGGAAAGAGATGTGAGGTTAAACTGAACACTCCGTGGCAGCGACACAGAGTAGGGAGTGAGGATGAATACTCGTGAATCATTGCCTCTGTCGTTACGTTTCTAATTTTGTTTCCCGTTTTAATTTTAGGTCTATGCCTAATCATATTGTGGAATGTCCCATTACATTAAATACAGAGAGAGGTTTTTTAATCTCCGGACTGAGCATTGCAGAGCGGTCGGCCTCATCTGTCGCTTTGCAACTGTATCGCGAGCAGTCCGGTGATAAAAAAGAAAGTTATTCTTTGGAAGTGTGATGGTATCAATGTCCTGCCTGCCAACTGTAGCCCGCCCACAACGTTTTACGAGCACAGAGGAATGTGAGAGATACGAACGGTCACAAGTGTCTAATAAATAGGGAATGTAATTTTGTTACGGCATGTTCGTTTGCCGCGGTGTGTATAACTACAAATAACGCTGAGTAGGCCTACGTTTAATTTACACATATGTGAATTATATTTGGATAGAACACTGCGTGCATGTACATGTAGACGCAGTCATGATAACTGAACAACCCACACACTTCTGCACGTTTTTGTGTGTAGCCGGCAGTCTGTAGTTCGAATCCCATACTTGCCAATCCAAGACGACTGTTTAATTGGTGTTGTATATCAATTTAATAGCGCCATACTCCATCACATACTGTTTATGAACCCGTATTTTAAAATAAAGTAGATATACTTCGGCTCCATATTGGCGTAACAGCGTGTGAACCAAAGCAGAAAATAGTTCGCAGGCTGTCACTGCGAGGCGTACCTTTGGTTCCAGAAACTAGGTGCCGGTACGTCGTCCGAAACCTGACAGATATTGGGCCGATGTAGATGGATTGCGGAAGATTAACAGTAACCAGATGTTCAGTAAGACGTTGTGGTGTAAGCCGTTGTCAGCGAAATGTTACAGCTTGCGTCCACCTTTTGACCCAGTCAATCAAAATTGTAACATTTGGTTTCGTACCAACTGGTAAATCCGAAACACAATGACTGTGTCAGACTACCCAGACAGACTCCAGAAATTTTGGTTTTCAATTTCCCAGTGTAGACGAAGATTCTGGAACCTGTACAAAAACAGAAAGTTTAGCATTTGAACAGTAATCAATAGTTTTGTTGTCCTCCATAAAGAAGTAAAAGTTTTAAACTTACAAAGTACATAAAGTGTAATAATTGACATCGTTTTAATACCTAAAGCTAAACAAATAAAGTAATAAACCCAAACACGTTAAAGTGGCAGTTAATTAAATATCGCATAAAATTAATTATTGATTCTTACCCGAATTATAATCTGGTGCTGTAAAAGCGTTAGTGGCTTCAGGTGCTCGAACACGTGATATTCCTCGAGTGGGATTCACGCTTATCGAGTAAGAAGCTAGACGGGGACCTGTGTGGAGACACACGTTTCAGTTTGCTTTGTAAACTGAAACAACAATCGTGAACTCCTGCTGATGGACGGAAAGACCGTCCGAAACATGTAGAGTGATTTCAAAATAAATTTGAGACATTGGTGCATCTGGTTGGTTTTACTACAAAAAAAAAACATATTCCTGCAGCTGTCCTCCCACAATAACTAGCGTCTTTATAGCGACGTTCGTAAAATCGGCACGGATAACACGTTCTTCAGTCTATTTATCATTGCTCTTTGATACAGCATTGAACCTGACCTGTCATGAACTTTTCACATTGACACGGAGACACTCAGGTGGCCGACTTGACATGATGGTAAGTATTCAGGCTGTCGCAGGGGATGTTACATTATGGCCTTGTGGGTTATTTATTACACAGTGTAGGCTGATAGGTTTGTTCCGGCCTTACAAAGAAACATGCTACTTCCATTTTCGGAGTGACCGAATTTGGTTCAGGTGCTTGCTGAATTATGCGCCTGAAGCATCCACATGGTCAAAATTCAGTAAACTGAATATGAAGGCAACATTTTCCTCCGAAATGTCGGCACTTACCTATTATCGTGCATGATGTGATATCCTAGCAGGTCGCCAATTGGATTAGACCTCCCTGTCACCAGAATTCCACCAGTGGTTTCTACGTACCACGCTTGATACACGTGTTTCATTTATCTATCACCGACTCGGCACATGGGTGCTGATAAGTCCTTAGCCCGACCAGGAAAGAAACAAGCTAATGTTTCTGTCAGAATGGCGTGAATATCCTTCGGCGCCTTACCTTGCAGGAAAAAAAAAACTTTGACAGCTCGCGTCTCGATGTTGTTGAATCCACGCGCGTCCCTGACATGCTTCCGAGCTTGTTTCTTTCCTGTTCGGGCTGAGGACTTATCATCACCCCGGTATAGTGTTAGTAATTGACAACGTCTTTGGATGAAGCAGCACTCTCCCTCTGTCTGTTCTATAACTTGTAATCTGACACCTCCGACAGGCTTATTTCTCTTCGCTTGTGCGCGACTTTGAGAGAACTCGAAGGTTACGTCTCCTCCCGCAGAAGCCTGGATGTTTGTAGTATTCAATAAATGTTATTAGTTTGATGGACGCAAGAATTAAGCACTAGACGGTACGTGTAGAAATAATGATGGAGATTGGAATTTCATAACTAACTCCATCGAGAAGAGTAATATTTGAGAAGCTGATAGTTTCTTAGCTTATCAATAAAATCTCCACATTTTATGGAACCTGATGGTTCATTATCGTATTCACAAGACCCTGCCTTCTGGCCCTATTCTGAGCCACATAAGCACACTACATGCCCCCAATCCCATTTCCTGAAGATCTATTTTAGATTGGAAATGCATACAAAATGCAATTTGGTAAATGGTGAAGAAATGACTCACTTGGGAGACCAAGGGATAGATGATTGGTTGAAGGGGTAAAGCTTCTGATTTGCATTCAGAGTGTGTCAGATTCGATTCCCGGCCGAGACGCCGACTATACCCACCGAGCATTCAAGGTCTGTGAGATGTCATGCCGTCTCGGGTACCAGTGCACCAGTCGACACGACGACGTAACATCCCACAAGGCTTGGATATTCATCACCATTGCCTGAAGTCCTCAAATCTCTGTCTCGGGTTTTTCTAGTTTTGTCTGTTGCTCTAGGTTAATGCTGGAAATAGTGGGTCACAAGTATTCGAACCTGAATAGCCACTAATATCATTGGACGCTGATTTACAGTACTCTCTTACTTTTTGTACATGTTGCATTCTAATTTGTGTCGTGTGTATTGTTGCTAATTTTATGTTGTCTTGTGTGTATTTGTTGTTGGTTGACCGTGTGTATTGTTGTCATCTTATGTGTATTTGTTGTACTGTGTGTGTATTGTTTTTTTTTTTTACCTTAGATGCCGGACTGCTGGCTAGAAGTCAGTATTCGGAAGGACCTGCGACCGGCCATCTCGATACAGATTTTTCTTGGTTTCCCTGTGCCTAAGAGCAAATGCTGAGATGGTTCCCAAGATTCCAAGTTGCCACTACATGCTTCTCATGTAGCCATTCCGGACTTAAATTTAGTAGTAACCAATTTCATATTTTGTATACATGTAAAATAACCACTGCCACCAGGTGACAACCCAATTGCAGTTAATAATAGTAATAATAATATTCTTCCTTATGAAGGGTATTTATATTTATTTTCCTGAGACGAACTGTGTCCCTAGGGAATACAGTGTTGCAGCTATTCTGTTGTTACTATTCATGGTGCTTATATCGTTAGTTTCAGTGTTGAATCTATTGTACTTTTACATTAGTACTTTCCGAAGTATGTGT
>Ga0131853_10027380_pt1 | contig 10235 bp, 3 predicted proteins | sample TergutLab28metaG_FD_92764 | JGI IMG/M metagenome (GOLD analysis project Ga0131853, IMG submission 92764) | Labiotermes labralis P1 segment gut microbial communities from Petit-Saut dam, French Guiana - Lab288 P1 (version 2) (version 2) | ecosystem: Host-associated > Arthropoda: Insects >... | reverse complement strand
GTGCATGATGTGCTCCAGTTTCACAAAGTGTCTGCAAGATGGGTGCCACGGCAGCTGACTCCTGAATTGAGAGAGCGACGTGTTGATGCTTGTGAAGAACTTCTTCGGCGCTTTGAACGAGAAAGTGATGGCTTCCTTGCAAGAATCTTTACTGGGGACGAAACCTGGGTTCACTTCCACCAACCGGAAACGAAGAGAGCGAGCAAGGAATGGCGCCATTCTTCATCACCAAAACCAGAAAAGTTTCGAACAGAACCATCAACAGGGAAGGTTATGCTGACTCTCTTTTGAGACGAAAAAGGCGTCATTTTGGAGCATTACACGCCTAGAGGGACCACTGTCACCAGTGCATCATACTCAGATCTCCAAAAAATCATCTTCGGCCTGCAATCAAATCAAAGCGATGTGGATTGCTATCGTCAGGTGTCTTTTTGCAACATGACAATGCAAGGCCCCACACTGCCCGTACAACAGTTGCAACAATGACAGACCTGCATTTCGAGTGTCTTCCTCATCCACCATACTCACCAGACCTTGCCCTAAGTGATTTCCATATGTTTGGACCACTCAAAGAAGCAATGGGAGGAAAGAAGTTCCGTTCTGATGAAGAGGTACACCACACGGTGCATGAGAGGTTGCGCAGACTACCAAAATAATTTGTTTCTAAAGGAATTTATGCACTTTGTAAGCGCTGGAGGACTTGCATTGAGCGTGGGGGAGATTATGTTGAAAAGTGATACAGCTTTGTACCACTTCTGCACAATTAATATTATTTTAAAAAATATGTAAGGTTTTCATTTGAATCACCCTCGTATATTTCAACAAGCTCTTAATCTACTGGTGTTTTCAGACAACTACATCAGCACTTTAAGAGCTCATGTTACTTGTTTAAATGTTAATTAAACCAAACAGCCACTTGCATTCCTGCCCAGGAATATCTAGTATCCGTAAAGTTGGGGTAAGAGATGTGCAAATTTAATTACCATTTTGGTATAAGCCTGCTAGGTCTGACATGAACCATACAACACCTGTTATGAGGGAGAGTCAAATGAAAACCTTAAAAGTGCAATAAAAATTTGAAACACAGCTCGATTGTCTGTAAGTTGACAACAGTGATACTGATGGTTTGAAGTGTGGTCAACAGGTGACGGTATGATGCAGGAATGCAACAGGATGGTGCACTAGTAGTGTAAGATGGCAGTCCCACTTGCAACATGCAATTTAAGGTTTTCATGTGACTCACCCTCATACAATAATCTGTCCGGATAGTCTAAAATCACAGACCATTAAACTCAAGGGAGATGGTAACGACTAGACTGACACATTCCGTAACTGTGATCTTATTACAATTAACAGTAAGGTTTTATAATAATAGGTGGGGTAACATAGACTCTTCAAGTAGTTCACAGGTGCAAACTCTTGAGAACTTATGATCACAAGGTGTCGTAATGCACAATGGGTGCTGCGACAACTCTTACTACAGGTGTAACCAAATCCCAGGTACCCGAGTCACCAGGATGACTGAATTTTTTTACAGTGGCACCTTATATTTTCATCATAATTATTCCAGTTTTCCCCATACATACACAAATGTGTATCAGCTCACATGCACCAAACAAGAACCACTGTAAGGATCATGGCTCATTCCAGAACTGTTGGCCCTCAGTATGAACTAGCTGCATGTAACTCTTCTGGCACCAAGAATTTGGAAGTGACGAGATTTTTAGATAATTTATACATCCCAATCTTCATACGTGTAATTACATTTCAGTTTATTTGTACTATTAGTTTATTAGTAGCACATCTCACATCCCTTCAGATATGTGCCCCCCCCCCCCGTCATGTTCTACAGTAAAGTCACTGTCTTGTCACTGCTGAAGAACAGACAGGGCATGTCCAATCAGGGGCATCCACAAAGGATAGAGCCTGAAACAAAGCTCTCTCTGGTGGTACTTGAAGTATAATGCATTCCATATTACAGAGAAGTCAGTTTTCAGTATTATGCATGAAAGTTTAGAAGTGTCTTCAAGCTCTGATAAGGAAGTTTATTTGTATTTTGGCTTAAATCAATTTAAAAAGTATAAGTCATGGCCAACAACACCACTATGTTAAAATCTATCATATCAATGTAAACAATTATTTATTCAAGGCATTACCAGTTGTCAAACATTGTATTATTAACGCTGTTTTAACAATTTTTAGGTTATTGCAGTGATGTTGCTGAGTTTTGTTCGATATGTCACTGTTATTGGACAAGTGGTTCCTGTTTGTCAAAGGATCATAAGAAATGAATCCTCAAAAATCACATGTCTGTAAATTCCTGACATTACTTTTGCATTAACTAATCATCAAATTTAATCTTTTTGCCTTTGAATGCAAACACAGCACACTGCTGCTCTTTCAACTTTTTCTTTGCTTCCCATGATGGATGAATTGACCCGTCATCATCTGCAACAGAAAACATGTAAACTTCCATAAATCATTAGTCATTTATTTTTAACTCATTAAAGGAAATATGATGTAAGCTCTCTATTGTAACTATTGGAAACTTTTATTTCTTCTTCAATATCGGCGAGTAATGTAACTGTCATGAACATAAACCTTAAAGAAAAAGAAAATCAATGAAAAACTTCTGACTTATTTCTTTATTCTTATACACCCCATTGTGTTTGTCTATATCACAAATAAAAGCTCCTTCCAACAATTTAATGTCACGTAACACTGTGCTACATTTTATTATTCATACCAACAAATGCACAAACATATATATTAAAATATTTTATAAGTACCCTACATGTTTCAGTGCTTCTGTACATCCTCAGGGAGTCTTAACTTTGTGCTTGGTAAAGATACAAATTACTAAAATTACAATTCAATAAAAGCAGTGGATTATTGTACGATAAAATCTATAAATGTTAATAAAATGTGGAAGTCGTTAGGTGGCTGCATATACAGTTTGGAAATCTGCACACAAGCACACTCGATATACCAATATAGGATAATTCCACCACATACAATATAAATTAACCTCTCGGATTACATTTCATTGATGTTACATGTTTTTATATTTCATATTAATTCATTATGTGTATATACATGTTTGTGCATTTGTTGGTATGAATAATAAACAGTACAAAATGCACAGTACATGTTTCAGTTTGCATGAACCATCCTCAGGTACTGTTTATTACAAGAATTTAAAAAATGTATGAGTAAGTACATTTTTGCATGCAATTGTTCTGTCAGTGAGATCTCGCTACATTTTGGCCAAAATTTAGTGGTCTTACTAACAGAACAACTGCATGCTAAAATGTACTAATGTTTTTTAACTTCTGCTACATCTTAAGTGTACACAACAACACTACACAGTGTCCTGTGTCAAGAACTTCTTCTGCACATCGTGGCTAGTAGCCACACACGCAAAATTCGTTTTGACTCTCTCATCCTTACCTCTAAGCTGAAGCTTTCCTTTCACGTCTATTCATTTTGTCTCCCGACTTGGCAAGCTTTCCAATAAACAAGTACTGCGATAGCCATAAATACACTATGGACATACAACCTGGGAAAAGTGCATAACACAGGCTACCCCTTAGCATAATCCAGAAATTAAACGCAGAATCCCACTCTCACCATGATGGACAATTCCACAGGACATGCTGAATGCTACTGGAGGGACAACTTAATACAGATTAACTCTCACTGGTTAAAAGGTACGTATTCTGCATTTAAACTACGAGTTATTCTTAAAAATAAATGATAACCTTATTAGCCAACACTTAACACAAACCTTGCACATTGACATGCCACACACATGCTCTTCAAACTTATCAGATTGTCAAGAATCAAAAATTCTTTTGTTAAATTTTTACAATTTCATCACATGATAATGAGACTCTATTTCTCAAGTGCCCAGTCTCAGTGAAAGAGCACATACAAATGGATACTTACCTTGTGTTGCATTCTGCTGCTTCTTATGATGATGAATTTCATTCACTTTCTGCCTCCTAAATGATGACTGCTTACTTCTGTTTCCGGAAATATTCACTGGTTGTTGCTGCTGGAAAGTCTTGAAGTTCGGATTTTTTGGTTTTTGTTCTGGCATATGTTTTCTTTTTTCTGCTTCAAAGTATCTCCTTTCATCATTTTTATTAAATGCAGGATGTCTTGGCTTTTTTTTCCCCTTATGAGTATCTATTTCTTCTCCTACACTTGCACTAGTCAGATATTCAGTTTTACCATCTGCAGATACAAAGAATGGATCAACTGTTGTAGCAAAAGGGGAAACAGGCACGGAATGTACATCAATCATGCTATCATCTTCAGTACTGTTTTGTGCTTTTAAATGTTCTGTGAATCTCTTCACTTCTGCTAACCTTCTGTTCACAATTTTAATTTCATTTATGATTCCACTACTACTGCCTGTCTGCATTCTGGCAATTTCCATATTTATTTTTTTATTTAAGCCCTTTAGTGTTTTCTCCTTAAAAGCAGGAATTTCCTGTTGTTTCTCTTCATTCTGAGTAATACAAACTGCATCAGAATTCAAGGGTGTCACAGTCTTATCTTGGCCACACTTGTTACTATTAATACAAACTGTTTCTTTGGAACATTCTGTTACTTTTTTCTGTACATTCTCACATGATTTTAATTTTTTATTTCTTTGTTTTCTTGCCTTCTTATGTCCAAGTTTCAGTATTAACTGTGGCAGAATATTTTTCCACACAGGAAATTTTGTATGAAACTGACTGACACATGTTGAAATGGTTGGTTGACTGGAAATTCTGGCTAATGCTTTATCTTTTAATGATGCAGCAGGCTGCAATGAAATAATCATTGTAAAGTACTAAACATATGCAAAATATTGGCTTTGTTAAAGTAAAGTTGCTTCTGTGCTTAACATGTTTATTGCCATAGCTAATACCAGTGTCTGTTGCAGACCCATTATTTTATACCATGGCAGCAACCAAAGTCTGCTCTGCAACAAACACATACATGCATACACAGTATTTAAAACTGTGTGTCTTCTCTGCCTTCCAGGTAGTGCAGCATTCACACCCTATCACACATATCTGACAATCTGGCTTGGAACAATGCCAAATATCTTATTTTGACAAAAAAATAAATAAAAGTCACGACAATCAATGTATTAAGCACCGCAACAAAATAACATACAGGGAAGTAGCAGTAAGCTCCACAATATCTTAACCTTGTCACTAGACACAGGGATTCGGCTGAGTCCAACTACATATACCAGTTTCTCAGTCATTCACACAGAGACACTAATATTCACATCTAATGTTCTGACAGCAAAGGAAATGACAAAGATACTTACATCAGCAATGACTTCACTTAACATCTTGGAATTGCAAAGAGCAAATTTTGACACATCATCTGTCTTTTGTTTCTGAAAAAGAACATGTCACTTTATTTACTTCATTACAAAACTTTACTGAGAGATTTCAATACAACATTTTAAATGAAATACAGTTGTAACATTTTTCAAGTCCAAAAATAATATGACATATTTCTTACCTGAGGCATGTAAATCATATAAAATTATATCCCATAAACACACAATGGCAATAACATATTTACTTCTTTCTCAGAAGAAACCAAAAGGAAGGGAAGTGGGAGGAATGGGGAGTTTGCTGGAATGATATCTACACAAACACCAACCTTTATAACCAGTACTTCTTCCATTAACTTCTCAGCTTTTCTGTTAAACTTTTTCTTCTGTTCCTCAGAACCATTTTTGCTTTTTAACCTTCTCAATTCACGTACCAACTTATTAATTGTATAAAGTTTAGCTTTGTTAACCTTCTGCCTCATTGACACAATCTGTAAACACGGAGAATATTATGCTGATGACACAATCGCATCAAACACCTTAAATGACACAAAAAATTATTATTTTTACACTTAAGTAAATATGTGTATTTTTCAGCATTTTATTTACAAACCCTGTCAGTTACTAATAGTACACAGCATCAGTGGCAAATGAATGAAATATAAGTATGGAGCCTTCATGGAACAGTGCTATGAGGAAAAACTAAATATTCAAAATACAACTTGTCCCTTTGCCATTTTGTCAACCACAGAACTGCACATGTCTCTGTGGTGAAATCCACTTACTGCCTGAGCTATAGCATTCATGGCATAAGATTTGTGATGAATAAACCAATATGCAAACAGTAATTTTGGTCAATGTGTCCAATTTATTGCACCAACCAAATGCACAGTATTTAATGTACATAAATAATAAGTATGTATCTTCGACATGTTTTGGTACAAATGTACCGACTTCAGAGAGCACAAAATGCCAGGTTTAAAACCAATGACAAGCAGTTATTTACAAGGTTCAACAGTAGGCAGTAGCTCCATTGCTCATGTCTGTTATGTATAAAAGGTGGTACAACTTGCAGAGGTTTTTAAAAACTTGTGGTCAAAATATGATTAAAACACTTTTTATATGGTTAAATAATGATTTATACAAAGTATAATTATTACTGTTGTGGTTGGTAGTGGGAACTTCTGGTCATGTTCATGTATCCAGCTGGCTCCAATACACGACACAGCACAAGCAATAGGACCCTTCCACTAAGAATGGAAGTATGCAATACAGACCTGAATATAAAGTGCCACATGACTAGAAGTATCCACTACCAACTGTAACAACAACAATTTTACTTTGTACAAATCATATTTAACCATGTAAAATATGTTTTACCATATTTTAACAACAAGTTCTTAAAAACCTGTACAAGTTGTATCTTTTAAACATAACTGACATTAGCAATAGCGCTACTGTAGAAACTTTTCCATAACAGCTTACCTTTGGTTTTAAACCTGGCATTATGTGCTCCCTGAATATGGTAAACTTGTACTGAAGCACGTCAGAGATACAGCCTTAATATTTACATATATTTAACACCGTGCACTTGGTTGGTGCAGTAAATTGGGTACACTGATCTTAAAAATGCACGGAGTGGACAACTCTAAAGTAATTTTAGTATCAAAACAGACTTCATGAAAGGGAATTCCGGATACAGTTATGGCAGAATTATTCCATTTAAATTTCGTGATTTATTCTGTCTTCATTTTGCTACCTTGCTTCTGGAATACAATGCCAATTAAACTTTTATTCCGATCCAATCAGCTCAGTATTTAGTTACCGGCGGGTGAAATAATTTTGACGTATATGCGCAAGGAATGGAATAGTTAAAGTGCACTTCTATTTCATTTCTGTAATTTTCCAATATATTAATTTCTACAGGAATAAAAAACAAAACGAAACTGAAAGCCCGGCAACTAATCCACGTAGTAACCTAACATTCCTAAACTATCTGCGTTTATACATACATACCTGATTATTCAACTTCAGTTTGTCCATTCCGTGAAGCAAGGAAAATGGTAAAGAATGATTTCAGGCTACAATGATAAGTATTCAAGATTCATTAACTTTACCATGGTCCTAATGCCCCGTATCACAAAACAAAACCCAAACTTTGCACCATACGAACTGAAATGACCAGTTCGCAGTGTGGCCAACAGAGAATTCAGAAGTACCAATTAACCTACTTGGGAACGACTGTAACAAATCGAAACCAACTTATATCGTCGAATATATTAAGAAGTGTCTGCTAATAATCAGGTAGAGATATCACGTCCGTCCGAGTTGTTTGTAAATTTCTACCACATTTCACGGAGTTACCGCCAAAACATGTCTCATAATTTAACCTGCAGTTTCGTACACATATGAAACTTGATCTCTTTTCTTCGGAACGTAAAATTTAATAAAGGTGTTTGAAAACAGGATGTTGCACGGAATATTTGTACCTGCGAGACAAGAAGTGAAACGAAACTGGATAAGACTGCAGAATGGGGTTCCTATTTACTCCACACCAATATCTCGGCGAAAAAATAAAAAAGGATGTCATGGCTGGGGAATGCAGCATTCGTCGAAGAAATGAGAATTCCCTACATTTCTGTTGGCAAACCTGAAGGCAATAGGCCACCTGTGAGACCTAGGAATATATTAAATAATACGTACCTATTCCATGGTGCAGAGTCCTTCTTGAGAAGCTAATTAGTCAAGAAATTCCCCGCATTTCACGGAACCCGAAGATTCATTACCGCACTCACAAGCGTCCGCCACCTGTCTCTATCCTGGGCCAGCCCAATGCAGTCCATATACCCACATTCCACCTCCTGGAGATCCATCCTAATATTATCCACCCATCTGCGCCTAGGTATCCCCAGTGGTCTCCTTCCCTCCGGTTTCCCCAGTAAGACCCTATACACCCCCTCTCCTCACCCATACTCGCCAAATGCCCAGCCCATCTCATTCTTCTTTATTTTATTACACGTACAATATTGGGTGAGGAGTACAAATCATTTAGCTCCTCGTTATGCAGTCTCCTCCATTCCCCCATTACCACGTCCCTCCTAGGTCCAAATATTCTCCTCAACACCATGTTTCACACCCATACAAAACAACAGGCAAAATTATAGTTCTATATATCTTGATCTCTAAATTTTTGGACAGCAACCTAAAAGACAAAAGATTCTGCACTGAATGACAGCAAGCGTTACCTGACCTCAATCTGCTCTTAATTTCTTCCGCAATAGAATTTTGATTTGTTAAAGTTGTTCCCAAATATATATTAACACATTGAGGACGGGGCATTTAAATTGTTAAAGTGCCCGTTCCCGGGGTTTAAACAACTTTTTTTTGTACTGTGTTTCTTTAAAAATTTATAACAAATTCAATATCGATTTTTGTGAACTGAAATTTTCAGGAAATACTCACCAAAGACCCTAGTAGTGCTGGAGGGTGTGATACCTCTGGAAACATTCCCCCTTGTGGAATGGCACTAAGCAGTGTATAGTGGGTGGAATACCAAGCACGTATTAAAAACGCAGATGTGCGTCATCCGTCTTGCACAGTTGTAATGCATAGACGCAAATCTGCATCACCCATCCACAATGTGTTAAATAATACTACTAATATAAATCATTAGATTCAATGTATGCTGCAGCTAAATTGATCCTGAAATACCAGGAAGTGTAGATAAAATGACAACAATAATTTGTATCCACACTCTACAAGTAAACATGATACACATTTTCTGTCACCATAATGATATAAAAACCCCACTGCCTGAAATCTGTGTACAGCAGCCTTGCTGTGGCTTTGTTGGGAGAATCAACCCCACTTTCTCACCCTGTACAAGATTGTAACAATGCAAAACATATTTTAAAAAGTAAATCAGCTGTTAGGTGAGTGATTAATAATGTCTCATGTTCATAATCTTTAACTAGGAAGGGAACAAATAACATCAATATTTGTATATGTATTTTCTTCATATATATTCTGTCTTCAGTGTTTCACAAATATCACACTCCCCTTTTTTGCCAAAGGAAACACACCCTGACAGGGCAAAATTTAGGTGGAATAAAATTCTTCCTGGGTGCATCAAATGCCTGGAATGACAGATCATCAGTTTTGTACTTTTCTTACATTTCCTTAGAACAACAATGTTTGCTTTTTAGTATTTTACTTATTAACACAGTCAGTTACTCAAATGATACAGCACCAGTGATAGATAATGCAATATCAACATGGAACACTGGTGTTATCATTCTGCTATTCTGTCAACCACAAATCCAACATGGAGTGCCCTAGGATTATTTATGGGACTCTTTGGTAAGAAGTTAACAGTTAATTGCCAAAGTTATGACTTACTGGCATAAGGTATGAGTATATCAAGAGTACATCAAAATGCAATGAGCAGTTTTGGTACGAAAGACTCACTTCACAAAATAAAACTCTGGACACAGCTCTGGTTGAGTTACTCCGTTTCTTGTTTTCTCCTGTCATCATGCAACCTACCTTCAGGAATACTTTGTACATCATAAAATAAAATGTGCAAAAACAAAATTTTGATTTGAGCATACCCTGTACAAACTAACAACTATAGCATGATTATGAGCTCGAAAATTCCATTTTTTCCGTTTCTCTCTTTCCATCTTACGAGGGGGTGCTGATAAGTCCCTAGCTCGACCTACTTCCCGATGTCGTAGGACAGAATCGATAGTGTCGTTGGGAAGAGGGGTCTGTTCGTGTGCCGAATTGCAAGTCTTTTCTTGTTACAGAGGCTGAAAGGAAGTACGTCAGGCGACGCGCGCGATTTCAATAACATGGAGACGCCGAGCTGTCATCAAGTCCCCCCCCC
>Ga0131853_10027379_pt1 | contig 10235 bp, 10 predicted proteins | sample TergutLab28metaG_FD_92764 | JGI IMG/M metagenome (GOLD analysis project Ga0131853, IMG submission 92764) | Labiotermes labralis P1 segment gut microbial communities from Petit-Saut dam, French Guiana - Lab288 P1 (version 2) (version 2) | ecosystem: Host-associated > Arthropoda: Insects >... | reverse complement strand
CCACCCGAGGAATCTCCCCTTCCGAATTTATATACTCCCAGAGCCCTGATGCTTATCAATGATGATAGATCGGGTGGTGGGTTTTCTGTTGCTGGAATGGGAGGGTTGGCCGCCATGGCTGGGTTTGGAGGAATAAGAACAGGTGCAACCCATAGCGATCTTGCCGTATTTCTGCTTGGGACTCATTCATTGCTTGATTCGGTGGTGGATGAATTTGACCTGATTGAACGGTTTGATATTGACAGGAGTAGGTCTCCCAGGGCTGAAAGTCGTGATGCACTTAGAAGGGGTTTGAGAGCAAACTTTGATGACAGGAGTGGTGTCTTGACCATCAGTTTTACCGACAGGGATCCTGTCTTTGCAAAAAATGTTGTCAATTTTACTGTCGAATATCTGGAAAGTCGTTTTGACACGCTTGGTCTTGACAGAAACAGAATCGAGCAGGAAAATCTGGAAGTGAATTTGGCCAATGCTTTTCAACGGATTCTTCAGCTTGAAGAAGAAACCAGGGAACTTGAGCGGATGGTTGGTTTTGCCCCTATCACCATGGAGATAAACAGAATAGCCATGGAATTGACGGCAATGCGAGAGGTTTATACCCAGCTTATGGTCCAGAATGAGATGTTAAGGGTAACCATAGCCAGCGAAACCCCGACATTTCAAGTTCTGGAACTGGCCGAAGCACCCGACAGGAAATCTGGCCCAAGCCGTGGTATGATTAGCATTGTTGTTTCTCTTGCCGCAGGGTTTTTCTCGGTGTTTTTGGCTTTTGCTTTAAATGCCATTTCGAATATCAGGAACGATCCGGTGGCCATGGCAAAACTTAGAACTACAAAAAAATAGACACGGCCTTTCGGAACCGCAGTTTTTGAAAAGCCTTAATCGCAAAAAAGCCCCGTGCGACCTTGGTCCCACGGGGCTTTTTTGTGGACATCTGCCTTGTTTGCTCTACCTGTACAATGGGCTTACGGCCTCTAGATACTGCGAATAATCCCCGTAGATTTTGTTGTAGGCCGCAACCGTCTTTTCATCTGGTGTGATTGTTGCACCGTCTTCCAGTGCGACGTGTTCTTCGGCCAGATCCTTTATCGAGACCTTTCCCTCTTTTCCATTCCCTTCCGCACTTGAGTTCAACAGACACCACAGCGCCTGGATTGCCCCACCCATTGCGGCGGCCTCGGTTCCGGAAGGAATCCTTACGGGCAGGTTCGTCACGTTGGCTACTATGCTCCTCCAGAGCAGGCTTTTGGAGCCGCCCCCTGTAAGCCGTATCTCCCTTGCCTTGAATCCCAGGCCGTTAAATCCCTCCAGTCCAATTCGCATGCCAAAAATCGCCGACTCGAATGCGGCGCGGATCAGGTTTTCCCGTTTGAAGTTTGCCGTGGTGATGCCGTTGATGCTGGCCCTGCCGTTGGGAAGGTTCGGGGTGCGTTCGCCGTTGAAAAACGGCAGGACTATGATTCCCTCCGCTCCTACCGGGGACTTTTCGGCCTCGTTGCCGAATGCCTGTAAGTCCAGGCCGAACATGGCACGGAATTCCTCGCTTGCCACGGTGCAGTTCATCGTGCAGAGCAGGGGCAGCCAGCCGCCTGTCGAGGAGCAGAATGCGGCAAGGTTTCCGGTGGGGTCGATTACCGGCGTTTCCGAAAAGCCAAACAGGGTGCCGGAAGTTCCCAGGCTCATTGTAAGGACGCCGTCCCGCACCGTGCCGGTTCCTATGGCGCTCATCATGTTGTCGCCACCGCCGGATGAAACCAAGGCCCCTTCCGGAATGCGGTACATTGCCGCCGCTGCCTTGGAAACCCTGCCTGCAACCGCGCCGGATTCGATCAAAGGCGGCAACCAGGACTCCAGTTCCGGCGAAATCAGTTTGCAGATTTGGGAAGCCCATTTGCGTTCCCGAATGTCGAAAAGCGCCATGCCGGAAGCATCGCCGTATTCGGCGCTGTATTCGCCGGTGAGCAGGAAGTTGATGTAATTGTGGGGCAGAAGGATGTGCCGCAGTTTGGCAAACGCCTCCGGCCTATGGTTTTTGAGCCATTGGATTTTAGGTGCCGTGTAACCGGGGCGCATTGGCAGTCCGGCTTTGGCGATAAGTGCAGCTTCGCCGCCGGCCATTTCGGTAAGTTCCTCGCATTCCTTTGCGGTGGAAGTGTCGCACCAGAGTTTGACGTTGTAGACCGGCATTCCGGCTTCGTCCAGGGGAACAAGGCCGTGTTGTTGGCCGGAAACGCCGATGGCGGCAATGGTGTCCAATATGGTTTTGTCTATTTTGCCGAAGCAGGTTTTAAGGGCCTGGTCATACCATTCCGCTTTCTGCTCCCTGGTGCCGTCGTTTTCCGCAATCAGCTCCACTGGTGCCGATGATTCCGCTATGATTTTTTTGCCTTCGTAATCGTAAACAACGACTTTACAGCTTTGGGTTCCCAGGTCTATGCCGCACACGGTTTTCATGATGTTCTCCTTTGCTCGCTCCATTATACACCGGAACTTCCGGATTAGGAACCCACGTCATTCTGGTTGCCCAATGCCGAATCCATCGGCACGAATAAAAACCATGGAAATCAACAACCCCACCATGAATGGTGGGGTATCCGAATACAATCAATTTTGGCGGGAATTGGGCTACGGAGAAACTTTTTGCCAACATCGGCGGGGCGTTGCGGGGTGGAACCCCGCATGGGGGGTAGCGTAAGACCGGCGCAGCGGGGCTGTAGCTAGGGGGGCTTGCCCCCCGCCCTAAAAACTCTGATTTCCACGAATAAAAACCGGGTTGGTTCCCACTGGCTCCCAAAATGGTGTACAATGCCTCCATCGGCGATGAAAAACTACTACGAACTCCTTGGCGTCAGGCACGATGCCTCGGCGCTTGAGATAAAGAAAGCGTTCCGCGAAAAGGCCAAGCGGCTGCATCCAGATGTTGCCGGTAGTAGCCGAGAGGCCGAAAGCCGCATGCGTAAGCTGATTACCGCTTACGAGACACTTTTCAACGCGCAGCGCCGCTACGAGTATGACCGGGCCTATTCCCGCTTTATCAAAGCCAGTGCCTTTGACTACAAAACATGGCTGCGTGAGCAGGACGATCCGGTAAGCCAGGCGAAGCTGGTGTTTTTCGAGCTGCTGCATCTTGAGGAGGATGAGGCGATTGCGCTGTGGCGGAAAAACGGCGGCATCAATTTTCCCATGGAACAGTATCTGGGCAGGGAGGACTGGATGGACTGCGCTTTCATTCTTGCCGAGGAACTGGACAGGCGTGGGAACCAGTACGAGGCTTTCAGGCTTCTGGTCTATGTTGTCCGAGAGGAACGCAGGCTGCCGTACTTTCGCCATTTTACCGAAGAAATAGAAAAGCAGGTTAGGGAGATTGTGCGTCTGCGCCTAAGGTCCCAGGTTGACGATGAGACATGGGTTGAGTGTATGGAGGTTTTGCTGACTCTGGGTTTCCCCCCCGGTGATGAGCATTACTGGATGAAGTCGCTGGCCAAGACCTTGCTTGCCCTGGGGGATCACGATGGGGCGGAGCAGATAAACCGGGAGGCGGTAAGGATAAGGCAGGCTGCCAATCCGGCGCCTGGCAAACCTTCCAGAAAAAGAAAAGAGACTGCTGCAAAATGATTCGACTGAAAAGTGAAAGGCAAATCGAAGGCATAAGGAAGTCCTGCAAGATGCTGTCCGCCATGTATCGGGAGCTTATCCCCATGGTAAAGCCCGGCGTGGAAACCATGGAGATCGACCGCTGGGTGCAGGGCTGGATAAAACGGGCCGGGGGAAAACCGGCGTTTCTGGGCTACGGCAAGCCTAGGAACCCATTCCCCGCCGCAATCTGTATTTCGATAAACAGCGAGGTAATTCACGGCATACCTTCCAAAAGGAAGATCCGCGAAGGAGATCTGGTGGGGCTGGACTGCGGCATAGACCTGGGGGGCTTTATAAGCGACCAGGCCGTGAGTGTCGAGGCCGGCAGGGTAAGCCAGGAAGTGCATAGCCTGAACATTACGACCCGGGAGTGCCTGTACCGGGGGATTGCCGCCGTCAGGGCCGGGCACCGGCTTCTGTGCATAGCTCATGCGGTGGAAGGCCATGCCAAGGCCAGGGGCTACGGCGTTGTGCGGGAGTACTGCGGCCACGGGGTGGGGCTTGAACTGCACGAGGAACCCCAGGTTCCCAACTACCCCCACGGCCCCAACCCCCGCATGAGAAACGGCATGGTGTTTGCCATAGAACCCATGGTCAATCTTGGAAAACCGGATGTGGAGCTTAAGGATGACGGCTGGACAGTCCTGACATCCGACGGAAAGGTTTCCGCCCACTGGGAACACACCGTTGCGATATTCGATGGCAGGACGGAGATTCTGACCGACCCGCTGGAAAGCGAGTGCTGATGGCGATCCGGCGAGAGCCACGGTTTTTACCCGGTTTCTTGCGGGATGTTGGAAGCCCAAAAAAGGATGGCATGGTTATCCGTATTAAGGACACAGGAAAACAGTGCAACCCGTAGAACCCATGGAAGAAGCCGAACGTGCCGGCCTGGAGGCCGGGGAAAAAACGTGGGTTAAGGCCGAGCGGGAAAAGGCAAGGCGGAAGCTCCAGCGTTGGGTGAAATGGCCCGTTTTCATTCCGGTGGCGTTTTTATCGTTCTCGGTTTGGGCGATTCAGGTTGACGAAGAGGCTTCCGGAACCCGGTTCAATGTTTCGCTGGGGGTTTTTGCCCTGTTGCTGGCCCTGTATTGCAAAATGCTTACAGGCAGCCTTGATTGGGTGCATGGGCAGCTGCAGGAAGACGACCTGCGTAATGCGACAAAAGCAAACCGCCTTGCCGCCTATGGCATTGCGGCACTGCTGCCGACGCTTGTATTCGCCGGGTTGTACCTTCTGGTTTTCCATGCGCTCCCGGAAAGGCTTTACTAGGAAAGCACTGCTTAAATCCAATGAGGATTTAAGCAGTGCTACCCTAGGTTTCCCTAGGAAGCCAGTTCAGCCTTCCACCGGGAAATAAAAAGCTCGTGGGCGGCTATGGTTGCCCAGATCGAGGCATCCTGCACGCTGCCCCTGCCGCCCTCGTCCGCACCCTCCAGAATACGAAGATGCCTTAGCGTGCCTTCGATATCCGCCACCGTACAGTTCGGGTCGTTGGCCCTGCGGCGTTCAAGCCCACGCAGTTCGGACTCGAAGGTTTCGTTGTACTTTACGTCTTGCCACTCACTAGAAGAACCCATACTCCATCCTTTTCCGGAAATCTATTTAGCCAGGCCCGGCATTACAGCCAACGCCAGAATATACGTCTAAGCATACGCCTTAGCCCCACCGGTTCAAGCGACAGCACCAGGGCAATCGGCAGCATCAGCATTTGATCCGTAAGGTTGTCCTGCCAGAACCAGGGTGTCAGCTTCAACAGCATGGAGGCGAATATTCCCAGGGCAACCAAGAACCACAGCAGCCTAAGCATAAGTTCCGGCCGCAGACGTTTGTGGTAGTTGTCCGAAAACGCATAGCGTATGCCCAGGGGAACAAGGACAAGAAGCACCGGGTTGGCAAAAATCAGGTTGGCGTTGCTGAAAGTGTAGTCGTGCTCGGTGAAAGTGGACAGGAAGAACAGCATGAGTCCGGCGCCGCCGAAGACAAGGCCGAACAGACTGTGGCAGATGCCCAACGCCACCTGCCCAAAAGCCGGGGACTTTTTAAGCTGTATAAAAAACAGGCCGCCCAGAAACAGGGAAAGGGCCAGACTAAAGGCAAGCTGCCTTGGCCACTGCACCAGCGGAAAATCCAGCACCCCCGGACGGCCGTACGACAGGAAAACCTCTTCCCTATGGGAAACCAGCCGGCGCACCATCCCGTCCGGATCGACGAACTCAAAGTCGGCGATGTTCCTTGCGACCTCGGACGGCAGAAACATCTCTTCCCAGGCCGTGATGGGCTTGTCGATGTTCTGCCCCATCCAGAAATTCAGAACCCAGTCTATGAAAGGCGAAAACCAGGTGTGCCGGCGGACATGCTGGCGCAGGGTGAAACGCCCCGGCTCGTTGGCAAACCTATCCCGGAACTGCCCCCCGGTAGCCATGTCTATTATGTATATGAGCGGGGTCGCGCAGTTATGCCTGAAATGGTGGTACAGGTAGTCGCGGTTATGGGGCAGCACATCCCATTCCGCCTGCCTAAGCACCATTTCCCGTTTTTCCGGCGGCAGATTCAGGGTGTACACGATTATGTCCCGATTGCTGTTTTCGTATTCGATAAAGTTGCCCGGCGTCTGCGATACCCCGGTCGAATAAATCAGCCTGCCAAGGGCAAAGTTCAGGAAGAAATTATCCTGGTCGAACGAGAAAAGACCGTAGTCGTAGAAGTAGCTCCGCCCGGTGCCGGCGTCTTCTATTATCATGGCTATGTGGCCCCACCAGAAGTACAGCTCGTCGCCGGGGCCAATAAGGACAATCTTTATCGTAAGGTCATCGCCCCGGCCCGTCGGCGGATGGTTCAGCGTCGGCGCCGGCGTCTGCACGGGCAAATCCATATCGGACAGCGTTGCGGCGAGATCCCGCACGGTAACCAGGCCCAGCAGAATGGCCGAACCCAACAGAATATAAAACACGAGCCTTCCGGCGATTTTACGCATCTACCGCAGTTCCATTATTATCCGGTATTTAAGATATATCTCTTCCAGGGTATGCCTGGGACCGGGTGCGGACAGCTTCTTGCGAAAGATGCAGGCATCCCGCCGTTCTATGAAGAAGTCGTAGAACGTCCTGGGGTCCTCTTCGTCTATGCCGGAAAAGATGGGCCGGGAATCCAGGTAGCCATGGATCCCGTCAAGGCCCACGGCGTTCTCGTCGCTAAGGGCAAGATGCTTGCGGACCTCCTGTATTTCCTCCCAGGAAAGGGCGAAAAGGAATTCCTCCAAGGCCCACCTGGTCTGGTCGTTGCTGGATTCCTCCACAAGGAATTCCCGCCAGTCCTCGTCCAGGTCGATGGTAAGCCTTAGAAGCTCGGTGTTGCCGTCCATGGTTCCAAAGTTGGGCGGGCTGGAGTTCCGGGCAAGCCAAAGGGAGGAAAGCGCCGAAAAATGGCGCAGGCCACGCAGATCCACCCCACTGTCCCACAGCCCTATAAGATCGCTGGCAAGGCTGGACTTCGTGTCGCGGGAAAAATGGGGATCGTCCATGCAAGAGAAATACACGGCCTCGGCTATAAGGGTGCTGATTATCGAGAAAACGATTTTCCGGATTTCCTCGTGATAGTCCTCTTTGCCGACCGTAAGGCTGGAAAGCAGGGAGAACGAATGGAACTTGGCCACTAGAAAACTTCTCATGGCCACAATCTTGGTCGGTATACGCAGAAGGTGGGAGGACGACGAAAACGCAAGCAGGGATTCTACAAGCCGGCCTTCGTCAAAGACTTCGCCCCTAAGAAACTGCGTGTCCCGGATCGAAGGATAGGAAAAAACGGCATCCCCCAGAAGCCGCAGCCTAAAAAAGCTTTCGCGAACCATTTTGCTTTCATCCGGATGGTATGCCTCTAGCCATGCCTCTATTTCGCCGACAAGCTGGTTTTCCGCATCTGTCAGGGCTATGGAAGTTATGCTGCTTATCTCGTGGGCCACCATAATTACAATATACCATTGCCTGGGGCTATATTCAACACAAAAATGGGTCCCTGGGCCTTATTTTCAGGACCCGGCAAGGGACAGCCATACCAGGGGGACGAACACGGCGGGAATAAGGTTGGCGACCTTTATTTCCCCGATTCCCAGAAAGTTGAAACCGATCCCGGCGATAACAAGGCTGCCCACGGCGGCCATTTCCCTTATGATGTCCACGGTAAGGTACTGGCTGACGGCCATGGACGCAAGGGCAATTCCACCCTGGTAAAGCAGAACCGGCAGGGCGGAAAATGCCGTGCCTATTCCAAAAGTCGCGCCGAAGATCAGCGATATGGAACCGTCCAGGACCGATTTGGTGAAAAGAAGGTCGTGGTTTCCCTGCAACCCGCTTTGCATGGAACCGACAATCGCCATGGATCCGGAGCAAAAAAGTATGCTGGCAGAGACGAAACCTTTCGAGAAGCTGTGCTTTCGCTTTTCCTCCAACGGCATGCCGTCTGTGGGCGCAGCCTCCGTTTTAGGCGGCGGAACCATTCCCATTCTGCGTTCCGCCCACAACCCCAGCCGGTTCATCCGTTTGTCAAGATCTATAAGCTCGCCCAGGACCGCCCCCACGATTATGCTCATTACAAGAAGCATGGGACTTTCGTTTTCCAGCGCCCCCTTTATCCCGACAAAAATAATGACAATGCCTATGGCCTTCTTTATGTGTTCCTCGAAACGTGCCGGAATCCCCTTTATAAGAAAGCAGCCTACAAGGGAACAGGCAACTATGACAACGGCGTTTACGGATGGCCCCACCAGGGCCGAACCGACGGCGGCAAGGGCATTCCCAAAGGGTTCTGGCATGGATTGAATTGTAGCACTAGGACAATCTGCGTTTCAAGCGCACGGTTCGTTCCGGCCGGCCTTGAGTATGGAAATCAATTTTGGTTGTATTCGGAGGGTATGTACCCTCCGAAAATCACCTTACCAAAACAACAACCCCACCATTCATGGTGGGGTTGTTGTTTGTGGGGGCAAAGCTACAGCCCCGCAGTAGCGGGTCTTACGCTACCCCGTAACGCCCCACCAGGGTTGGTTCTCCGCAGGCCGTGGCATGACGGGTATGGCGTTTCCCCGGAAACCCACGCCCGTAGTCTTGGAATGCGGCGAAGGCCGCCGTGATGTCTAAAATTATGAGGCCCATGTTCAGTTGCATTGATTCTCATAAATGTTATCTACTCCTTATTGGTATATCAATACCATATCAAGTGTAGTTGTGGGGCCTGCATGAGGACCTGCATGGTATACATAATATGTAAAGTTATCAATATCAACAATTGTTTCAGTAAAGCTGTTAAAATCAGTCAAACCGCCAATAGTGATATCTGACAGTCTCCTTGGGGTTATAATAAAATGATAACCATTGCCTGTTGTAACGAGGGAAGTTTGGCTTATAAATTCAGCTGTATTTTTAGCTTCAGTCCAAACAACAGGCGGCCCTGAAGGTACAGGTTCCCCAGGCAATAAAACCACATTAGCACCAGTAACCCTTCTTGACACTTCCCTTGTTTCAACAAGTTCATCAATATCAAAATTTTCCATAGCCCAGTTGAAGGCTTGAAAGTTTGCTGGTTGAGGTATAAAAGTACCCCACCAGAACATTGGCGGGGTGACAGTAACGGTCGTATTGTCGAATGCCATCATATCAATCACTGATGCCACCCCTATCGTAAGCGTTCTGTTCAGGGTCTCTTCGGGCGATACGGTTAGGATACCGGTAGCCTGGTCTATGGAAGTTCCGGGGTGGTGGGTTCCGGCAAGCCACCATGTAACGGTCTGCGGGGGATTGTTCGTCCCCTCGACCGTGGCGGTGAACCGCCTTGTTCCGCCTATCAACATACTGTTCGGGCTTGCATGAATGCGGACGGCGGTTACGGTTGGGGTTGGCGCCTTGACAGCTTCCCATCTTGCGTGGACGGTTGTGGGTTCGGTTATAGGCGCACCAAAGTCGAACTCCGTTCCGCCGGAAGCTGCCGTATACCAGTTTGCGAACGTGTAGCCGTCCCTTTCGGGGCTTGTCTGCGGTCTGGTTGCCGCCGTGTTCCAGTCAACCGTCTGCTCCGGTTCCTGTGGGGAACCGCCGTGCATTTCAAAGTTGACGGTGAATCTGCGGATTGTCCATGCCGCCGTTACGGTTGTGGGTTCGACAATGGGGTCGTCAAAGTCGAAGTCCCAGCCGCCAAAGCTCCGGCCTTCGGCGGACAATGCCCCGGGGCGATCCGCCTGGGGGATCACGCCGCCGTGCCGGATCGACACTGCTGCGGGCACGGTTCCATGCTGGGAAGCAAAGGTTACAGGGTGGAAGACGGCTGGCATGGCTGCGGTAAAGGTTGTGTCGGCGGTTATAGGCAGGGCAATGTCCGGCGTCCAGCCGTCGAAGCCGAACCCTTCCAGAGCCGTGCCCGGTATCTGCGTGGACAGAACCGTCCCCCAGTCAACTGTCGTCCGGTCCAGTTCCGGGTTTTCGTTGGGCGTTACGTTGGTCGTGCTTCGCATGAACACGACTTCTAACCGTAGAACCGTCCATGTCGCCGTTATGGTCCTGTCGGAGGTAATGTCCGTCGTGTCGTCCCAGCCGGCGAACGCGTGGCCT
>Ga0131853_10027377_pt1 | contig 10235 bp, 3 predicted proteins | sample TergutLab28metaG_FD_92764 | JGI IMG/M metagenome (GOLD analysis project Ga0131853, IMG submission 92764) | Labiotermes labralis P1 segment gut microbial communities from Petit-Saut dam, French Guiana - Lab288 P1 (version 2) (version 2) | ecosystem: Host-associated > Arthropoda: Insects >... | reverse complement strand
TTTCAAGGTGGGGTTAGTAAGAGGGGGGGGGGGGGGGAAAAAGGAAAAAAGGGGGGGGGAAAAAGGGGGGGGGGGGGGGGAGGAGGAAAGCCAATGGGAGTGATTATGACAGCATTGATGTTAATTATATAGGGTTACAGTATTATATATATATATATATGCACATATATAAGAGTATTATGACAGAATTTTGGTACGTTCGGTTCAATCAGACAAAAAGAAAAGGGCCAGCTGGTATGAAATATTTCGTACATGGATGCCATCAAGCGCAAGGCTGGACCTTCCGCCAAAACATTTGTTGTTCTTGTTGTTGTTCAAATGTTTTTGAATCTGAAATCCTGCATTAAATTATATGAAGCTTTAGATTTTACAATTCACCGGTTGAATGAGGGTGAACAGCACCGAGCGTTTCGGTGAACGGTCCAATCAGAACTGAAGGTTATTAATAAATTATTAATCTTTCCTTGAACTTATATCATTTTTGAATAATTTCTTTTAAGCTTACATTCCATACCTTACATTCTACCTCTATGAATTTCCCACAGATAAATCCTGCACAACATTTAGCACCAATGCACCTCTCATAGTAATACACAGTGCATTTCGTAGACTAACCCTGAATCCAAACTGCGGTGAACTCTGCCAGTTTATTGTTTAAAGTGCATTTCGCATGAAGTGCACTTTCTCCGAGTTTTAGCCCTTTCTTACAGTCATGTTTTAAGGACGACGTTTGGTTTGAAATTCTGAGTAAAAGGACAATTTCTTACGACCGGAAATTCTTTAAGATATTTTCTCTAGAGTTTCCGTGGGATTATTCTAGGCATGTAAAAAAGTCATTACTGCTGCTTTCTGTTTCCCCCTTTCAGATGGCTCAGAAATTTCAGATTCAAGGGGCAAGAATTCTGTTATTAAGAACTTTACATTCTGCAAGGAGCAGATTATATGAAGGGCGATGTTTCCTCGGTAGGCAAAGTTTTGCCACTGGAGGATTGAAAAACCAAATCGGACAGAACGGAATAATTAGCAGACAATATTAGAATTAGTTGAAATTCACTTTTTTGCACTATCGGCGACTGCTGTTGCCTTCTACGCCTTTGTAACAATCTTCCGAAAGTGGTTACCGCCGTCACGAATGGTTTGTGTTTTATATGAGGCTGAGCCTTCAGGAGTCTGAATATTTCTGTCTAAAGACCAGAACCTCTGTGACGTATGACTTGGCAAATACTGTACACTCATGTTACAATATTCTTCTAGCAGAGATCCCACAAAAGAATACACTTTAAAAACCTACACACATTTTCTTTGCTTTTAAAATTGATAACTCAGACATATATGTTCCTGATGACCCCAAATATAGCTCAAGCAAGGCGACCCGGGTCCATTTTACCAGTTTACGTTTTTAAAATTTCACAAACCCGTCCTTCTCGCCCGAATTTATTCACCGATATACAACGACAGTCATCATTACCATCAGTCTGCCAATAGTGGAGTTTGCTTTCAGAATACCTGAGTATCCTTTAACCTTACTAACAATTTCCGAAGGCTGTAATTCAGTGTACCATACTCACCTAAACCCTAGTGTCAATATATATGAATATTTAAAATATCCCTCTTTTTTTGCTTACTTAAACACCAGCTTGAAACTTAGAACTTTTCACTCAAAACTCGCTTCTCTTTCCACGCAGTTTGTTTCAATCGACACACTCTCCAGTTTCTACAGAAACCATGCAAATAGCAGCACAGATCACGACGCAACCAGGGACGCAGTTTTTCTTAAAAAACTTGCTCGCCCTCTGGTACTTTTAACCCGAATTTAAACCACGTGTATAAGCGAAGAATTCTGCGACAAATGTGTTAAATCTTCTGGTTCATAGTCCTTTATTATTATGATGATGATGATTATTATTATTATCATCATCATCATCATCATCATCATCATAATCTCCTTTATGCAAGTTATTTATACTTATATTCCTCAGACAAACTATGTCCCTAGGGAATACAGTGTTGCAGCTATTCTGTTGTTACTTTTCATGGTGCTTATATCGTAAGTTCCAGTGTTGAATCTATTATATTTTTATATTAGTACTTTCCGAAGTATGTGTGCAGTGCCCAATATGGCTGTTTTCTGAAGTTCCTTGACTTCACGTTTTCCCGGTATGTCGCTCACGTATTTTCTGAATTATTATTATTATTATTATTATTATTATTATGCCACAGAAACTATGCAGCATGGAGGCTATAATGACAGTGATTTGTTTATTTATGTACTACTCTTGGTTTATTTAACGATTTCTGTAGCTCAGACAAGAAAACTTCGAAGAGCAGAATGATTACTGAATAAAAAACTGGAAATGATGAGGAAGGGAGAGGTCAGGGAGTAAAAGTGTTTCCTCGACGCTGGCAAGTAAATGCCTCAGTCAGGATCAGTGGCCTCCGGACAGAGAAGCGCGTGGAGCCTTCCATTGCAGAGTTAGAGTGTTAGTCAACCGCCTCATTTAGTTGTTAGGATATGGTATGTATAGGAGGAGAATAGAAATTATTACCAAGGAATTAAGAATTGAATAGATGTAGGTAATTTTATTATGAATGGAAAATTGGTATACTGAAACGATGGGAAGTGTGTCCATAATGACGAGTTATAGTCGGTCCGGTGACCATGTTTACAGTACACATAGACAAGGGCGAAGGGGGAGATGGTTTGAAGAGTTGGAGTTCAACATCTGGCGAAGTGCGCAGCGAAGCGTAACACCGCTGTTCCGGCTTGGGAGGACAGTACAGATGGTGGATTTTGGTAGAAAGGTAAAGTTGCCACTGTGCTTGAGCACCACAAGATGACGTATGTGGGCGTGAATGTATAGGCCCTCGATTTCTTAATCTCAGCACTAGATGGCAGCAAGTGGGGAGCTTCACGCCCCGGCTTTTTTATTCCAGAGGTAAAATCCACAGTACCATCTGGATGGGACTGTATGCGCTGAGGACAGCAGAAAGTTATCTTACTCTTGCATGGAATTCAAATACTATTCGTCGGTCTTCCAACCCATAAACTAGTCCGTGTACTGCTGAGCTACTGTGGTTCATACTGATTGGGTAGGAGCTAAAGCTGCAGGCTAAAGCATGTGCTTTAGCCTGCAGCCCGGACACTACTCCAGCCTAACCGCACCTAACCTTCAACCTACAGCTAACCAAGAACGAAACGACCAATGTGGTAATCAACATCATAGTCGCGAACTCCTGATGATGTGCATAGTAGTGCCCGAAACATGTTGAGCCTATAAGAAGTACAATAAAATAATAATTGGCATCTAGTTGGTTTTTATTCTTCTGTTATTCGCCATTTCATTTCAACTTTACTTTTGATTCTCAAATATGACATAGAGATGTAAGAATGTTAGAAGGGTTTGGTAACTTCTGTTACCATATTACTTGAAAGTATACAAAGAATAAGACTAACACCAGCAACTTGCGGAAAACTGTTAGAAAGTGCGACTAGTAATTAATACAGAACGACGTCAATGTCAAATACCGGCTACATTATCGCGATTTGTTGGCTCTGATTATTCAGATTGTATTATTCTGTGTTGGGTTGTCACATCATATTGTATGTATGTATATATGTATGCATGTCTGCATGTATGAATGTATGTATGTATGCATGTATGCATGTAAGAATGAATGTATGTATGTATGTATGTATGTATGTATGTATGTATGTATGTCTGTATGTATGTATGTATGTATGTATGTATGTATGTATGTATGTGTGTGTGTATGTATGTGTGTATGTATATATGTGTGTGTGTGTGAGTGTGTGTGTATGTGTGTGTGTATGTGTGAGTGTGTGTGTGTGTATGTGTGTATGCGTGTATGTGTGTATGTATGTATGTATGTATGCGTGTATGTATGTATGTATATATGTATGTGTGTGTGTGTGTGTATGTATGTGTGTGTGTATATATATATGTACGCAAAGGGTTTTTCAAAATGATTGTCGGGATACAATTGTCCAGCGGCAATTCCTCTCATATTTTAGTAGAAGCCTCCTTAGGCGAGCGATCAGCCCGTGCCAGGACATCTAACTTGACAGGACCTCAAAGAAAATCAGGAAAAAAATCGGTATTCCGAAAGAGTTTCAAGCCCACGATCGAAGAGTTAAAAGAATCGAAGTCTTACTGTTAAGACTTCAAGAAAAAAATGACTGCAATTTGTACAAATGTTTGCTCCTTTAGAGTCCTTTTTGCGTTCCGTTTCCTACAATTTTACAAATTAAATTCTTATTAGAAAGTCAATTGATAATAATTCCGGATGTAGAGGTTTAGCCGCCATACGAATTATGGTTGTTCACGGTCTGGAAGAAAGTAGCAATTTAGCTTAAAAATGAATTTCTTGAGAACCGCAAAGCACAGTAAGGACTACCTGAATTCCATCTTTAAGAACAATCAGCTTGGACAACAGATTTAAAATTCTCCATCACTTAAAAACCCATTACGTGGGCTTATCAAATGTCGAAATGCCATTCCTACACCTTTTTATATCGAAAAAAGGCGTCTGCTTACGTAGATGTTGCCATGGAGACTACGGATAATGGCTGATGTTTTTTTAACACCGGGAGCGATATCAGCTTAAAACGGCTAATGTTAAAGTTCTGTCACATTAGATATCCCAAACACAGGAGCACATTAGCAACTGGATTCCTCCCTGGATAATGCATGAGGGTTGTATCCTATTTCATAATATTTGTACTTCCGTTCTTACGGGTTACACAGGGTTACTACGTTACACATGTCTCAGAACGCATTTCAGTACATTTCACAGCCAGTGGTAGGTACTGAAATGCGTCTTGATACCGACAGCATTTACAGAAAGAAGTCTGGAAGTAGGCATTTGCATGTAGAGGAGCAAGATAAGGTTTATTTAGGCACCCCGAACCACATCCTATTTACAGGAAGAGAAAACTGAACAAGAACTAAGTGTTTCATCCTAGAACATAATTTTTGTAATATTTCGCCTTCTCACAAATACAGCGTTTAGCCCACTGTACATGGCTTATTCATGACTATAGCGCAGAAACGCGTATATAGCCTACGCCAAGACTAAGCAAGTTTTACCCAATTCTATTGAAACTAAATACGGTTTACAAATTTCGGGAAAGCTCCCCGATATAAATTTACCGAAAATCCCTTCGGTGATTCTGGAGTTGTTTGTTCAATGCGCATAGACAGACAGAAGAGTATCGAGATTAATAGGCACCATACAGGGAAGAAAAACATCTGAAATCCTCACAATAATATCTTGGAAGATAGATTTCTCTTAAGGAGCAGAAAATAGTTTAAAAATCGTGATTTAATACACACAGGATCTAAAACGTTTTACGTAACACTGCAGAAATCGAAAGTGGACATTCTACAGTATTCAGCGCAATTTTACGAAAATCTCGCATAAATTAGGAAATATAACCGCCTGGTTTCAGGTAGATAAGTAACTGCCTTACGAAATAATACGCCCACTTTCTAACTAATTACGTGAGAATTTCTTTACGGCAGAAGTTTCCTTCAATATTTGAGAGATATTCAGATTGTTGTAGGAATTTCCTGGAAGTATGAAACTCTAATGCTTGTTACACCCCGCATGAAGCTCGCCGATGCAACCTATCCAGATCAAGGTACTCTAATTTCGTTTTTACCCTCACACGCCGCTTCTCTAAGCTCTATGTTCTGCTAGCCGTATATTTAAACCTATGTCTCAGAACGTTTCGTATTAACATGCGAATCTCAGCGATTATTAATACTACCATACAATTGTTTGAATTTACTTCCCAAATGTTGGTGAAGGTGTTACCCTATCTTAAATGCTATGTAAAATTGCGTGAAGTGTAAGATTATTTATCAGGATATTTTTCCTAATTCTATTACTTGTATTCCTCAGGTTCAAGCATTTTCCTTAACTTTTTGTTTCAAAGAGTATTTCGTACTCCTTGTGACATTTCGTAACGTGCCAATTTATATAGTAAATAACTGAAGACTGCTATCTTCCGAGATTTGACACCACGTAATTTGATAAGTTGGCGCAAACTGTTGGTAGGAGGAGATTAATAATTTTGTCTCTAGAGTAGAAGAGACAGAGCAAACAAGTTCCCCGAAAATTGGAACCTGTCTCCCGAACTGTCTGAAGCCTTATCAGAACGGAATGTCGTGAGATCCGTAATCCTCACACAGTGGAATTCCTAAGAACAACACCAAAACTGCAGAACAACTAATGATTTGCAGTCTGATACTTCTTATTCAAATATCCTCCATATCTAGAAGACATTCGGTACCAGATGAAACCTTATGCCTTGGTAGACTAAAGACAGAAGTTAACTGGTTATCCCTTTTGTCGTTCCAACATGACATGCAGTTCCTATTTCTGTAAGAGTGATATTATTTTAAGCACGTGCACGTTGTATAAAAAAATTAAATCGATTTCTTAAACTCTTAATGGAACACTGACCTAAATGAGTGTACATGACAACGCTACCCACACAAGACACTTACGAACCTGTTAGATGACTCTATCAGGTTTCTCAGATTCAATAGTCTGGCTAGCTGACTCCTCAGCCCATATTTATTTACGGCCAACAAGTTCTTGTTTTCCATTTAGAAATTACTTGAATTAAGATCCTGAGAAACACCACACAACTTTGCACGAGAAGCATTAATTAAGAGTTGATCTTCACATTCACCGTCGTGAGAACCTCAAACCTCAATTAAGGACTTGATCGTAACTCACTTTTCACCCTGAAATACTCATTCTTTAGCGAAAGAAGAAGAGCACAAAACAACTTATCGGAAAAGTACTTACTAAAAATGTGTTTTGGAGATATCAGAAATAACAATAATAATAATGCGCCAAAATATAAAAACATTTAATTTTAATTTTAATTTATGATGTTTTAATTACTGTATTGGACAGGCACGAAAAATGGTTTTATTCACTTCTTTTCTAACTTTCTAGTCACAAGTGTTTTTTAATGCACAACTGTGGTCCTCCCTTGCTTAACTTAGAATTTAAGCAAATTGTTTTTTTCAAATGAAACGCTTACCTAAACATAAATATTTACCGTCTCAAACCTTCTATCCTATACCTTTAAGGATATTGAGTTTTGTTCTTCTGAATGCTCTTTGGTGCCCCAATGTTACCTCTCAAAAATACAGTAAAATTATGTTGTACTGAATGGGCGATAAAATGGAAATTTTACGATCTCCTCCATTTTCATGCCTGACTTGATTATCATCCGGATGTCAATATTATAAGCAATACACGGCGAATGTTGATATGTATCGACTCCTTCCATCGACTTGAAAGCACTGAAGTTTAATTCAGATGCAATCCTAATGTAAAAAAATAATATAACCTACTCGATTTTCTTTCAGTGAAGTAATTCAAAATCACATTAATTTCATACGAAACAATATACAAAAACCCTACCGTCAGTAAGTATAAACCCATTCATCCCTATATTACCGAAAATTAATTTCGATATAGGATAGTTTAAATTTCTCTAGAAAATTGTCGTAAATATTCCCCTAGTAAAATTTTTGTACCAAGATTCTCTTGTCGTCACAATGTATCATATTCCTCTATTTAATTCAACCTTAAATTATTGCGTACGTAAAAATATCATTAAGCTAACTACGGACTTTGTACATGCATGATTTGATATCATGTAATAAATTACACACAATTTACTCTCAAATATTTAAATTCTTCCTCAAAATCAGGCATGGATATATAATTCTGTAACATTTCGAAACATGAAGGAGGGGAGAGAAGGGAGTTCCAGACTGATTTATTCTGAAGCTCCCAGCAGAACTATTTTGTAATTCTGGTAAATGTATTTTGGAGAAGAGGCGAAGTTTTAGAAATTTGAGTAGGAAAAGCAAGAAAATTGTTCTGTTGTGTGGTTCTGTAAAAAAGAGTCCGAAATCTACGTACAAATATTACGTACTTCAGTTCTACTTCAAACTTCACACTTCACACATGACACGGCGACTGAATAAACGGTGAATCGAAAGGTCTTTTTAGGGAGATAATCACTGGATATTATACGATTAGTATTAGTAAGAAAGACAGAACTGAACTACGTGAGCAAAAGTGTGACTTGTTTGATGTTAGGACAGGCAGTACATGTTTTTTATGTTCTGCTGACCGTGCATCCTGGTAAAACTCTTAGTAAATGACCAACTCGATGCACAAATACGTTATATAAAACTTTTTATTATTATTATCCTCTACATGTTTCAAGCAACACAGTGCTCATCATCGGGAGGTCGAATTGTATTAATACAACATCTGGTATAGTATTCTGTGTAAGTGACCGTCCGGTGTGCACACCGGACGGTCACTTTCAGAGAACACTATACCAAATGCTGTATTAATACAATTCGACCTCTCGATGATGAGCACTGTGTTGCTTGAAACATGTAGAGGATTATAATAATAAAATTCATTTTATAACATAATTGTGTAGCAAGTTTGTCATTTACCCAGAGGTTGTACACATATTAACTTCCGACAATTGGATCACTAAAATACGAAAACTCTTACTTGCATACGTTTTGAATTATATATTTCCAGCTTCAGCAGTTCGCGGCTGCAAAATTTAGGAAACAGGTACATGTACGGTACGGTTACCTATACATCAGGAGGAAAGTGACGGGAGTGTGAATAATTTAGTGGTTTGGCTTCATCGATCCAGAGAAACGGTCCCAAGGTTTTTCCAGATCGGAACATCTTAAGTACGGAATTCGTAGAACGGCCAAATCAACTTCTCTGAAAGTGACTAATTGAATGTTATAATAGTTGATATGGAAATCTTTAATAAACTTTTAGATCGATAATTTCTCACGAAATTTTATTTATCACACTAAATAGCGCGCCATTTCTGAGTATTCTTTTTCTCTCATACTCGAATTCTGCCCCATTCCTTATTTAAATAAAAAAGCACTCCTGACACTCACAATGCAAATTACACAAACAATTAAATTATTTATATAAGAATGTCATAGAACAACGTAGAAGTAAGAGGTTACTGTCTCATAAGAAGTGAGGACCTGTACTCTGGTAGAATTGTGCCATCGTTCTGGAGAAGCCTGCCCACTTAGTCATAATGCTTTGCCCTCAATATGGAGGTTGTGCGTTCCTTTGAAACATCCTTACTTCCACACAACTTTTACTCTGAAGATTTTACTCAACACGTTTCCCAGAATTGCTCTTACACACATATAAACTTTAACATAAAGAAGGATGCCGAACGTTGCCCCGGCACGTGGTGTCATACCGGATAAAGCAGTCACTTTTATAGCCACTACAGTGAGGATGTAAATTCATAAAATATGAATAAAATTATTGCGTACACTCTTGTACTCTCAAGAGTGTACGCAATTTGCTCCGAAATTTTTGTAAGCAACGGTGAGAAAGCAGGTGTTATAACGCTGAAAACTACCGTTGTTAAAACTCAAATCTATTTCGCTTTTACGCAACAAAACAACAATAAGAATAAGAACAACAAAAACAAAAACAAACAACAACAACTTAAGGGAACAGATGTAATCGATGTTTTCTATCATCTTCGTTTTGTGAAAGAAAGCACACAAGTAACGGGTTCGATGCTGGTTCTGTTTCGTCACTAATTAAAAGTTATAACTATGAAACCTACTAGATCAAAGATTAAAAAAGACTAGGTTTCATATTCTTCATTTTGTCTCATAAACGAGTCACAGCGGGCCTCTGAAAAGCTGCCTGTTTCCGGCAGAAATAAGATGGTGTCACCTCACAGTACAAGATCGTCACACGTTACACACCTGTTCAAAACTGCACATTAAATTGTGTACTGCAAGACGAACTGTACATAATTTAGAGTTATGCCATACGCGAAAACGGCCGATAAGTACTGCCCTAATCTATGGAAATCCATATCGTATGTACAGAAAAAAAAACTCCTCGTTCATTTGGCACATGCAGATCACTAGGCTGTGGTGCACAAAACTCCGTTCGCTTTAGCAGGTGCTACACTGACGGCTCAGTGGCTTCCGTCAATTACGTTTGCCAGAGACGAAAAAATGACGAAATTTATTTTAATAAATACGCCACTGAAAATCGCTCATTTGCAACAAGAGTGACACAACTCAAAATTTGGTATTTTTGAGTTATTGGTATAGAAAGAAATGTTTGCAGATGCAATTTTAACAGGTATA
>Ga0131853_10027375_pt1 | contig 10236 bp, 14 predicted proteins | sample TergutLab28metaG_FD_92764 | JGI IMG/M metagenome (GOLD analysis project Ga0131853, IMG submission 92764) | Labiotermes labralis P1 segment gut microbial communities from Petit-Saut dam, French Guiana - Lab288 P1 (version 2) (version 2) | ecosystem: Host-associated > Arthropoda: Insects >... | reverse complement strand
TTTTTTCTCTTCAAAATGCAGTTTGTTTCATAATTCTAACGTATTTGGTTCCTGTATTATTCACATTTTATATACAGGGTGTGCTAAAATTAAAAAAATAATTCCGGCGCCAAAAGGTTAAGGCACATAATTAAAGGCGGAAGCAACATTTCCATTATTACACAAGACCACGTCAGCCATGCTGCTCTGTCCTTACGAGAAACACATCGGGAGAGAGAGAGAAAGAGAAAGGTTACTGTGAAGACGTTCAAATGAATTGAACAATGGCTTCCACGTCTCTTTAAAACAATTCTGCAGGTCACTTCCATCCCTATGAAATGCAAGGGGGAAAAAGGCATAAGTAAATGAAGCTTCAAGTTTTCTGGGACATTACACCGTAACTTCTGGTTAATATTTACCGACGTTTCGGAGTATAGTAGTGACTATATCTTCAGGGCCAAGCAGTAAAAAAAAAGGTAGGCTTTCCAGAAAATACGGGTATTTTATTGATATAGGCACTATGTTGCGCCGAAACGTCGGCAAGCATTTACCAGTTGACACGGCATAACATCCCAGAAACATTAAATGTCCATCAACAGATCAGTGAGAACATTAAACATCTGGAACGCAAGTAGACGCAGAAGCGTTTGAATTCTGAAGTTTCTGGACAAAAACAAGTATCTTTTTGAACAGCAAAGCGACGCGAACAACTTATAGAAGACAGTCGAAATAATGGAACCAAAAGTATGCCTTACACAGATGGAGTCTGAAAGCCTCCGTACTCGCAGGAAAACAACGTTCTAATTTTCAGTCTCCACTAACGTGTGACATTCTTGGGTGCATTTCTACACACATTTAATGCAACTCCTTCAGTTACAGTCCAACACGTCACAGTCAGTACGGCGATCACGCTCCCCTCTATAGCATGAAGACCGACTGCGAGTTCCAACCCGTCTCCTGGCCAACGATTACCGGATATCAGGAGCCCTTCGCCGGGGGAAACGCGGCCAGGCAAACCCACTACTTACTCCCACTTTCTGTTAAGGTTAAGAATGCATGGAGGTATACCTCCACCCCAAACGGCACAGCGCTTAATTAAATACAGCGACGACTTTACGTTAGGTTACTGCAGAAGGCCTGCAGCGTCGGACAGAGGGCAAGGAAAGATGAGTAGATATTTGGTACGAGGTAGTCGCGGCGTGTCTGACCTCAGTACTGTCGTGCTGACCTGGAAAGACGGAATAAACTTAAAAAACCGTAAATACCAGCATCGACCTATCTTCTGGTTCAGCTATAATAAGGCAAGTAGGCTAATAATATTTAAAATACTTGAAATTCTGCACAGTTAACAGTTTCCGTAAAAAAGAAGCAAGAAGGGTTCGATCCCACACTTCCATGTGGGCTTTTTGGCGGACAAAATGGGAATGGGGCAGGCTTCTTCTCTGCACACACCTACGTCTTTGTCGTTCAGGAGACCGTGCATCGTGATAAATTCTTATAATAAAACCAACTAGATGCACCAATTTCTCAAATTTATTTTTGGAATAAAACTCTACATGTTTCGGACAGTTCCTCTATCCATCATCAGGAGTTTTTCACTGTACACACAGCCAACCTGTATGACAAATACCACTGCTGTGTGCACAGTAAAAAACTCCTGATGATAGACAGATGAACTGTCCGAAACATGTAGAGTTTTATTCCAAAAATAAATTTGAGAAATTAGTGCATCTAGTTGGTTTCACTATAAGAAGACGCCCACGTCTGTCTTCCCTGCCAACACCAATCCACTAATTCTCCATACACTCATTTATATACCATCGAATCGATACCATCTTAAAAGTCGGATCATGAAGCCGAACACATCTCAATATACTTCCGATGTTATTAATGAATGGAACTATATCTCTCCTTCTCCCGTATTCCTTTATGGCGTGCACAGTGACAATTTTATTTTTACTCTTCGTGTGACGTAATACCATGTTGCTCTCAGAACGGTTGATACAACAGCTTCGGGCACGGGAGAGATGGACCTGAGAGGGGAGGGAGAACGCGATGTTTAGTTATAATGAGATGAATCCAGCCTAGAGGCTGCACACGGGGCAGGCAAATGCTGCCAACATCAGGCGATAACGCAGACTTCACTTTTCGGATTTTGTAAGCAAGCCACTATACAAACATACGCCTACCTACAAACAAAAGATTTATCTGTCTGAAAAATTACACCGAAGTGATAGGTCTACAATCAATTTCAAATTCTTTGACATCAGCTACGATCAATACAAATCGGAGAGCTTAGTTTGCTGTTGTGGGGAAGGGCATGAAATTCCAATTCTGTACTAATATAAAGCAATGATTCCGACGTTGGAAACCAATACGAGTAAAACTGACAATCATATTTGAATGGTTGGTAATAATAACCACGAAGTGTTTAAAATAAAATGAAATAAATGATAATTACCGTTTCCACACGGCAGACCGGTTACTGTCACTAAATCACGTGGGGAATAAGGGAAGTGGAAAATGTTACACTGCAAACTGTGGAATTTAAAATAAAATTCGTGGCCACGTTTTTTTTTTCCATGGAAGGGAATGGGGGTTAGGAGGGAAATGTATATTGAGAATGAAAATAATATTACGACAGACATCACTGGAATGTGTTACAACAGCGCGGATTGGATTGATCAAAGACGGGGTCACGATCGGTTATAATGGAAGGTTTTTTTTTGGGGGGGGGGGGAGAAGTTGATAAAGCTTATAGTTTTCTAGTGAAGAAGGGAATTCCTTGCACAGGCGAGTACCAGTAAAGTTCTGGAGAACAAGTACTCTGTGTCTGTTATCTACTGATCAATGTTATGAATTTCTTCGATATTTATGAATATTAATTTCGTATCTTTATCGTTGCGCCGTGCATTTTGTAGTTTATTTAAGTAACACACCAACAAATGCACATTACATATAGTCTGTAATAATCTAAAATTTACAATAAAACACTTAAAACGCTCCTACATGTTTCGACCATACGATTATCCTCAGGCAGCATTCTTTGTTCCTTGCTAAAGTTACAGTTTAAAACACTCAGTGATTTACTTCGTTATATTCAATGTTCAACAGGGTACGACTCACACACAACACACGACATGCTGCCACAGCACCAAATTAATATAACGAAGTAAATCACTGAGTTCTTATTTAAAACAAACAATTTGCACAATACTCTTAAAATCTTAAAATCACATTTTAAGTTTCACATTAAAATAGATTTATATTCCTCCTACATGTTTCGATCCTCATACGGGATCATCCTTAGGGAGTATGCACTATATCGAGAGTGAAGTTACTAAACAAGTTATTTTTATAGGTTATCTGGTAGCATGCGTATTCAGGTAATGCCTATGAAGTCTGGCTTATGCTTATCACCCACTATGGATGCCTTAGTAGTGTCCTTGGTCGCCAGGTTAAGAGTAATGTGCAAATTGTTGGTTTTAAATAAGAATTGGTATTGTATTGCACGGCAATAAAAATGAAAGTAAATCACTGAGTGTTTAAAACTGTAAATTTAGCAAGGAACAAAGTATGCTCCATGAGGATGATCGTATGATCGAAACATGTAGGAGCGTTTTAAGTGTTTTAATGTAAATTTTAGATTATTACAGACTATATATGTGCATTTGTTGGTGTGCTACTTAAATTAATTTTGTAGTTCAGTCTGAAATTCAAACAAAGATCACTGCAGCTTATGCGTGATTTTAGGCTTCCGCAGCGAAGTAGCTAAGAACTGCGCTCTTCTGGGTTATTACGCAGCAAGTATTGGTAATTTATTACCGACGTTTCGGAGCAACCTATCTGCCCCATCTTCAGTTGTAAAGAATCCAAAAAAAGATGGGCCGATAGGTTGTCCCGAAACGTCTGAGAAATTACCACTACTCGCTGCGTAATAACCCAGAAGAGCGCAGTTCTCATGACTATAGCTTGTTTACATTCATATTGTTCGATCCATCACACTAAGAAACAAACAGACTAAGGCCCTTCAAATAGCTACATCAGTACACTCTATAGTCACATCAATTGTAATGTTGTCAGGTTGGTACATACCAACATACGTTCCTCCGAAATGCTTGTGTCTACCACACTAGACCTACAAGGTGTTAAAAATCTGAGAACAAAGCTCCTCTAAACCACTGCTTACCAAATGGTGCTTGACGAAGTGAAAATGGGTACCCAAAAAAAGTCCGCTATGATATATAAATGATGGCTCAGAATTAATATTATTATTATTACTGTATAAACTTCACTCCAGTTAATTTTCGTTTTCATTCGACAAAGAATCGTTTGTTCAAAAAGCTCTAAATTGTTGCTGCAACACTAGAATATAATTAACATATTCTGAAAATATTGTTGTTGTAGGACAGCATATTCGTTCTTTAGGTTGATCTTTCATATGCACAAAACGCAATTATTTCGAAATAAGTGCAATTTAAATAGTATGCTGATTTCTTACACTTATTTAACCTTTATTTATTACCAACCGTACGAATCTGTGGTCTAGTTTTTAGTTGTTTTACAGTGCCATAGGGTCCCGTGGCCAAATTAAAATGGGAAACACTGCTCTAGACCATTATTAAAACGCTTATCCTACGAAGCTGTCTTTCAGAACTTTTCAATTTCCTGATGTGCATATTCAAACCTCCAGGGCTAAAACTTACGGGTCAATCAATCCCTGTAAAGGCCCTTTGGGTTACATGTTGAGGCTCCCAGATTTCAAGATAATCGCTACATGGAAGTGGTAAGGGTGTCAGCCCTACGCACCGGCTGCCTTTACCACCTTCGTACTCATTTCTGTTAGAGGCTGAGTCGACCCCAGGGCCATAGTGCGACCGGTAGGATTATGTCAATGAAAAAAATCCGACATAATCGGGAAATCGAACCTGCGACCTTCCGCCTTACGGCGCAGTGCCTCAACCAACTGCGCTAGCGCGTGACTCCTGCTACATTGTATAATAGTGGATAGGGGCCGACGGTTAAAACCATTGCCAGAAATAGGATATGTAGGAATTTCCCGTTTGATTTTTAAAGAGCATACTACTAATTTCCGCACATTAGCATCGAGATTAAGAATGAGTGGAGATATGATGATAAGTGGGTGTCTTATGATGATAAGTGGGTGTCTGTTACGGAGAGGCCTAAAGCCTGTGGAGAGCATCCTATCAGATTTTATGCACGTGATTGGGATTACTGAAGTTTCAGATCTATGCTGGAGTTCTTGGGAAGAGTCCACCTCCTTCAGCTCATCGCCTGGTTGCCTTTACATTCCATCCAGCTGATCCATTTGCTATTAGCGTTCGAAGAACAAATGCAGAATTTGTTGCTAACTTCCATATTCGACATGTCTGATTTTTTTTTTTACCTACTAATCTGAAATTGTTGTAAGGAAAATCACATCTTCACATGCATTTGTTTTTATTTGTTTCTAGCGGTTCTTATGAAATGGTATGAAATGTAAGCAGCAGATTTTGATGGGAGTGTCCAGTACTTGTAAATTTCGGTTCAAGACGTTTTGTTGTTTGTAAGTTGTATTTCTTGTTCAATAAGAATCTGATTTGTTTAAAAAAATTATACCGCCAATACCCCACAAGTCTTTACGACCTGCACAGGAACAACTTCACTCTCACCCTTTTTACGTGTTGTCGTCAAATTCGGTACGCCTATGTTACAAACATGCAATTTGGGTTACGACTGCAGCTTCCATGGCGGGACTGGTTAAAATGGTGGATTGATTTGTGGGTTGTGACACCGTGTAGTCTTGCAAGTGGACACCGACGTTTCGGTGAATGATGATTCCTTTATCTCGAAAGTTAAAGGATTATGTCCAGGCTCATTTAAGAACATCCGAAGACGGAGGAAGATAAGGCCTCCCAAAAGTTGTGCCTCTTTAGCCTCAGATGATGGAAAATGTGCAAAAATTGTAGGCACCACTATGCCCATAGAGCCATGGTCAAAATCGTTTCAAGCTGAATGCAGATAAGAACGTTTATTCTATAACAGCAAACAGAAACCCGATGCTAGTACGAAACCTGTTCTAAGTTATATACCCGTACTTTTCTGACAGCGGAAATTAAAGACCTAATCTAAATAGGTAAGCAATATTTCACGTGACAGATCATACACACGCGAACGAAATGTTATTTGTGCGCTGAAAATCACACACACTCACACACTCTCTCACACACACACTCTCACGCTCTCTCACACACACACACACACGCACACTCTCTCACACACGCACACACACACATACATGCACACTCTCACACACACACACGCACACACACACACTCTCTCTCTCTCACACACACACGCACACTCTCTCTCACACACACGCACTCTCTCTATCTCTCACACGCACTCTCACACACAGACACACACGCACACTCTCACACACACACGCACGCACACACTCTCTCTCACACACACACGCACACTCTCACACACAGACACACACACACACTCACACTCACACACAGACACACACACACTCTCACACTCACACACACGCACACTCTCACACATAGACACACTCACACACACACACACACGCACACTCTCACACACACAGACACACACACACACCCTCACACACACATAAGGCGGTTGTACAAAAATATTAGAGTAACGATGTTGGACAGCAGCAGTATCAGTTCTTCGCCCGGGATATGGCTATGTTCCTTGTCACTGTTAACACTGAACAGCAGTTAGAACTTAACGAATAATGAGCAACAGTAAAAAAAGTTACTTACGTAAGGCGGGAAATGTAATTGCGGTTTTCAATCGCATCCAAAACCCTCCCGCAATACCTGCACCTTACTGTAGCAGCTGTGGGCATTACAGCTACAAATTTTGGCAACAGTTCGGAGTAAACTTCAGAATACAGTACGTAATTGGATGTCCGTTAGGGGGTCTGCAGTACAAAACGAAATGAATTGAGGAACTAAATTTTCATACATTCAGAAGACAATTAACCAAGCTGCATACATCTACAATCTCCGCTATACTCTCTGTATAAACAAAAACTTCAGAGACAAAAAAAAATCTGAGACTTGGGGTGGGAAGAATGGCTTCATGATCACTAATTCAGACTTCAGTCTATATAGGGTTTCCTACTTAAAATGTTTTATTTAAGTCTTCCTATTTACTCGCATTACGTGTACATTTCCAGTTCCTCGTACTCTAAATTAAATGACTGTGGGAATTAGGGACACTTCATATTAAATTATTCATTAACAACACAATATAAAACACGCTAAGGATGGTCCTTATCCCCATACTGCATTAAGTCACTACCGTATCACACTGATCCTAAGGTTTCATGCATACCAAATCTCAAACTTCACGCGAAACACTTGGATTTCCGACATTACTCACAGAGCAAGAACAAAATATGAGGACGTAACTGCTGTTAGTGAATCCAGATACGTCAGGATTATTCAGTATAGTTTGTCAAAGTGCGCGGAGAAGCTGCAAAAGGAATGACAGATGAAAGAGAATAGTATGTGGGGGGGGGGAGGGGGGAATGTGGATGTAGGTAAGAAAGAAAAGAAGATATATGTGGAATGGGTGGATGGCAAACCCTCTGCCGTTTACTTTACAATATGTCTCCCTCTACGAGCAGCAGCAATCATCAGGTCCATCTGAAAACTGACAAAATGACAGGACTAATTGACTGCCCCCCCCCCCGACCGCTTATCATCTTCACCGTCCAAGTTGCGAGCGTTTTCAGTATTAGCCCGTCTCCATGATTCCAAGTTCTTACGTGGTCAAATCCGTTCTTGGACACTTCGCAGTTGTCTTTAATCACTTGCACGTAATAAACGGTTATTCAACAACGACGTTTCAACTGTGTGGAACAAGACACGAAGTTGATCATTCACCGCGGGCAGACAAAGATCTGGAAACAGGCTGTCGTACCTGTTTGAAATAAAAGTGTCAGCGCTCGCTTGGCAAACACGGAAGGAAAAAAAAGAACAGCTTCAAGTTAGCCTACAACCCAGCCCCGATTCGAAAGGAGGATGGGACGGGCAAGATATATAGCATGCATTATAGCTGAAAACGAAAGATTTCAGCCATCCGCCGCGCTGTAAATGAGCTCTTCGTTCTTCTGCGATGTTACGCAACACATGTTGGTAGTTGCCGACGTTTCGGGACAACCTATCTGTCCCATCTTGAAGGGTCGAACCGTCGTCTTTGGCTGCCTGATCCTTTAAGATGGGGTCCATAGGTTGTTCCGAAACGTTGGTAAATACCAACTTACGTTGCGTAACATCCCAGAAGAGCGAAGATCTCATAACAATGGAACTCTTCGGTCGCAAAACCTAAGGAAATAAATAAAAAATTGGAAGACAGTGTGCACGTAAGAATCACAGTAGAAGTTTTAAGTTTTATTTAGTGACGATGTCAGTTGCTAGCTTTATACAGCATCGGTAACAGATGAATGAGTATGGTGCACTGTTGGGGTGAAACTGACAGCGGAAACCAAACTAATGGGAGAAAAACTCTTCCTCATACCACCTTTTTTTTTGTGATCTCGTTACTCGCCCTGTGTGACCCAGAGGGTGGATAGAGGTATAGCTCTACTCATCCATGACCGCGGTACTAGAAGGGGGTGAGTGGCCAGCAGCACGCCCCGGCCGCACTTTACCCCCGGGAAAGAACCGGTACCCATTGTACACGAGGCTGGGTGGGCCCCAGGACAGGTCTGGACGGGCGGAAAATCTCGTCCCCACCGGGATTCGATCCCGGACCGTCCAGCTCGTAGTCAGTCGCTATACCGACCGAGCTACCCGGCCCACCTAATACCATTTTGCCCACCATAAATCCCACACTAACCGGCGTAGGATTAAATCCGGTCCTCGGGTGTGAGAAGTAAGCAACTAACCGCCTGAGCCATACCACATTACAATGGACCTTAAATACATGAGAATATGGATAGGATTCATCTGGCTCTTGTAAATAGGGCAATGCAAATCGAGTTCCATAAACTGAGGGTAACTTATCGACTAGCGGTGTGGTTATAAGCCTTGAAGGTCCGAAAGTTAGTTTGCCCGCAATACAAATCCACACATCCACCGCTTCAAGCCACTCGGTGTGCCTGTCGCAGTCTCTCCTCCTATATGCTCTCGTCACCTGGCGCTGCTGCATACCGGATGTCTACGCCAAAAGACGTGCATTTCCCAAAACTCCTTCGTACTCATCGGCCTCATCTAATCCGCATGTAAGAGCTGAATGCGATAGGGCTAAAAGACAGCACAAACATACGTTTTTGTTGACACATAAAACAAACTCGACCAGCCATTTTAAACAAATTCTGAAGTCAATTTTGCTCTTCAACAAGGACATTTCTATTTTCTTCATTGGTGCATCCTGTTGTGCAATAGGCAATAACACATATTTACGAATTACAGTGCCGCAAGTATTATATAAACATGTGTTAAGCCGGGGGATACTGTAGTCGCTATAGTGACTAAGCTACGGGACGAACGATCCAGGGATCGATTCCCTGTAGAGGCAAAAAAGATTTTTCTCTTCCCGTAAAGGCCCAGACCGCCTCTGGGGTCTACTCTCTCCTATTCCGTGGGTATCGGGGGCTCCTTCGCCGAGGGTAAAGTGGCTGACCACTTCCATCTAGTGCCGAAGTTACGAATGAGTGGAGCTATACTCTCCACTCCCCTTGTATGCCTTCACCTTTTTTCTCTATCTTTTGTATACTTACTGATCAAAGATGTTTCATACAGAGGCACAAAGTCGACAGAGTTGGATTCACATAAGAGAAATCCAGTTCCAAACAGGAATATTCTATGTGTACTGCATTTAGACTCTGAATATTTTATCGTCAGACTGCACAAGAAACAGATAACAAAAATCAATAGAATCGTTCGGCAACAACAGAAGGCAAAGAAACGCTTATCACGCTCAAGTAATCTTGCAGTGAAAAGTGAAAAAGCCATGTAAATGCCGCCTTCGTAAATTCATAATACAACAGTTGCAGACTGTTACTACAAGTACCGGGGTGACTCACGAAACAACCTTCTTATGGGGACGACATAACTCCGTGGCCTTAGTCCGCACGCGAACTATACTGACAGAGCGGCCGCCGCCGGTCGGCGAAGTTAGTGCAAACTTTTGCGGATAGAGGGGTGTCACGTGGTCAGCGCAACGGGTCCCCACAGCCGTTAATCTCTGTTTTCTAGACCTGGAGCCGCT
>Ga0131853_10027374_pt1 | contig 10236 bp, 8 predicted proteins | sample TergutLab28metaG_FD_92764 | JGI IMG/M metagenome (GOLD analysis project Ga0131853, IMG submission 92764) | Labiotermes labralis P1 segment gut microbial communities from Petit-Saut dam, French Guiana - Lab288 P1 (version 2) (version 2) | ecosystem: Host-associated > Arthropoda: Insects >... | reverse complement strand
GCTGTGGGGACCCGTTGCGCTGACCACGTGACACCCCTCTATCCGCGAAAGTTGGCACTAACTTCGCCGACCGGCGGCGGCCGCTCTGTCGGTATAGTTCGCGTGCGGACTAAGGCCACGGAGAGTTGTTATTTATTCTTTCTTCCTTCTTTTTTTTTTTTAATGCAGTGTATTCCACATTCTTTTCAACATAAGCGAAATGTTTCTTTCTTCCCATCACAAACAATTTGCGCAAACTCGTCCACAGTCACTAATTCCTTACCAACTAATTTTCAGACGAACGATTTTAATAACCTATTCTCCCGTCTACTTTGTGAACGCGTTCACAGCGGTTTTATCCAAAATTGCTGAACCGTGTGTCTCAAGCTGTAGAGTAGAGTACCTCAGTCTGAGTGTTAAGTACAATTTTTTTACGTCGAATACCTACAATTGTTTTTAGATAAGAGCTTTCAGTGTTTGTTGGCAGGGCTGTGTGATTGGGATAAACTTTTGTGCTCTGACAAGCGCGAGAGAACAAGTGGCAAATGTTTTGATGAACACCAGAAACAGTTCTAAGTAGGTGTGCTTCTTATTTCCATCTCTATTCCAAAATTAGCCTTCTCTCAAGAACTGCTAATTGGGGAGAGCAGTATTGACGCACACATTGTTCTGTGACTCAGCCGTGTTAAGCTCTGTTGATTTATGTTAATTTCTGTTGAGGGCCAACCGTGTTGGGCTGTTTATCCCTGAAAAAAGAGGCGCTACGTTATCTCGGAAAGTCGGTATTTACTCCCCGACATTGCCTTTTGTCCCAGAGGATTTAATATTAGATAGTAAAGTGGGTGTGGATGGTTGCAAGCGGGCTGAAACAACTAAAGATGTGTCAGCGATATTGACTGTGCATGGCGACAGTGAAAGAAGTTCCTTCTGCACAAGAGCTGAGGATTTGTTGTTTGGGTAGCTGTCAGTTTGCAGGGAAATGCTGTGACAGACACTTGGTTTGCAGAGTGGGTTTCACACATTTTGTAGGCCACGACGGTCCTTAGGGTGAGTACAGGTATAGCCCTACTATTTCTAGGACCACGACACTAGATGGGGGTGGAGGTTCAGCCCCACGCCCCGGCCGCCTGTACCCCCGGGAAAGACCCGGTACCCATTTTACAGGAGGCTGGGTGGGCCCCAAGGCCCGTCTGGACGGGCGGAAAATCTAATCCCCACCGGGATTCGATACCGGACCGTCCAGTTCGTAGTAAGTCGCTATACCGACTGAGCTACCCGGAGTTTGCAGAGCATGTTTGAGAATTTACCAGCTTATCAGCAGTTATATTCGTATGTTCAAATCGAGCAGATATAGTTCCAAATTACACCGTCATCTTCATTAGGCGTAGACAGAGTTCAGCCATACCGACTAAGATATTCAGATGAATTAATAATGAAGTCCTCTATTAATCACTTTATTCCGTATACAAAATCGAACATAACTGTAATCACAGTAATTACATTGTAAATGAACCTGTAAGCAAACTAGACAAGCAGTTTACGATTAACGAAACATTTAGGCGCGTTCGTATAGCCATTGTTGCAGTGGAAAAGCAATAATTATTACATATTCTGAGTTTGTGTTTGGAGCCTTAGTTATCCACCATGCAACGCACATGTGTCATATTGTCATATTGTCATCTGTGTCTGCGTTTAGCTATATTTATGCTTTCTGAGTTGTGAGTTCGTCCGACGAGAAGTCGTGTTGAATGTCTGAAAGGATTCACGGTTTCAGAACGTCATTCGCGTGTACCAGTGTACCAGTGTACCAGTGTACCAGTGTACCAGTGTACCAGCGTCAGCATGTAAGTGTGACACACACACACACTTACACACACACATACACACACACACATATGCCCACACACATACGCACACATAAGCGCGCGCACATACACACCACACACGCACACACACATATACACACACATACGCACACACACACACATACACATATAAGCACACACAACCATATACACACACATACGCACACACATACATACACAAACATACACATACACACATACGCACACACATACACACACATACATACACGAACATACACATACACACACATACCACACACACATAGGCACACACACATACACACACATATGCGTACACACATACGCACACACACACACATACGCACACACACATATGCGCACACACATACACACACATATGCACACACACATATGCGCACACACATACACACGTACGCACACACACACACATACGCACACACACATTTGCGCACAAACATACACACACATATGCGCACACACATACACATGTACGCACACACACACATACATACGCACACACACATATGCGCACAAACATACACACACATATGCGCACACACATACACACATACGCACGCACACACACATATGCGCACACACATACACACCATGTGCACACACATATATGCGCACACACATTCACACATATGCACACATACACACACACACACAACGGCTCCCTTCATCACCGGCACCGTTTAACGGGAAGGCTTCTTTGTAACAGGAAGTTTATTGCAAATGACTGTCTATCGCCATTGTGTGTGAATTTAGTGCTTTTAAGGTTGAATTCTTTCGTTAAAGAAATATCCACGTGTCACTAAGTAGCCTATTAATAATGCTTTTGTAGAAGTATTGCAAGCAGAGGTAACATATTACGTTCCGAGATCCATGAACTCATCCATTCTTTTTGAAAGACGGAGGAATTGCCACGGCAACATAAGGATCCTATAATATTGCCTGCCTCTCTCTGAAACGTAATATAAAACTGACTGCAATATACTCGAATTGGTACAAAATTTCGTCTAGTATTTTTCTATCAACTAACGGCAGGCACAAAGAAATTTAGAGCGCATTTCCTTCGAGAGAAATGCCTGCTGCCGTTCCCTCCACAATTCTTTTCTTCCCTTTTGTGATCCAAAAACCTGAAGCTTAAAATATGCAGATCTACAATTTCAACTGCTGTTTCATATGGGTTTGAAACATGGCTCTCATACTGAGGGAAAAATATAGGCTAAAGTGCCTACCTATACAGTGAACTACACACACGCACGCACAACGTGTCACAATATGCTGCCATAACACCGACCTTATCCATGTCAACGGACACGATAGAACAATTCTTGTAATTTTTAGCCAAGCACTGTACAAGACTCCCTGATGGTGGATCCTCTGTGATCCGAAACACGTTGGAGCAATTTTAAATATTTTATAATTTTAATTGTATCTACAAATTATATACTGTGCAATAGTTGGATAATAAAGGGTTTAATTGTCATTGATGCACGGTGCAAACATGATGATGATTAAGGACAGGGTGCTCAGGAATACATCTGGGTTTTAGAGGGACGAAGGAATTGGAGGTTGGAATAAGTGCAATGAGAAGTTTTATTATCTCTGCTCCTCACCAAATACTATTCGGATGATGAAGTCAAGGAGGATGAGATGGGCAGGGCATGTGTTACGATATGGGGTTTTTCCGTGCTTTTTCCTCGGTTGAAAGGCAAATGCCAGGGTAAATCCCGCAAAGATGGGGCAAGGCCCGCACTCTTCCAAAATTTTTGTGTTGTTCTATATATTATTTATTTTGTGTCGTTCTGTGTATTGTGTGTGTGTTTGTGTGTTTCTAAATGTGTACTGTACTACTGCTCCGGGTGGCTACCCAACTGCAGTTAACAAATATATCATATAATAAAAAGAAATGCGTGGTGGTGAAACATGAAGGATAGCTAAAATTTGGAAAACTTAGACTTAGGTGGAAGAATAAAATTAAAGTGGATTTTGTGGAAACAGGATTGGAAGACATGGACTGATACGTCTAGCTCAGAAAAGGGACTAGTGGCGGGCTGTTGTAAACGCGGTAATGAACCTTCAGGTTTCTAAATATGAGGGGCAGACTATTTCTTGAATGGCTGAGATACTACTAGATTCTCGAGAATGAGCCCGCTCAATAGAGTTTGTTGTTTGTTAGTTAGGTATTATGTCAAGTTAGACATTCAACAAAATTATTGTATGTAATCTGAATGGATTCTTACGTACTTAAATAGGTCAACTACCAATCAGGTGTACTGATTTTCTTATATACTGAAGCAACGGCGAAAGATAGTTTCAATAACCGTACTATTTCTATAGTTGTAGGAAGTCTATGTCTCAATTAGTTCCCCGTACTGGAAAAAAATAATTGGGCTCATACCGAGTTAAATATGTGTAAAGAAAGCTAAGCCCATATAGGTAAAGATGCGTCTGATGAATTTTCTATTCGGAATGGCCTGAAAGAAGGAACTAGCTTACATTGTCAAATTTTGACGTTTTGATGACCGTGCATCTCAGTATATTTACCTTAGTAATTAACCAACTTGATGCACAAAATTTTGTTTTACAATAAGTTTATTTCATGCCTCTACATGTTTCGAGCACCATGTGCTCATCATCAGGAGGTCAAAATTGCATTACACAGCCTCTGGTATCATCACACCTGTAGGTGTGATGGTAACAGAGGCTGTGTAATACAATTTTGACCTCCTGATAATGAGCACATGGTGCTCGAAACATGTAGAGGCATGAAATAAACTTATTGTAAAACAGAATTTTGTGCATCAAGTTGGTTAATTACTAAGATAAATTGTCAAATTGTTTTATGGCGATTTTCATCTGAAACTTTATTCTTTGTGATTAGTACGTAATGAGACACAAGGAACAGATCTGCTTAATCTTACAAGCAGTTGGTTGAGGTACTGCACTTGCACATATGTGTATTGTTATGTTTGTAGCTTAGTTAGTTTTGCAACAGTAGAGTTTCTCTGCTCAATAAATCTATACGTTTGAAAAATGGGTAACGAGGTTAGGTAGGTGGGTGGAGTAAGACGTGCGGCTTATGAAGAACCGGTGTACTCGCAGCTGTTGTGTTTAATAGACGCGTAGGAAGGTCATTGAAAGGTGCTTATAAATAGAAACCTTATAGCAAGACCTGTGGGCGGTTGGGCTAATAGTGCGATGACTGTATCTCACAGGCATTGTAACAATTTCGATGAACTAACCCATTCGTTTGGCGTTCAAAAACACGAGTTATAATGTCACGTCACACACGAGTATTAGTTTAAAACTGACTTTCTAATGCCGAGTCCATTCTTGGGCATGGCGATGTAACGGAACAGCGGAAGAGCGGGTGTGAACACGTTTGTTGAAGCATTCCTTCCTTCTCAGTTCCCGGTTTCGCGGCGAGAAAATGATGTAAATTTAAACCAGTGTGGACGAAGAGGAACGGCGAACAATTTGCAGATCACAAGCACACTTATTCTTTGCCCGAATGCTCCCCCTCAGGGCGATCGGCATTCCTCTCTCTATTAAGCTACGTTACCATGACCAATGTATTTAAAAAAAAATATGCCAATAATTTTGACATGTACGTGGAATCAACTAAATAACTTCCATATTGTTTAAAAATAACCAACACGATGTCACTTGTGGACTATCCTTTATTTTCAGGGGTAGTCGTCATTCATTCTCTACATGTTTCGAGCTTTCGGTAAGCTCGAAACATGTAGAGAATGAATGACGACTACCCCTGAAAATAAAGGATAGTCCACAAGTGACATCGTGTTGGTTATTTTTAAACAATTACAATGATGCACGGAACAATGAATGTAAAACTTCCATATTCTTTCCAGTACTGGTTTATTTGTAGGTATTTGGGTGCAATTGCCAATTATTTGCTTCATCGTTGCAATTGTGTTCTCACGGCTGTGTGCTTGGCCACACTGAAGGATCGATATACACAAAGATACTGAATGTCAAGGAGCAAGTCATTTGTATGCTTGTCAAATATGAACGAATCATGGGAACGTCAAGTTTGATAATGATAATTAAACAGACAATGATGATTACTTTGAATTGTGTCACATTTGCGATCAGGCAGTAGGAAATTCAACATGCTTGCCAGTATTTGTAGAAATGAACCGTTTCCATCTCGTGGTAAGTGGTCCTTATTGACAAATATTTGTCAAATATGCAGTCTTGTGAGAGCGGCTTTACGTTACGTAAAAACAACGAAGGAATGAAAAGAGCCGGAAGAAGGAAGAGAAGAAAGAAAGGATGACACAGAACGTGTGATGTAGGTAAAGGAAATAAAAGACTATTTTACGGTTTTCTTTGTCTGTTTGTGGTGTTCTAATTATGTTGTAGTGTCCAGCATGTATGAGGGGATGACGGTGAGGTATGGAGATTTGGTGTCCGCATGACAGTCATTTATGGAGGTTACATTTCGGAGGAAGGGGTCGGGAGAGCTCAGTCGGTATAGCGACTTGCTACGGACTGGACGGTCCGGGATCGAATTCTGGTGGGGACAGATTATCCACACCCGTCCAGACCGGCCCTGGGGCCCACTCATCCTCCTATACAATAGGTACTGGCTATTTCCGGGGGACAAAAACGTCGGGGCGTGACGTTGACCACCCACACCATCTAGCACCGAGGTTAAAGAAAGAGTAGGCTTTACCTCTACTCCCCCTCTGGGCCTTCGTGGCCTGTTCTAGGGTGAACTTTACCTTTACGTTTCGGAGGAACGTACTGGCTCCATTTTCAGGGTATACAATATTATTCTATAAGAAAAAACCTAACTCGCTGCACTTGAACTGCGCTGTGACAAAATAAATATGTATGTATAGAACCAAATAAATATATTAATTATCCAGGCATCATATCCGGCATGTGAGAAATATTTTCGTTTTGAACCGCATACCTGCTACCCACTCCAGCCGCTGCATCATTGTTCCCAGAAGTATAGCTGTTACTATCGACATTTCTCTAGCTTTCGGAGACTCGAAGACTGTAACCGGACAGTTTACGACCCACGTTTGACTCCCGAGGTGCCCTCGAAAGTGTAATTGTACTGCCAGTTTGAGATACGTGTGTTTATTTAATGTACAGAACATGGTAATTACATTGCAAGTAAAGGAGTTGTTATAGTAACAGTGCAGATAACCGTAGGGGTCACATTAAGCACTTACATTCGCATTGATATTTTTTTCCCCTGTCGTTCACACATTCTGCAGCGGTGCAGCTTTCTTTTAATCAACGCCTACTTAAGTGTAATTTGTAATTTCGGCCTTATCCATGTATTTCAGTATGAACCCTGATACGTACAATTTTTGATCCAGCCAATGTTAAAAGGTAAATTTGTCCCTGTGAACAAAATGAGAGCGTATATAGATTGGAGTTAGAGCTTCATTCATTTCTAAACTCGCCGTTAGATTCCGGTGAGTGGTCAGCTTGAAGCTCCAGCCGCTTTTTCTCCGGAGTAAGGGCATGAGGCGCCCATTGAATAGGATCAGAGTGGGCCCTAGAGAGGGTCTGGACGATTTGGGGGCAAAGTAAAATTTGTTTCATTTGCCAGAAATTGCAATATAAATTGTCGCTATTCCATCCTACAGCATCCTCAATATATAGCCTGAGATAAACAGAGTTGTGTACTTAAAATCCTGCGCTTGACTTTATACTGTGTTTCTTTGATGTGTCTCTGACGGTGCGGTACGGACAGTGTGCTTTGTTTTGAGAATATTTAATGCTACGCCCCTGAAAGTTCTAAACCCAAAGACACATACACCTATTGAATCTCTAGGGAGCTCCCATATTTATTATTAACCAGCAGTTTCAGTAGGACCTCGCAGTGGACTACGGGGGATTCCGGGACAACAAAGCAGGAAAGTGCAAATTTCGTTACGAGTTCATTCATTAAGGAACAGACTCCCCATATGCGTCTTTTGTCTTTCGCAGGTCCCCATTTTTATTCCAGCGAAGAATCAGGAATAAATAGCCTTTGATGGGGGTGGTAGCGCCCTGAGCAATAACACAGTGGAAACAAAGTGAAAATATTAAGTTTCTCTTATCTTTCTGCTCCTTCTCTCTTCTGCAGCTTTGAAAGAACTTTGCATCAGGAATTAAAGCGTAATAATAGAAACTTGGAAGTCTGAACGTTTGCACAGTGCGACAGACAGGTAATTGTACTGTGACACTTACTTACTTACTCCATGGTGTAGAGTCCTTCTTGAGAAGCTAACCGATTTTCAGCTACTCAAGAAATTCACCGCATTTGATGGAACCCGAAGATTCATTACCACATTCACAAGTGCCCGCCACCTGCCCCTATCCTGAGCCTGCTCGGTCCAGTCCATACCCCCACATCCTACTTCCTAAAGATCCATCTTAATATTATCCTCCCATATACGTCTGGGTCTCCGAAATGGTCTCTTTCCCCCAGGTTTCCCCACCAAAACCCTGCATACGCCTTTCCTCTCCTCGCATACGCGCTACATGCCCCGCCCATCTAATTATCCTCGGTTTGATCACCCGAACAATATTGGGTGAAGAATAAAGATCATTCATTATGCAGCCTCCTCCACTCCCCTGTTAACTCGTCTCTCCTAGGCCCAAAAATTCTCCTCAGCACCCTTGTCTCAAACATCCTCAGCCTGCGTACCTCGTTCAATGTCGGCGACCAAGTTTCACACCCATACACAACAACAGGCAGAATTAGAGTTCTGTATATCTTAACCTTTAAGTTTTTGGATAGCAAACTGGGCGACAAATTGTACTGTGGTGCTTGTGACAAAAGTAAATGGACTTGGAGAGGAAGATTATAATGATAAACTTCATGATTTGGAATTTTTAGCTGACGTTCTTTTGGGTCATGTGATTAAGGACGAGTTGGGCAGGAAGTTTAGCACGAATGACTAATATATAGGCTACATAAAGCTTGCTGACACCTCAAGTGAAAACGGCTGTTTGGCAGGCATTGACATAGGTCTAGATGTAAAATTCATGTCAATGTGGATTTTAGAGAGATAGATGAGGAATATTTGGGCTTTATTAAACTGGCTTAAGATATGTTCAAACACTGGACTCTTGTATATGCGATGATAAACTTTTATCTTTCACAAAATCAGGGGTTTTATTGACAAGCAAGATAGGTAGTAACTTTCGTATGAATATTCTGTGTGTTCTTCTGGCTGGGCAGTTAGCGACACCGCCTTGGGTAATAAACAGTTTCAGCTAGAAGAAACTTTTACGCAAGTTCCCACAAGTATCACAGACCTGACGTTATGCCCAAATTATATTATTTACTGAAAGGAAAATGTAATTTCACATGAAATTGAAAAAGAAAACTATTCCATGTTGAAACCTGTAACTGTTCACTCGGCTAGTCTGACCATCGGCGAACAAGTCATATGTCAGGTAATATACGTATTGTTTATTGGGTGGTACAGGCAGGGAATATACGTATTGTGTATTGGGTTGTACAGGCAGGGAATATACGTATTGTGTATTGGGTGGTACAGGTCATCAATGTTTGTACATTAACTGATATCGTTGGGTTGAACACTATCGACAGAAATGACAACACTTCAATAGTTTAATATTCGGTAGTAAATATATTTAGCGAACAAATCCCTTACACCTTCTAGTCCCTAATACCGCAATGTTCCAAGTGCCTGACCTCCTCCACCTCCCTGCCCCAAGGCTGGTGCACTCGACTTGTTTTTCTCCCTTTTAGGATCTTCGCCATCCCAGTGTCCCCAGTTCTCTTTGAGATGGGGTGCCGGCTACCGTAAACTTTCACTCCCAACACTACTTCTTTGATCCTCACAAGGGACTAAAGTGTACGGTTATAAACTTAAAGTAGATTTCCTGTCCAAAAATTATAAAAAATTCCGACGGAAGCTTTATCGGACTTGAAATAGCCCAAATGACCACGTTTATCCATCGTAGAGCGTGAATGAAACTTTCATTTTTAATATTTGATTTTAACACTCTTTACATTTTATTAATTAATGTTCAAAAAGACATATTTTGCGACAATGTGTATAACTGACATCTCAGTTTAACAATTAATATTTTTACTGCATTTTACTGACTGTCTTATAACAGTTCTGTAACACAGCCTGAAGATGGCTCATTATCGTGAAAATGAGATGCATTGCTTTAGTGTTTGCGATTTAACAGTTCCTGGTGTGTTTAGTTAATATCTGAATAAAATCTTAACATTTCGTCTTATAAGTATTTATTATACCGTATTATCTTATGTTTACTGGACCGTGCATCATCTTGATAGTTGAATAAAGAGAGACCAACTTGATGTCACTTGCTTTTTTATTTCATTATTTAATGCTCAACATGTTTCGGATGTTAATACATCCAT
>Ga0131853_10027373_pt1 | contig 10236 bp, 10 predicted proteins | sample TergutLab28metaG_FD_92764 | JGI IMG/M metagenome (GOLD analysis project Ga0131853, IMG submission 92764) | Labiotermes labralis P1 segment gut microbial communities from Petit-Saut dam, French Guiana - Lab288 P1 (version 2) (version 2) | ecosystem: Host-associated > Arthropoda: Insects >... | reverse complement strand
TATTGAGCGTTATCGCGAACAATTAGATAAAATCGGCTTTTCGTTCGATTGGAGTAGGGAAGTGCGCACCAGCGAGCCGAATTATTATAAATGGACTCAATGGGCTTTTATTCAAATGTTTAACTCGTATTATTGCTACGACAAACAGCAAGCGCGCCCGATTTCGGAATTGATAGAAGTTTTTGAGAAACAAGGAAATGCAGGTTTAAATGTTGCGCAAACTGACGAACTGCATTTCACGGCTGATGAATGGAACGCTAAATCGGAAAAAGAACAGCAAGAAACGTTGATGAATTATCGCATTGCGTATTTGGCTGATACAATGGTAAATTGGTGTCCGCAATTGGGAACAGTTTTGGCAAATGACGAAGTTATCAACGGACTTTCGGAGCGTGGCGGATTTCCTGTCGAACAGCGCAAAATGCGTCAGTGGTGTTTGCGTGTTTCTGCCTATTCACAGCGTTTGCTCGATGGTTTGGAAAAGATTGATTGGACTGAATCGTTGAAAGATATACAAAGGAATTGGATTGGACGAAGTGAAGGTGCGGAAATGGAATTTCAAACCGTAGGGGCGAAAAATCTTTCGCCCTTACAAATCACGGTTTTCACAACTCGCCCCGACACTATTTTCGGTGCAACTTTTATGGTTTTAGCACCTGAAAGCGAGTATGTTTCTCAATTAACAACCGCCGAACAAGCCGACGAAGTACGCAACTATTTGGAAGCCACCAAAAAACGTACCGAGCGCGAACGGCAAATCGACAAAAAAGTAACAGGTGTATTTTCAGGTTCTTATGCCGTAAATCCGCTGAATGGCGAGGAAATTCCGATTTGGATTTCCGATTATGTTTTGGCAGGTTACGGCACAGGCGCAATTATGGCAGTTCCCGCGCACGACAGTCGCGATTATGCTTTTGCAAAATATTTCGGTTTGCCGATTATTCCGCTGATTGAGGGTTGCGATGTAAGCGAGGAAAGTTTTGATGCCAAAGAGGGAACGATGATGAATTCGGGTTTTTTGAATGGTTTGACCGTTCCCGAAGCAATCGAAGCGACAAAAAAATACGTTGAGGAAAATAATCTCGGCAAAATCAAAGTAAATTACCGTTTGCGCGATGCTATTTTCAGTCGTCAGCGATATTGGGGCGAGCCGTTTCCGATTTATTACAAAGACGGAATGCCTTATGCCGTTGCCGAAAAAGATTTGCCGATTGAACTTCCCGAAGTGGATAAATTTCTGCCGACCGAAACAGGCGAACCGCCGTTGGGAAGGGCGAAGGATTGGGTGTATGAACCGTCTGAACTGTGATTTTGAATGATTTTTGTGATGAAATAATAACTAAATAGAATAATTATGATACCAGATTTTCAAACAATAATGTTGCCTATTTTAGAGATGTTGGCAGACAAACAAGAACATCGTCTGAAAGATTTATTATTGCAAATATGTGATAAATATAATTTGACAGAAGCAGAACGAGAAGAATTAGTGCCAAGTGGAGTTCAAACCAAAATATATAATAGAGTAAGTTGGGTAACTACTTATTTTAAAAAGGCAGAACTTATTGTGTCGCCTAAAAGAAGTATATTTATTATAACAGAGAAAGGGTTAGAAGTTTTAAAATCAAAACCACAACGTATTGATTTGAATTTTCTTAAAAAAATTCCCGAATACAATAAATGGAAAAAATCTCACAATTCTGATACCAAAGAAACGGAAGATTATCTGCAAGAAGAAATAGAAACAGATAAAACACCCGAAGAACTTTTAGGTTATTCATACTCTCAATTAAAAGGAGAACTTGTAATAGAGTTAATTGAAAAAATTAAGGAATGTTCGCCAAGTTTCTTTGAAAGATTGGTTGTTGATTTGTTGATAAAAATGGGTTATGGCGGCTCCCGCAAAGAAGCAGGCAAAGTTATTGGCAAATCGAATGACGGCGGAATTGACGGAATTATCAATGAAGATAAATTGGGACTTGATACAATTTATATTCAAGCCAAAAAATGGGAAAGCAATGTTGGAAGACCTGAAATTCAGAAATTTGTAGGTGCTTTGGCTGGTCAAGGTGCAAAAAAAGGAATTTTTATAACCACTTCGTCATTTTCCAAAGATGCGAGAGAATATCAACCAAGAAATGAAACTAAAATTGTACTTATTGATGGACAAGATTTAGCAAACTTGATGATAGAGCACGGTGTTGGTGTTTCCACAAAAATAAATTACGAAATCAAGAAAATGGATACGGATTATTTTGAGGAGTAATTTATTTCGGAACAAAGTGTTATGTCGGAATTTCCGACACGACACTCAAAAACAATAAAAAAGTGAATAAAAATGAAATAATACTATACCAAACAAAAGACAACGATATTAAAATCGATGTTCTTGTTGAAAATGACACTGTTTGGCTTACGCAAAGTCAAATGGGAATGCTGTTTGATAGAAACAGAACGGTTATAAATAGACATATTCGTAATGTTTTTGATGAAGGTGAACTTGACGAAAAAGTGTCGAGTGCAAATTTTGCACACGACACTCCACACGGTGCTATTGAAGGGAAAATGAAAACTTCTTACACTAATCTTTATAATCTTGATGTTATCATTTCCGTTGGCTATCGCGTAAAATCAAAACGTGGTACGGAATTTCGTATATGGGCGAATAAAATCCTAAAAGATTACATAATAAAAGGTTATGCCATAAACGACAAATTAAAACTGCAACAATACGATGAGTTGAAACAAACTGTTAAACTGCTTTCAAACGTTATTCAAAACAAAGAAATTGAGCTTTCGGCAGATTGTGCAAAAGGTTTGTTGAAAGTTGTTGCTGATTATACTTACGCGCTCGACACATTGGATAAGTATGATTATCAAACACTTGAAATAGAAAAAACAACAGAAAGAACGGCTTTTCGTGCTACTTACGAAAGTGCGATGGAAGTGATTGACACGTTGCGGAAAAAATTCGGTAGTGGCGGATTGTTCGGCAATGAAAAAGACGAATCCTTTGACAGTTCGATAAATACTATTTATCAAACTTTCGATGGTAAGGAACTTTATCCGAGCATTGAGGAAAAAGCAGCGATGTTGCTCTATTTGGTTACAAAAAATCACTCATTCAGCGATGGAAACAAACGTATTGCGGCATTTCTTTTTCTGTGGTTTTTGCAAAACAACAGCATTTTGTACAAAGAAAACGGACAAAAACTGATTGAAAATAACACTCTCGTTGCGCTCACGCTGATGATTGCCGAAAGCCGCACCGAGGAAAAAGATATGATTGTAAAAGTAATTGTAAATCTGATAAATAAAAACAATTAAAAAAATATGACACAAGACAAAAAATACCCACTCGAACTCAACACAATGCCCGGATTTGCAGGTAGTTCGGCATATTATTTGCGTTACGAAGATCCGCACAATGAGAATGCGCTTGTTTCCAAAGAAGCAAACGAGTATTGGCGGAATGTTGATTTGTACATCGGCGGAACGGAACACGCGACCGGACACTTGATTTACAGCCGTTTTTGGAATAAATTCCTGTTCGATTTGGGCGCGATTTGCGATGATGAGCCGTTTAAAAAACTCATTAATCAAGGAATGATTCAAGGGCGAAGTAATTTTGTGTATCGCATTACCAACACAAATAAATTCGTTTCGCTCAATTTGAAAGACCAATACGAAACAACTCCGCTTCACGTTGATGTAAATATCGTTTCAAATGATGTGCTTGATATAGAGAAATTTAAGGTGTGGCGACCCGAATTTTCCGATGCCGAATTTATCCTCGAAAATGGAAAATACATTTGCGGTTGGGCGATTGAAAAAATGTCGAAATCGTACCACAATGTTGTAAATCCCGATGATATTGTGGAAAAATACGGCGCAGATACTTTGCGTTTGTACGAAATGTTTCTCGGACCGTTGGAACAGTCAAAACCTTGGGATACAAACGGAATTGACGGCGTTCATCGATTTTTGAAGCGTCTTTGGGCCTTGTTTTACGACCGTGACGGCAATCTCATTGTGAATAATGAAAAACCAACTGCCGAGGAATTGAAAACACTACACAAAACAATCAAAAAAATTGCTTTCGATATTGAACATTTTTCGTTCAATACCGCCGTTTCTGCTTTTATGATTTGCGTGAACGAACTCAGCGCACTGAAATGCAGTAAATGCGAAATTTTAGAGCCGTTGCTTGTTACTCTTTCGCCATTTGCACCGTATATTTGCGAGGAATTGTATCAAAAACTCGGACACGAAACGAGCATTTATAACGCTTCGTTTCCGCAATACGACGAAAAATATCTGGTCGAAGCAACGAAAAAATATCCGATTTCATTCAACGGAAAAGTCCGTTTTACACTCGAACTTCCTGCCGATATGAGCAAAGAGGATGTAGAAAAAACGGTATTGGCAGACGAACAAACAGTGAAATATTTAGACGGACAAACAGTGAAAAAAATTATCGTTGTTCCGGGAAAAATTGTGAATGTTGTGGTGTGAAATTGGTTGATAGGTTGATGAGTTTATAAAAAACCGTAACACGTTTCCGAAAACGTGTTACGGCTGAGATTATTTGGATTAGTCATCGGATACGCAACGCACGCTAAAACCGTCTGAACGGAAGTACGCGATGTCGCCTGCGTACACGAAGGTACTGAACCACAAGCGGTGACCGTACAACGTACCGAGGTACGTACTACTCCAATAGTAGCCAGAGTCGCCTGCGTCGAAGAGCGCGCCATTCGCGAAGCGGCGCCTACCTGCCGCCGGCAAGAAAATAGAGTTGTTAGTAGCGCGGTCGGTAAAAACGCGACTGCTTACGCCGTTTATGGCAATCCATTCGGTAGCAACATTATCAATGTCGGCAAGTTTTTCAAGTTCAGTCAAAGTTGGCACACGCCAACCTTGCGGACAAGGGTCGTTGGCTCTTGTCCACCAAGTATTACCTGTATGAATACCATCCCATTCTGTTCCGCCGTTGGAGTTTATCAACGGGTCGGTAGAACTCCAACCGATATTTCTGCCCCATTGGTAAAACATTCCCAAACTTTCGGGATTTTCGGCAAAAGTACCCGGCATATCTACATTGCGAGTTGCCCAGCGAACGCCGTCAATAACAACGCCCGGGTCGGTGGTTGGAGTTATTGGGATTGGCTCGTCTCTGTTGCAAGAATTAAATACTATGATTGCTGTACCTATTGCCAACAGCAACGAAAAAGAATAAAAATAATTTTTCATAGGAAATGAATTGTTTATCGCTATAAATTCAGAAATAATCCTGCTTATTCGCTTAATTATATCGTTTAAAAATACTTTTTTCATTCGTGAGTAGATATTCAGTTGCAATGCTCAAAGCATCTAATTCCCTGTTTGAAGACTCTAAATCTACATTTTCGCCAACTTGCGACCAACTACCCGAAGTTTCGGTTTCAATCCAAACCGTTCCGCTGACCACATTTAATCCCACTTGGTATCTTACACCATCTTTCGTAGGGGAATTTACCTTTTCAATCTTGATTACATTATCCATAATTTTATTTTTTGTTATTTTCATCTAAATATTGTAGTTGATATTGTATTACTTGGTGCACTTTCGCCCTCACTGTAAACAGCTGTTATTCTATACACATTTCTCCCGGAAAGTGGTTGTCGGTCTAAATATTGCACTCTTATGGTAAATTCTCTGCCATTAGGTTGAACTAGTACATATTCGACTAGTTGCCCGGTTGCACTGCCAATACGATTGAATGGTCCTGACTCGCTACTGCTTCGATAAATATTATATCTTATTGCACCCGATACATTGTACCATCGAAGCTGGACACTTGTTGTCGGATTTCCCCAACCTGTAAGCCCGTGTAAAAACGGTGCTTCAAGTTCGTTGCTGTCATTGATAGCATCGTCTTTATTGCATCCACTAAACGCTATCAAAAAAGCTAAACATACCACTAATAAAAAACTTTTACTCATATCCCTTTTCGAACTCAATTTGTTTAAACTATTTGATTGTGTCATTTTAAAGTTTCCTTATTAAAAATTCCTGCTCTTATGGCTTCGCAGGTCTTGCCTGTTTTTTATTTTTTTGCAAAGAAAAAGCTTTTTGTTTTACACAAAAAGACTTTCGCGTGGATAGTTTTCACACTCGCGTGAAAAATTCGAACACTCTGTTTTATTTCTTTATCAAGCGGATAAATTCGTTTGGCAAGTTCAATTTTAGCAATACATCTTGATTTATTTCAACGGCGACGAAAACGGTTTGAGGAGTTTTATCTTCTTGCTTTATGTAAATTTCTTGAATAAAATCGTAATTCAGTACTTCGGATATTTTTATCAATTTTTCAATATCAATACTTTTTTGTTTGAAAATATGATACACGGAAGTTCTGTCGCAATGAATTTCTTTTGCAAATTCTGTGATTGTCATCGAATTTTCAGTCAATTTTTCTTTGATAATTTTGCCGATATGTATTTCCTCTTTTTTCATTGGAAACGGATTTTTTAAAATGAAAAACGCAGACTTAACTTTGGTCTGCTATTGAGGCTCTACAAAACCGTGCGAACAAACAAGAAAAGTCCGCGCATTCACGCGGACGTTAAACTTATCTTGTCCCTGTTCGCTAATTAAAAAGTTTGTAGATATTCAATAGCAAGAACAAAAGCTAACGCCTTTTATCTAAAATTTTAAGAATTTGTTTACATAAAATTTCGTTTTATTCTGAACGCACAAAGGTACAAAAAAATGAAAGTGATTGCAAATTCCTTTCAAAACTGTATCTTTGCACCGTTTTACAAACATCAATAAACTCATCAACGTAAACACGTGAAACAGTATTTGAAAAATTTTTATTGGAAAGACTATTTCTACATCACTGTCGGACTGCTTCTTTACGCTGTCGGACTGATTGGTTTTATTCGACCTGCCGAAATTGTAACGGGCGGACTTGCGGGTTTTTCGCTTCTGATAGAATTTGCCACAGGCGGAAATATTCCGTTACAACTTACTTTTTTTGGCATAAATGCCGTGTTGTTGCTTATTGCGCTCAAAATTTTGGGTTTCAAATTTCTGATAAAAACCATTTACGGCGTGGTTATGTTGACTTTGCTTTTGTGGCTTTTCCGCAGTATTATGCCAAACGAGTTAATCCTTGAAAATGACCCGCTTGTGTCTGCCATTATCGGCGGAATGATGTGCGGAGCAGGTATTGGTTTTGTGTTTAATTCGGGCGGAAGCACCGGCGGAACGGACATCGTGGTTGCCATTATCAACAAATACAGGAATATCACTTTTGGGCGAGGAATGATGTTGTTAGACCTCACAATTATTAGCAGTTCGTACTTCGTTTTTCGCGATTATGCCACCATTATTTATGGTTTAATTGTGATGGGTGTGATGACTTATACTGTTGATTTAGTGATAAATGGCTTTCGTCAATCAGTCCAATTTCTCATTTTTTCGTCAAAATACGATGTTATCGCCGATGCTATTAATAGTGAATTAAATCGCGGTTGCACGGTGCTTGACGGCACAGGTTGGTACTCAAAAAATCCATCGAAAGTAATCGTTTTGTTGGCTCGCCGAACAGAAGCCGCTCAAATTTTTCGACTGATAAAAGAAATTGACAAAGATGCTTTTATTTCGCAAACAGCCGTGCGCGGAGTTTGGGGACAAGGATTTGATGCGATAAAATAAAAAAGCCCAAGCCCCCTAAATCCCCCACAGGGGGACTTTTTGGAAAGTGCAAAAACAAACAAAATACAACATAAGAGCGAGTGGCATCACTCCAAAAACAAGATTTGAAATAAAAACCTTAGAAATTGGAAAGTCCCCCTGTGGGGGATTTAGGGGGCTTCTACTTCCACCGCTACAGGACAATGGTCGGAATGTACTGCATCCGAAAGTATCGAAGCAGACTTCAATCTCGTACGAAGCGGTTCGCTTATCCAATGATAATCAATGCGCCAGCCTGCGTTTCGTTCGCGTGCACGTGAGCGATAACTCCACCAACTGTACTTTTCGGGACTTTGGTCGAAAACGCGAAAGGTATCAATCATTCCCGATGCTTCGTATTTATCAAGCCACGCGCGTTCCTCAGGCAGAAATCCCGAAACACCAACTTGTCGTTGCGGATTATTTATGTCAATCGGTTTATGACAAATATTATAATCACCGCACACAATCAAATTCGGGCGTTCTTTTCGCACATTTTCAATAAACGGTAAAAATGCTTCGAGAAAATCCATTTTAAACGCTTGCCGTTCGTCGCCCGATGAGCCTGACGGAATATACACATTCAAAATCGACAAATCACCAAAATCAGCACGAATAACGCGTCCTTCACTGTCGTAGCGCGGATTATTCATGCCAATTACAATTTTGTCGGGCGTTTGTTTTGTCAGAATAGCAACACCGCTGTATCCTTTTTTTTCTGCCGAATGAATATAAGTTGTATATCCCAATTCGGTAAAAGCGAATGTATCAATTTGGTCGGGTTGCGCTTTGGTTTCCTGTAAACAAAGCACATCGGGATTTTCACTTTTGAGCCAGCCCAAAAAATCTTTCGCCAAAGCCGCGCGTATTCCGTTTACGTTGTATGAGATTATTTTCATAAAGTTTTCATTTTTTTACTTTATCGAAACATTCAACTCATCCAAAACAAAACAATGAAATAGAAGTTTCTGATGTCGTTCCTAACAGCCAGTTGATTTCCATAAGTCATGTTTTTTTATGACATAACTCCTACAACCTTCACAATTTTTCGCGCTCGTTCTGCACGGTCAAGTGCATCCTCGACTGTATCGCCGATTATGGTGAAATGTCCCATTTTTCGCCCGATTTTCGATTCCGATTTTCCGTAAAAATGAACATGAATATTCGGGTCTAAGTATGCTTCTTTGAGTCCAAGCAAACGAGTTTCACCATCGCTTTCGCCGAGCAGATTGACCATGACGGTTGGTTGTTTCAACGCAACGCAACCGAAAGGCAAGCCGACAATGGCGCGAATGTGGTTTTCAAATTGATTGGCAAAACAGCCTTCAATCGTGTAATGTCCCGAATTATGCGGTCGCGGAGCAACTTCATTTACAGACACTTCGCCGTTTTTTGTTACAAACATTTCCATGCAAAACGTGCCGACACCTTCAAAAATTTCCATAACACGATTGGCAATTTCCGTAGCCTTTTCAACCGAATGTTGCGAAACTCTCGCCGGAACGATTGTTGTATCTAAAATGCTGTGGCTGTGGCTGTTTTCGGCAGCCGGATAAATCACGCGGCTTCCGTCAATTCCGCGACAGGCAATGATGGAAATTTCTTTTTCAAAATCAACAAATTCCTCTGCCATTAATTCTTTCGCGCCGTTGCCCAAAAGTCGGAATGCTTCCTCGACTTCTGCTTCGCTTCGGATTAGAGCGTTACCTTTTCCATCGTAACCGCCGAGCGTGGTTTTGAGCATCAGCGGATAGCCGAAATTTTCTTTTTCGCCCAATTTTTTGATTGCTTCTACGCTATCCACAAGCGCAAATCGCGGTGTTGGAATGCCGTATTTTTGAAGCATCGTGTTTTGCGAAAATTTATTCTGAATCACTTTGAGGCTCGCCACAGACGGATAAATCGTATGCCCTTTTTGTTCCAACGCTTCCAAAACCTGCGCATGAATATGCTCAAATTCGTATGTAATGACATCGGCTTTGTTTGCAAGTTCGATATACGCTTGCGGGTCGTCAAATTCAGCAACTATATGCTCGTCGCTAATGCTGTGCGAAGGGCAATCCTTTGCAGGGTCGAGAGTTATAACATAAAATCCAAGACGTTTGGCTTCCAAAATCATCATTTTTCCGAGTTGTCCGCCACCGATAATGCCGAGTTTTTTAGAGTGTAGTTGCATTTTTTTGAAAATTTGTTTTCGGGCTGAAAGCCCAATTTAATTTAGCCCAATGGCAGTGCCTTGGGTTGATGAAATTATTCCACTTTTGCGCCCTAAAAGGGCAATTTAATATTCTTTATATCCAACTTTTTCAAGTCGTTCAATTTTTTCCTGCACAAAATCAACAAGTTCCGTTTTGTAGCGCGATAATTTTTCGGCGATACTCGTATCGTGAATTGACAGCATCGAAGCAGCCAATATCGCGGCATTTTTCGCGCCGTTGATTGCGACTGTTGCCACAGGAATTCCGGGTGGCATTTGTACGATTGAATACAGCGAATCCACACCGCCGAGCGAT
>Ga0131853_10027372_pt1 | contig 10236 bp, 6 predicted proteins | sample TergutLab28metaG_FD_92764 | JGI IMG/M metagenome (GOLD analysis project Ga0131853, IMG submission 92764) | Labiotermes labralis P1 segment gut microbial communities from Petit-Saut dam, French Guiana - Lab288 P1 (version 2) (version 2) | ecosystem: Host-associated > Arthropoda: Insects >... | reverse complement strand
CGTCCCGATCACCGCGACCGGATGCCCTCGTACGCCCACACCCGGCCAGGTCAGCTGCCTGGCCGAGGCGCTCCCCGCCTCCGACGTCGACGTCAGCCGCAGCGCCCGCCCCGCCATCGGTACGGAGACCGTGGCGCCGATGGCACCGCGGAACAAGACCGACAGCTACACGCCCAGCGACCTGGCCAGCCTCTACCGGATCCCGGCGAACATCGCGCCGACCGCCACCATCGGCATCATCGACGTCGGCAGCGACCCGAACACGCAGGCGCAGATGTCCTACTACCGCAGCTACTTCCACCTGCCCGCGTGCACCACCACCAACGGCTGCTTCCGTGAGGTCGCGCAGGACGGCTCCAGCCGGCTGCCGGCGACCGACACCGACTGGGTCACCGAGATCGCCATCGACGTCCAGGCCGTGACCGCGATCTGCCCGACCTGCCACATCCTGCTGGTGGACGCGAACAGCGCCGGCGTCACCGACATGGCGAAGGCCGTGCTGACCGCGACCCGGCTCGGTGCGACGTACGTCTCGCTCTCCTTCGGCTCCCCCGAGTCGGTCGCCTCGCCGGTGCTGCGCAACACGTACTACAGCAACCCGAACGTCACCTACGTCGCCGCCGCCGGCGACAGCGGGTACAACGGCGGCGCGCTCTTCCCCGCGAGCGCGACGAACGTGGTGGCGGTCGGCGGCACCAGCGTGAGGCTGGTCAACGGCGTCTGGCAGCAGAGCGCGTGGGCGGGCGCCGGCTCGGGCTGCTCGTCGTTGCAGTCGATCTCGGCGCCGCAGGCCGGCCGGATGCTGACCTCGGTCTGCCGCGGCAAGCGGGCGGTCTCCGACCTCTCCGCGCTCGCCGACCCCGAGACCGGGATGCTCTTCTACCGTGGTGGCACCTGGTGGAACGCCGGCGGCACCTCGCTGGCGGCGCCGATCATCACCGCGCTCTACGCCCTGGCCGGCAACCACACCTCGCCGATGTCGGTCTACAACGCGGCCGACCAACTCGTCGACGTGACCACCGGCTCGACCGGCTCCTGCACCCCGGCCGCCCTGTGCAGCGCCGGCCCCGGCTGGGACGGCCCCACCGGGCTCGGCACCCCCGCCGGACTGGCGGCGCTGGCCGCCGACGGCACCACCGTGCCGACCTACAGCACCCCGACCGCCGGCAGCCTCACCGGTGGCGGCGGCTATCCGGTGAGGCTGAGCTACCACCTCGGCGACACCGTCACCGGCGCGGCGGTCGGCTCGGTCCCGGTCTTCCTGGAGCGCCGCCGGGCCAACGGCAGCTACGCGGTGATCCGCAGCGCGCGTACGGACCGCAACGGCAACGTCGTCCTCGCCGACGCGCCGACCTCGGCGACCGCGTACCGGATCTCCTTCGCCGGCAACGGCGACGAGGGCCCGTCGGTCTCCAACCCGGTCACGGTGTCGCGGTTCCTGCCCAAGGTGGTGGTCCGCCAGCGGCACGGCACCCTGAGCGCGACGGTGCGCGCGCCCTGGGGCGGCGTGGCCCGCTCGGTCCCGGTGCGGCTGCAGCAGCGCCGCGGCTCCTGGTGGGTCTCGGTCCGCCGTGCCCGGACGAGCACGCACGGCACCGTCACCCTCCCGCTCCGCCGCGGCACCGTCTACCGCCTGCGGTACGGCGGGGCGGGCTGGCAGACCGGCTACACCAGGCCGCTGCGGGCCCGCTGAGTCAGCCGACCGGTCCCGCCCAGAGGGTGACGGTGGCCGTCTGCGGAGCGCCGTGGGCATCGGTGTAGCCGACGGTGACCTGCTGGCCGACCTTCTTGCCGGCCAGCACCGTGGTCAGCTGGCTGTTGCTGCCGAGCGAGGACCCGTCGATCGAGGTGATCACGTCGCCCGGAGCCAGACCGGCCCGGTCGGCGGGACCGCCGGTGACCACGGCCGCGATCAGCCCGGTCGGACCGTTCGACTTGATCGAGATGCCCAGGGTGGCCCGTGGGCCGATCACGATCGCCGAGCCGGCCCGGCCGCTGACGATCCGGCCGGCGACCCGCGTCACCTGGCCGATCGGGATGGCGAAGCCGACCACGTCCTTGGTGCCGATCGAGGCGGCGACGTTCATGCCCACGACCCGGTTGCGGCGGTCGAGGACGGCGCCGCCGGAGTCGCCGGGCACCACGTCGGCGGAGTCCTTGATCAGCCCGACCAGTCGCTCCTGCCCGCCGAAGTCGTCTCGGACCCGGACCGTCACACCGCGCCTGAGGACCTGCCCGGGCGCGGCGGTCAGCCGGCCCAGCCCGGCCGCGTTGCCGACCGCCTCGATCGGCTGGCCGACGCCGATCGCCGCATGGGTGGCTACCGTACGCAGCCGGGAGGCGCCCTGGAGCCGCAGCACCGCGATGTCGGCACCGGCGTCGTAGCCGACCACGGTGGCGGTGTACCGCCGTCCGCCGGGCACCTTCACCGCGATCGAGGTGGCGCCCTCGACCACGTGGTGGTTGGTGACCACGAGGCCGTTGTGGGTGATGACCAGGCCGGTGCCGGCGGCCCGGCCGAGGCCGTAGTCGACGACGGTGTCGATCAGCACCACGCCCTTGGTCTCCTGGGCCGAGGCTCGGGTGGCGCGCTGCTTGGCGGCCAGCCCGGCCGCGTCCTGCCCGGGGACCGCGTTCGCGCCGTACGCCCGGACGTCGACCGTGCCGACGACGGCGACCGCGGGCGCGGCGATCGGCACGCCGGCCAGCGGCAGCGCGAGGATCGCGGCCGCGAGCGAGCGGCGGGAACGGGCGTGACCGGACATGGGGCGTCTCCTGACGACGAGGGTGCGTGACCACCGTGCCGTGCTCTGCTGAACGTCAGCGAAGAGCAGGCGGCGGTTCGGCTGAGAAGTCAGTATCGGTCAAGGACCTCCGCCGCGTGTGCAGCGGCCACCAACTCCTCGCGGGCCGCCACCACCAGGACACGTACCGGGCTGTCCTCGGCCGCGACGTCGCGGTCCTCCTCCGCGCTCGCGCCGTTGCGGGCCGGGTCGAGCGCGACCCCCAGCCAGCCGAGCCGCTCCGCGACGGCCGTACGCACCGCCGGCTGGTGCTCGCCGACGCCGCCGGTGAAGACCAGGACGTCCAGGCCGCCGTCGGCGGCGACCATGCCGCCGATCTCGCGGACCAGCCGGTGCACGTAGACGTCGAGGGCCGCCCGGCAGCCGGCGTCGCCGCGGGCCGCCCCGCCGACGATCTCGCGCATGTCGCCGGAGGTGCCGGACAGCCCGGCCATGCCCGAGCGGCGCTCCAGGCCCTCGCCCAGCTCGTCGACGGAGAGCCCGGCGACCTGCTGGAGCCAGAGCAGCAGGCCGGGGTCGACCGAGCCGCTGCGGACCTGCATCGCCAGCCCCTCGAGCGGGGTGTAGCCCATCGTGGTGTCGACCGACCGGCCACCGGCCACCGCGCAGAGCGACGCGCCGCCGCCCAGGTGGCAGACCACCACCCGCAGCTCGGCCAGCGGTCGTCCGACCAGCTCCGCTGCCCGAGCTGACGCCCACGCGTGGGAGAGCCCGTGGAAGCCGTAGCGGCGCAGCCGCCAGCGCTCGTTCCACTCCCGGGGCAGGGCGTACGTCGCCGCCGCGGCGGGCAGGTCGGCATGGAAGCCGGTGTCGAAGCAGGCCACCAGCGGCAGGCCAGGATGTGCCGCCGCCAGCGCGTGCGCGGCGGCCAGCGCGGTCGGGTTGTGCAGCGGCGCGAGCGGGGTGACCGCCTCCAGGTCGGCGAGCAGCCGGTCGGTGACCAGCGCCGGCTCCAGGTGGTCGGGGCCGCCGTGCACGAACCGGACGGCCGCGGCGTCCAGCGGCATCCAGTCGGCCGCGACCCGGGCCACCTCGTCCAGGGCGAGTCCCGAGCCGACCTCGGCCGTACGGATGCTCCGCCCGTCCTCCACCAGCGCGGCCTTCAACCCGGTCGAGCCCGGGTTGACCACCAGGATCCTCACGACGTCGCCCGTACGCCCGGGTGGGACTGCGTCACCCGGCCGACCACTGCCACTCCCGGATCTCGGGCATGTCCTGCCCGTGCTCGCGGATGTAGCGGGTGTGCTCGACCAGCCTCACCTTGAGCGCGTCGTGCAGCTCGCCGGCCCGGTCGAGCAGCCCGGGCACCCGCTCCAGCACGTCCAGGGCCAGCGAGAACCGGTCGGTCTGGTTGAGCACGGTCATGTCGAAGGGCGTGGTCGTGGTGCCCTCCTCCTTGTAGCCGCGGACGTGGATGTTGGCGTGGTTGCGGCGGCGGTAGGTCAGCCGGTGGATCATCGTCGGGTAGCCGTGGTAGGCGAAGATCACCGGCTTGCTGGTGGTGAAGAGCGCGTCGAAGTCGGCGTCGGCGAGGCCGTGCGGGTGCTCGGAGGCGGACTGCAGCCGCATCAGGTCGACCACGTTCACGAACCGGATCCGCAGCTCGGGCAGGTGCTGGCGCAGGATGTCCACGGCCGCGAGCGCCTCCATGGTCGGCACGTCGCCGGCGCAGGCGACCACGACGTCCGGCTCGACCAGGTCCTCGACGCCGCCGTCGCTGGAGGCCCAGTGCCAGATCCCGATGCCGCGGGTGCAGTGGATGATCGCCTCGTCCATGGTCAGGTACTGCAGCGCCGGCTGCTTGCCCGCCACGATCACGTTCACGTAGTCGCGCGAGCGCAGACAGTGGTCGGCCACCGAGAGCAGGGTGTTCGCGTCCGGCGGCAGGTAGACGCGTACGACCTCGGCCTTCTTGTTGACCACATGGTCGATGAAGCCCGGGTCCTGGTGGGAGAAGCCGTTGTGGTCCTGTCGCCACACGTGGCTGGTGAGCAGGTAGTTCAGCGAGCCGATCGGGCGGCGCCAGGCGATCTCGTGGTTGGCCTTGAGCCACTTGGCGTGCTGGTTGAACATCGAGTCGACGATGTGGATGAACGCCTCGTAGCAGCTGAACAGCCCGTGCCGGCCGGTGAGCAGGTAGCCCTCCAGCCAGCCCTGGCAGGTGTGCTCGGAGAGGATCTCCATGATCCGGCCGTCCGGGGCGAGATGGTCGTCGATGTCGATGATCTCGGCGTTCCAGGCCCGGTCGGTCACCTCCATCGCCGCCTGCAGCCGGTTGGAGGAGTTCTCGTCCGGGGCGAAGAGCCGGAAGCGGTCCATGTTCTGCCGCATCACGTCGCGCAGCCACTGCCCGAGGACGGCGGTCGACTCGACGGCGCCGGTCCCGGGCACGGGTACCTCGACCGCGTAGTCGCGGAAGTCGGGCAGGTCGAGCGGCTGCAGCAGCAGTCCGCCGTTGGCGTGCGGTGTCGCGCTCATCCGGCGCTCCCCGCCGGGGTGCAGGGTGGCGATGTCCTCGTGCGGTGCGCCGTCGGCGTCGAAGAGCTCCTCGGGCCGGTACGAGCGCAGCCACTCCTCCAGCACCTGGAGGTGCCCGGCGTCGGAGTGGGCGTCGGCGAACGGCACCTGGTGGGAGCGCCAGTAGCCCTCGATCGGCTTGCCGTCGATCTCCTTCGGGCCGGTCCAGCCCTTGGGCGAGCGCAGGATGATCATCGGCCAGGCCGGGCGGGTGGCGTCGCCGCTCTCGCGAGCGTGGGCCTGGATCTCGGCGATCCGGTCCAGGCAGGCGTCGAGGGTGGCGGCGAACGTCTGGTGCATCGTGGCCGGGTCGTCGCCGGCGACCAGATGCGGCTCGTACCCGTACCCGCGGAAGAGTGCCAGCAGCTCGTCCTCCGGGATGCGGGCGAGCACGGTCGGGTTGGCGATCTTGTAGCCGTTGAGGTGCAGGATCGGCAGCACCGCACCGTCGCGACGCGGGTCGACCCACTTGTTGCTGTGCCAGCTGGTCGCCAGCGGACCGGTCTCGGCCTCGCCGTCGCCGACCACGGCCGCGACCACCAGGCCGGGGTTGTCGAAGGCGGCGCCGTACGCGTGCGAGAGCGAGTAGCCCAGCTCGCCGCCCTCGTGGATGGAGCCGGGCGTCTCCGGGGCCACGTGGCTGGGGATGCCGCCGGGGAAGGAGAACTGGGTGAACAGCCGCTTCATCCCGGCCTCATCGAGCCCGATGTGCGGGTAGACCTCGGAGTAGGTGCCCTCCAGGTAGGTCGCGGCGACCACGCCCGGACCGCCGTGACCCGGGCCCGCGATGAAGAGCGCGTCCAGGTCGCGCCGCATGATCGCGCGGTTGAGATGGGCGTACAGGAAGGTCAGGCCCGGCGTGGTGCCCCAGTGCCCGAGCAGCCGCGGCTTGACGTGCTCGAACCTCAACGGCTCGCGCAGCAGCGGGTTGTCCATCAGGAAGATCTGCCCGACCGAGAGGTAGTTGGCCGCGCGCCACCACCTGTCGATCCGGTCGAGCTCAGCGGCGGTCAGCGGTCCGGACGTGCGCTCCTGAGGCGTCATGACACCATCCGACCCGTCCGCGAGCCCGGGCGCAAGGGCCTTCGGACCACGGTCAGGTGACCGCAGGGTGCGTACGGCATCCGCTGGCGCCGGACGACGACGGTTAGCTCGGCTGGATGCCGAAGACCTCGCTGCGCTCGCGGATCTTCTCCGCGCGCCCCAGCCGCGGCTTGTCCGAGCCGTCCCGGATGACCCGGCCGCCGGCCTCGAACTCGGCCAGGAACTCCAGCGCCCAGGCCACGTCGGAGGGCGAGGGCGACATGCACTCGTTGATCACGGCGGGATGCTCCAGGTCGAGGCAGAGCTTGCCGGTCATGCCCATCGCGACCGCGTCGCCGGCGGCCTCGCGGAGCACCGCGTGCACGCCGTACGGGGTGGGCCCGTCGATCGGGCCGGGCAGGTTGCCGATCCGGGAGGCGAGCACGAGCTTCGTGCGCGGGTAGGCCATCGCCAGCGCGTTGCTCTCCGCGCCGGTGTCGCGCCGGTAGTCACCAGAGCCGAAGGCCAGTCGGTACGCGCCGGGGGCACGCCCGATCGCGACCGCCTCCTCGATGCCGAGGGCGGACTCGATCAGCGGGATGACCGCGGTGTGGCCGCCGAGCCGGTGGAAGGTGTCGGTGACCTGGGCGGGCGCCTCGGTCTTCGCCAGGATGACGCCGCGCAGGCCGGTGCTGCCGGCCAGCGCGATCAGGTCGCGCTCCCAGTCGCCGGTGGTGACGTCGTTGATCCGGACCCAGGCCCGGCCGCCGCCGGCGAACCAGTCCAGGACGTTCGTCCGCGCCTCGTCCTTGCGGGAGCCGTCGACGGCGTCCTCGAGGTCGAGGATGATCTGGTCGGCGCGGCCCAGCTCGGCCGCGTCGAACTCCTCGGCGCGCAGCGCGTTGACCAGCTGCCAGGATCGGGCGTCGGGCCCGTCCACCCGCCGGCTCTCGCGGGTCGCGCGGCGCTCTGCGTGGGTGGGGTCGCTCATCGGATCGTCCTTCTACGGTGGGGTCGGGGTGATCGCCATTCAAGCAGCGCTCTCCGCCGCCACCGTCCGCGGGTGCGCCGAGGCCGCCCGCGTTCACCCGATTGGCCCCTCGCGAATGCCGTGCGCTAACCTTCGGGAGCCTTCTTCGGAGGGTGTTCGGGCTGTAGCGCAGCTTGGTAGCGCACTTGACTGGGGGTCAAGGGGTCGCAGGTTCAAATCCTGTCAGCCCGACGGTGAAGGGCCGCTGACGTGCAGAGATGCACATCAGCGGCCCTTTCTCATCACCTACCCACGCTCCCCCACGGGTGCCGGATGAAGGGCGACGCCTGACAGACGGTTAGCATTGCTAACGATGAGTACGACGCCCGCCTCACCCGCCCCGGCCACGGTCGGCCGCCCGCCGGCCCCCAAGGGGCTGGTCCTGGCGATCTGCTGCCTCAGCCTGCTGATCGTCTCCCTCGACGCCACCGTCGTGAACGTGGCCCTGCCCGCGATCCGGCGCGACCTGCACGCCGGCGTGACCGGGCTGCAGTGGACGATCGACGGCTACACCCTGACCATCGCGAGCTTCCTGCTGCTGGCCGGGTCGACCGCGGACCGGATCGGTCGGCGCCGGGTCTTCCAGACCGGGCTCGGCGTCTTCGGCGCCGCCTCGCTGCTCTGCAGCCTGGCCCCGAGCACGTCGGTGCTGATCGCCGCGCGGGTGCTGCAGGGCGCCGGCGGCTCGATGCTCAACCCGGTGGCGATGTCGATCATCACCAACACCTTCACCGACCGCCGCGAGCGCGCCCGGGCGATCGGGGTGTGGGGCGCGGTGGTCGGCGTCTCGCAGGCGTTCGGGCCGCTGGTCGGCGGCTACCTCACCGAGCACGTCGGCTGGCGCTCGATCTTCTGGATCAACGTGCCGATCGCCGTGGCCGCGATCGTGCTCACCCAGCTCTTCGTCCCCGAGTCCCGGGCGCTCCGACCGCGCCGGCTCGACCCGGTCGGCCAGGTCCTGGTCATCGCCGCCCTCGGCTCGCTGGTCTACGCCCTCATCGAGGCGCCCGGCCAGGGCTGGGGCTCGCCGTTGATCCTGACCCTGCTCGTCGTCGCCGCGCTCGCCGTGGCCGGCCTGATCGTCTCCGCGCGCACCCTCGCCGAGCCACTGATCGACGTCCGGTTCTTCCGCAGCGTGCCGTTCTCCTCCGCCTCGGTCACCGCGGTCCTCGGGTTCGGCACGTACGGCTCCTTCCTCTTCGTCAACGCGCTCTACCTCCAGCAGCTGCGCGGCCTCTCGCCCTTCACCACCGGCATCTGGATGCTGCCGCTGGCCGGCTGCACGCTGGTCGCCTCGCTCAACTCCGGCCGGATGGTCAGCCGCTTCGGCACCCGGCCCTCGCTGGTGATCGCGGGCACGCTGCTGGCCGCGTCCGGCTTCTCGCTGACCTTCCTGCGGGCGGACACCCCGTACGCGCTGCTGCTGGTCTCCTACGTCCTGCTCGGGCTCGGCTTCGGCACGATCAACGCGCCCATCACGGCCACCGCCGTCGCCGGCATGCCGCTGGCCCAGGCCGGGGTCGCCGCGGGTGTGGCGAGCGCCAGCCGCCAGTCCGGCACCGCGATCGGCGTCGCCCTGGCCGGCACCCTCACCGGCACCGGCGCGGCGGCCGCCCTGGGACCGTCGTTCGCGCACGACACCCACCCGCTGTGGTGGGCGGTCACCGGCGCCGGCGTGCTGATCGCACTACTCGGTCTCGCCGCCACCACGACCTGGGCGAAGGCGACCGCCGAGCGGGTCCGTACCCGCCTGGACGACGCCGCCGACCCGGCGCCGCAGACCGCGGTCACGCCGGTCTGATCCTTTTGCTGAAGCGAACGCTTCGGCTGCCGATAGGGCCCTCGTGTCATCGCGTCCCCCCATCGGCGTCGAGGTCGTGCTGGAGCGGGCCGGCTCCCCATGGCTCGATGCCGACGTGTCCGGATACGACGGCGACCAGGTCCTGCTGACCGTCCACACCGAGCCCGCCGCCGAGCCGACCCCGATGGTCGTCGAGGCGACGCTGGTGTGGACCAGCGAGCGCGGCATCTTCCGCGCGCCGGTGGCGGTCGCGACCGACGGCACCCGCTGGCGGGTCACGCTGCGCGCACCCGCGACCCGCACCCAGCGCCGGGAGTACGTCCGGCTGCCGATGGACACCCACATGACCCTGGCCCACAGCGACGGCATCGCGCGCGGCACCCTGGTCGACCTCAGCGAGGCCGCGCTCCGGATGCGGGTCGCCCGCCTCGGAGCGCCGCGGCTGCACCCCGGCGACGAGGTGCGAGCGGCCTTCACGCTCTATCACACCGGCTTCATGCTGCGCGGCACCGTGCTGCGTGAGCAGCCCAGCGGCGAGGAGCACAGCGTGGACCTCGTGGTCATGCTCGACATCCCCGCCCGTACCGCCAACGACCTGCGCCGCAACGTGGTCTTCGAGCAGATCGAACGCCAGACCGATGTGGACGCCCCCGCCGAGCGCCGTAGGGACCTGCCGTGAAGCGAACCCTCTGGGAGCGGATCCGCTCGTGGCTCTCGCACGCCAGCGCGGTGCCGAGCATCGCCACCGTCAACGTGCTGGCGCTGACCACCGGCGGCTTCTACTTCACCGGCGGGCTCTTCGTGATGCTCGCCAGCCTGCACACCAGCGCCTGGGAGAACGCCAGCATCACCGGCATCCGCGCCATCGGCATCTTCGCGATGCTGGTCGGCCCGCTGCTGGTCCGGTTCGGCTATCTCCTGCCCCGGCTCTGCTACCACGTCGCCGTCGCCGGCGGTACGGGCCTGATCAGCGCGCTGATCCTGCTCGGGAACGGCGGGCAGGCGTCGGTGGCGCTCGCGGTGCTCTACATCTACGTCATCCTCGATGCCGCGTTCTTCTT
>Ga0131853_10027371_pt1 | contig 10236 bp, 7 predicted proteins | sample TergutLab28metaG_FD_92764 | JGI IMG/M metagenome (GOLD analysis project Ga0131853, IMG submission 92764) | Labiotermes labralis P1 segment gut microbial communities from Petit-Saut dam, French Guiana - Lab288 P1 (version 2) (version 2) | ecosystem: Host-associated > Arthropoda: Insects >... | reverse complement strand
AGCCCGGACACCACTCCAGCCTAACCGCACCTAACCTCCAACCTACAGCAAACCAAGAACGAAACGGCCAATGTGGTAATCAACATCATAGTCGCGAGCTCCTGATGATGGCCATAGTAATGCCCGAAACATGTTGAGCCTATAAGAAGTACAATAAAATAATAAGTGGCATCTAGTTGGTTTTTATTCTTTAGTTATCACAATGATGCACGGCCCAACAAACATAAAAAACTGTGTTCATTTTACTATAACTATTATTTTGGGTGTTTCAAATGTAACTTTTCGGAAGCTTCATATTCTTTCTTCATGTGGTTTGAAGTTTTAGACACAAGTGAGCTGTACAGAAGGAGACTCTCACAACCACAGGAGAGTAAAATTGCAGCTTCATCACGGAAGAAATCAACGACAGTTTATAACAATTAACATTTTGTTAATAAACTGTAAAAAAAAACAGAAGAATAACACAAACATATCCCAATACAGGCACTTCTAATAACGTGTAATCAAAACGTAAAAATCTTTACGTATTAAAGTTAGTGAAATCGACTGTAAGGAGTCCAAATGAATATTAAACGCCGTACCTGATGAAGGAAACGGATGCAGTCTTCGCAACGACAACCAAGTGTACTAAGAGCAGAGATTATCTACAGTAAACGGAAAAAAAAACCAATGATGAATAGAGAATCGCAACGTATGGATTCAACGGCGTGTTTCGTTTACAAACGTATATATCTTCAGTCATCTTATAATATATTACTCTGTCGGAGAAGAGGAGGTTTACGTGTTGCGCATAATGTGAATTATACTATACGAGTCTTGTATTTGTTGATAGTTTTATTCAATTATTTACTACCTTAAGAATTTCTTTCACTATGCCTATTCCATGGTCGCTAGTGGTAAGCAAATAGTTCCCTTGCTGTATGATTTCACTATTCTGGCAGGAAAAGGACATGAAAAAAACTAAATTCTAAAAGGACATGATAAAACGAAAAACGAAATCTTAGAGTTTGCAACAAATGACGATATTTGTTGTATTTGGCATATTAACTCTTATCCCGTTAACGTGGAGAATATGGTGAGCTCCTAATAATGCCAGCATATGGCAGATGGGATTTAACTCGGCGTTTAAAGGGTTAAATTCATCAATAGTTCTATACAGATGAAGCTATTTCACATCACTGCATGAGTCGCTGTGAATTAGCGAAACAGTCACATGCAGGCGATACTTCCTACCGACGTCTGTACTTCTAGTCATCGGAACTCATTTTTAAGGACGTGTGGAAATATTTGCTTGTGAGGGTGTGTGGCATTGTGCCATTTTCTATGGCTCGCATGTTGCTCCCTGCCTACTGTCATCATTAATATTTCGGTGCTTTGAGGCGCGTGATCTTTTTGAAATAAATTTTCGACTTTGAAAAATCATTTCGCTTGGAAGATATTGCAGCGCCGTACAAAGAGCAAACCTCGCAAACAAGTAATTCATCTCAGTTCTTTCACTTTTAGAGGGAGAATATCGTATATGATTCGAAATCGGGTGACGCCTTCATTTTATCAAATCACGCAGGTCTCACAACAACAGCGTCGAAAACATTTGTGGAAGTGCTTTGATTACGTTGTACACATTGTACTTAGTGCGACGTGTGTGATGCCCTCAAATGCCCTCAAAGTTTAGATGATTGCTACACAGTTGTGACTGTAATTATTTCGATAGCTTTCCCTGTGCTTATGTTTTGTAAATTAATGTATAATCATGAAACTTTTAAATACTAATCTCCGGAAGACTACAGCGGTCCTTATACTACTAATATCCGGAGTGAGATGAGTATAGCCGCAAACTGAAAGTAAAATGACATGAAATTGCCTTAATTGAAAAATAAATGGCTAACGAAATGTTGTGCATTTTATGTCCCTCTTGAAGTGGGCAGTGTAACTGAAATGTAGTATTTAAAGATTATCTTTGATATTTATTAAGTGTTGATTGATTATTCTCATGCACATTATATATATATATATATATATATATATATGAATTTCAGCTGGTTAGGATACATAGCATGCAGTTATAAGAATATATGTATGATGAATCGGGTAGAATATGAACGGAAATTGCCTCAAAATATTGTTAGGCAATATTCCTGGGATGGTATCAAACACTGTGATGTAGCAACAAAATTCCGGAATTGTGTTCTGAAGCTACCAGGTTCAGAAAGTTTTCGTAATATTCCTTAGTCCCTGTAAGAAATTCCTTCATAATATCTGGGTTAGAACACAACGGCATACATTCCAGTTCCTCACTCACATGTTATCCGACTTTGCGCTCTTTGACAGAAAAGTCAACGGAAACATTAAAGCCTAGCATTACATTGAAGGTTTGAGTCAGACGACCAGGTAGTAAATCGTCGGATAGAGTTTCGAATTCTGGTCCTCGAAAAATTAGAGGTGAAGAGATAAACACAGATGCTTTTTAGATGTCTACGAAACGTCAGGTTCGGTTTTATGTTTCAGTAGAGATGAATTTACCCAGGAGAGCGACTGCAGCGGAATTAACTTTATTATCACTTTGCATGTTTCAGGACCTCGTCGCACGTACAAACTTCAGTAAAGAAGCTGCTTTCACGACAGAACGTCTGCAGACGGCTGGTGAGTTGTTTCAGCATTCAGCTATTTTACAGTTCACATGGGTGTTTTCCTTTTTAAAATTAAACTCACTGCGCTATCCTTGTCTTTTGCGATGTGCGTGTGTAAAACAGCGACGGAATGCTAGAACTGGTGATGTGTTTAACATGATTGGCGTCGCCAAGATTATGATGTTACACGACTCAGAGAATGTATGATATGATTAAAGAAGTGAAGAACTAATAAATTTTGCTAAGCTTTAAGCATAAACAAAAAGTCTTGTGTAATATTCATAAAATAATCAAAGCTTTATATTAGGGAAATAATTGAATATAATTCTGTACCTTTTACGCATTTTAAACAATGGCAGCTTATTAGAGAGCGAATAATTAAAGCAGCTAAAGCTATTTATTTTTTCAAGGAAAAGGTAACATTCAAAACACAAGGCTCATTAGAAACACACTGGTTGATCGTACAAGTGGCATAGTAAGTAATGTGACACTTTGCAGTGGAGTAGCAAAATTATTCAAACTAATATGGAATGAAAACACAGATAAGCTAAAACGTAATATAAAAAATATATAATACAGTCATACACAACTTTATATTTTATTAGATTATAATCCTAACTACATGTTTCGGTCCAATTGTAGGGCGATCTTCAGGCTTATCTTTGAACAGGTGGAGTATACAATTGATAATGCTTTCAAATTACGAGATCTCGTATTACAAGAATTGGTTAAAATAACTGTGGTATGTTATATAAAAAACTGAAGATTAAGGTCAGCCTGAAGATGGCCCTACAATTAGGCCGAAACATGTAGCTGCAACTATAATAATCTAATAAAATATAAAGTTGTGTATGACTGTATTATATGTATTTTATATTACATTTTAGCTTATATTCAATACAACGGAGATGTCTCACTTTAAAAAAAAAGAAGACACAACTGGTATTGATATTGCGCAGCTTGCAGTGTGTGCTGGCATTTGTAACTTTAATTCCCTTGTATATGAAGAACTTCGGGATGTACTGTGTATGGAACTGTTACTGGTGAAGTAGGTTTTTGTGAGGCACGTAATTTACTAAAACACTAAAAACATGCGCTTTAACAGACGCGAATTGACTGAGGCTCGCGGAGTGCCTGCTGTGACGAGTATGAATAGTGGCCTTGTGGCGAAATGAGTGAAGAGCTGTGGAGTACAGTTCAGCTTTTATCCTGTATTGCCTTAAATGTTTTGGGTGACAGTAACACTGAGTACTTTACATTCTGTGAAACGTGCAATGTGATACGTATAAATGAGAATGACCAACAAGATGCACACTTTTTCTCATTAATTTATTCCCATTAAACTATCACCTTATACCACATTGCTGCCTTAGTCTTGTACAGTTTCTCTTTTTTATATTTGTATTGATATATTTGTTTTGCCTGTTGGGCAATAGCAAACTTCGCATTCTCTGAAGCATGTATCGTGATACATATACGTGAGAATGACCAACAAGATGCACGCTTTTTCCTATTAATTTATTCCAATAGTTTAATTTGAATAAATTAATGAGAAAAAGTGTGCATCTTGTTGGTCCTTCTCACGTAAACACTGACCACTTTAATAAAAATTTTGTTCAGCAGGAACTTTGTTATTTCCGAATATTATATAGAGACAGTTTGCTCTTTACCTTCTTGATATTGACAGATTTAATATGAACATTTTCTGTGTTACGCTAAAGTGTGCTGGTTACTGTTGTTGAGCTGTTTAAAGAATATTATATTATGTTAAGGAAGTACTTATATTTGATGAAAATGGAAAAGATATTAACAACATAATAAAAACGGCAACGCGTTCTGATATTTTTATTGCACATTACACAGTATCACCATGAGCTGGGTGTGAAACCACGAGGAATAGAGAACTACAAAATTAATTTTATGACAGAAAGTAGCTTTTAAGATACAACTTCGGCCGTTGAAAACCCCCAAAATGAAGGCGTGTTGCAGATTTAAGCATGCAAATTATTTCATTTTCCTGAGTCAAATTGGGTCTTAAATACCTATTAAGAAAGTTTCGGATTTCTGGGAACCAAAATTGAAATATAATTGCAAGGTTTCAAGTTAGTGATACAAAGTTTGCTGTGTTCACTGTATCATAAAAATTTCACGTTCATTAAGCTGACAAAGTTATACAAATCTAAATATTAGAACTAAAGCGTGATTTAGTTCCAAAAAAATTTCGCGGCATTCCTAGTTTTAGGTACAAATTGGATTTTGCCCATTAATAAATTGCCAGTGGTACACCCCTTAACGTAGACCACACACTTTACCAAGGCTTTCCTTATTTTCCTAATAGTATACGTTTGTACGGTACATATTTATACGAAATGTAATTTCATTTACACCCATAAAAAGTACGTCGACTTCCACGAAACTTACAAATTCTCGACAGTATTACGTGTAGATCTATGATACGGAATTATATTCAGTTCGGTCAATAAATGTGGAAAATGTATATAATAGTTAATTTACCTAACTACGTAAAGAATCATTTTCATTTCGCATGTTTGTGCGAAGTGTATAACCCAATTGCTACGTTCTTTTGGACACACCCCTTGCCGAATTGTATTCAAGTCGGACATAAAATGCAGCAATTACGAACAAAATTTTATGTACTCCCTAAAGTAATGTATGTTTTTCATTTATGTTTATTTTTACGAATATAACTTAACTTAAAGTGGAAATCTATACCGAATTTAACCATAATCAATCAGGAAATGTAGAAGGTCCACAATTAATTATGACTTTCACTGAACCAATTATCATGAAATTTGTCCATGCTCGACGACGTTTCTTCAAGAAATCCTATACTAAAGTTCATGAACATTCAGCAAAGGTTCTAGCTGGTGATAAGTCACACGCAGGCGAACAGAAGGACAGAGGAGCGATCGTGGTCTGTATTTAGCGCGTCCATCATGAACAACACATAAGAATGGAACTGAGACTGTAGTACGAGCGAGGTATTTTTTTAGTGCATAAACGGTAGATTAATCAATTTTTGAGAGATTTTGTGTTTAAACAGCGATGTTGTGAAGGATCTATGTGTTGTGTTACATGAACTGTTTCACTCGGCTGGGACACCTTTACGTTTCAAAAGGCAGTAGTTTCCTCCGAAACGTCGAGAAACACTGACCCACAGCGTCTCACACCATAAATGCCGAATCCTAATGAAACTTTGGTTGAATTTCAAGTATTACAGATTTTGAACCCTTTTCCCAATTTTTATTTCCAAATAACCCATGTCACAAATATATTTACTATTACGATAATGACCTTCACCCTGAAAGCGGTTGCAGGATGTTCCTCGGGAGCATTAGGAGCTACCCAGCAGATTGTACGGTTCCATAACTCCAAAGATTGTGATCTCAATGATATATTATGAAACATTTTATGATGAACGATACTCCGTGATATGTAGATTACATGCACGAAATTGCAAAGTCGGAGTAGATTTTAGCTACAAAATTGAAGTGAAAAGCCGTCTTAGGATACGGGAAACGTAGAACCGGTAGCAACAGACGGTAATACGGATCGTAAAGAAATAGGTTGTGTTTAAGAACATTGGCTTAAACTGGCTCAATAAAGCTCAGTGACGGAACTGTAAAAGGACGATAATAGACCTCCAGATATGAACAAATGCACTTAACTCCTGGAAACGTCCAGAGAATTCTAGCTTTTGAAAGAAAACTATGTTTCTCTTGGTGGGATACATCGTGCGAATTCTTAAACTTGGGTTTGAGAGCTAACAAGAATGAACAGCTTGTCATGTTCGGTTTGAAGCTGCTGTCTGCCTACTCTGCAATTAGTTTTATGCGGACGTAGAGGGGAGTAACTGGCGTCTAGCTATCTGTCCCACAAAAAGAGCTGTGCCTGTCGCTTGTCACGTTACAACCAGTAGCGTCAAACTTTTAAAGCTACAAAACATACAACACAAACTCTCCCTGTTATGAGTCACAAGGAAAAAGCTGTCTAGAGTGCTACAGTGACACTTTCACACCACATTCACTGGTCTAACTAACTTAATTTACTGCATGGAACGTAATTTATGTTGATAATCTGGCAATGAATCTGCAAACAAAAGAATTTTAGTCTTTAATTTACTCTGAAGTTCATTAATGTGTTAATAGCTGTCCGAAACTTGGTTCTGTCCTACAAATGTCGAATACTGTCCACAACCTCGCTTCTCCTTTACGTATGATCCTCATTAATATTATTTTGTCTTCCTCTTCTAATCCTGGGCGTCCAAAATGTCTCCTTTCCTTAAGATATGTTAAGATAAACCCTACTCATGATTATACCATTGTATTTGTGTTTTTCCAACATTCCTTCTTCCACGAGGTGTATTCAGTTACCCGTGGTATACATTAACAGCACCGTTCTGCCCAGCGCCGTTTTGAATTCACTCGGTTGAATTCAGATGTGCGGAGAAAGACTCTTAACGCTGAAATATTGAAGTGCAAAGAATAAATGCTACCGGTTACTCACTAAATGTCCGTGGAAACTGGCAACGTCAGTACCCAAGCAATGTGCAAATGTTTTAAGGTTAAAAAACAGATGTATTTTAAATTATGAGAGGGATGGGGTATAAACTTCCTCAATCACGTCACTCTATTTTTCTTTCAAACATTTTCACGACGCGACTTTTTCTAACACCCCCTTTTAGGCTTCCTAATCTCCGTGTTGAAAGAGGAATCAAGAATCACTCTATTATATTGTAGTATTAGGCTAGAGAGCGGCAATGTCGGCCTCCCTTTTAGTTTCGTCAGGCCTCCTGGTCCACACATCCCATAAAGGGTGCTTCTGCGATTTCTTCTTCTCGCAACCTCACAGCAAGTTGTCATACTTCATGCGAATATTTGTCTTAAAATACATTTCTTTGCTGACAACTTACTGTGTTCAGTGAAATACTCTCTGGCTAGCAGACGCATCAGAAAGAATGGCGAGCAAGCCACGCTTAGCCTGTAACACCACGCCATCTGTCGCCAACTTATCAGCAAACACCATTTCTCTTGCTGCTCAAATTCCGTCACGGTCCTCTGCTGAAAGTGACGGTGGAGTGTTAAGATTTCTAATTTGTTCATATTCGGAGAGTTTTGAGGGATCGAACTACACGCTGTACATATACTAGTGCCTCCGAAAAGAAACACTTGAAATTGAAGCTAAGTGTTTTGTTATTTGTTCGTCACTGTATAGTTAAAAAGCTTTATATTAAAATTTGACACGTATAACAATTCAGTCTTGTTAGCTTTTTATAAGTGTTTTATTAGATTTTGAGAAGCTTTTGGTGATTTCTCGCTAGTTTGTTCCATTAAAGGCACTGACATATTTAAGTGATTTTGCTATTTTAAGTTAATGAGAAGGCCTATATAACTTGTTATATTTCACATGTTGACAGTGTGACCAAAACTTACAGTAATGTTACTGACCGCAGGTGAAGACAGCCTCTTATCTTTAATGATCCATGTGTGGTTATCAGTACCCTCTAATATGACAGCTATGCACAGATACTATCAGAGTGTTTCAATGATTATACTGTCTCAGGACGTTTCAACACAAAGAGAGAGTGCGAGGCGAAAGTCTGAATGGAAGAATGGATCACTGAGAGAGTATATTTAACCCCAGTAGATGGAGATTGGTAACAAGCCCTACGGTTATGCAGGTTACCAAGTATTGCCCGCTTTCTTTTTTGGTAAAGTAGGTTGAACTGAAGGGTGAAATTCGCGTAAATGTTATTTGAAATTTTTTAATGCTTGATAACAAACATAATTTTATGTGATTGCTGAGGGAAATAACTGCATTTCATTCTGAGAGCGGTAGGAAAAACCAATACAAACATTCTGTGGGAAAAATTTAACATTGTTTGTTTTAAATCAATCGGTATGTAGTATGTACTTTGCTTTGAAATTACTATCATATATCGATAAACTGTTTTATGAATCTGCATCTGGGGTGCCTCTACCGTCTACTGTTTCTGTTATTTAAGATCCTAACTTATGACACTCTGTGCAGTTGTGGCGCGAAATCTCGCTGGATTGTACTTTGATATATTGCTGTCTAATTTATCCTGCTTAATTTATTTATGTGTTAGTATTTTTAAGTCTTAAGCTCATGGTTCCGTGCATCGTAATTCAATATTAAAATAAATCCAACCAGATCCAACAGTATGCAATTATTTATTTACTGCAAAGTCACTCTACATGTTTCGGGTATCACAGCACCCATCATCAGGAATACTAAAAACTGTAACTGCACCCTCCGGTACAGGTCATAATACTGGTACAGCTACTTCGATCCAACGTGGCCTGATCGGGACCTGTACCGGAGGTTGCGGTTACAGTTTTTAGTACTCCTGATGATGGGTGCTGTGACACCCGAAATATGCAGAGTGACTTTGCAGTAAATAAATATCTGCATACTGTTGCATCTGGTTGGATTTTGTAAATATCACTTTTAAGTCATTTATGATGAAAAAAAATCATATTTTTGCCAGCTGCCCACACGGGCTCATCATGGTAGGCCGGATGAGCGAGAGTGTGACAATTTTTACTTTCGCGAGGTCAGTAAAGCTGATTTAATGTTGAAGGTAAAGGTACTAAGTTCCTTCGAAACGTCGGGAACCACTCACCGACGCCACAGCGTCAGACCGTAGGAGACCTCTCATCCAAATAGGATTGCTCCTTATGTCATGCCGTTCAGAAATTCAATGACTGGTATGCTATTCTTGTAATTATAATGAACCAGTTTTAATATATGGTTCAAGAAGAGTCAGTTTTATCCTATTTTATCAGAGTAAGTAGATATCACTCTTCGAAACGTAGTGCTATGTTTTAATCAAAGAGAGCTGAAAGTTCATTTGAAGTAATTTGTTACTTTAATCTGCTTTCGTCTCTGTGCATATTTGTTCCGGGAAATGTCTAGCGCTACACACACACACACACACACACACACACACACACACACACACACACACATACACACACACACACACACACACACACACACACACACACACACACACACACACACATATATATATATATATATATATATTAAGTTGTTCACAAGTTTGTTTAATTTTTTTTCCATACATGACTCGTGATGAAACAGTCACTTGAACTTTGTTATGTAGCTGTTGTGTCGTGAAACATAATGTAATGCTGGTCAAGGACAACGTAGTTACTGCTCAACTCGCGTCCTACATCATTTGTAACAGATTACCATATGGTATTTACTTGACAGAGTGTCGACTTCATTTATTGCAATGAAATTTGAATACAACAGAAGTCGTAGCTGTATTTAACTATGAAATTGCAGTAGGATCCTCAGTGTTTTGATTTCAAATACTGAATCTTTATCAGAGGTTACCTGAAAAATGGGTTTCCAGTTTTATTCAACGTAATTTACATTCCGGTACTGTATTTTTTAAGTGTCTTACACTTGTATATTATATATATATATATATATATACAGGGTGTCCCAGGAGGAAAGGACCTAACTTCGGGAGAGTGTTCCTTAGGTCAAACTATACCGATATAACCCAAAACACCTATATCCAAAGTTCAATGGT
>Ga0131853_10027370_pt1 | contig 10237 bp, 7 predicted proteins | sample TergutLab28metaG_FD_92764 | JGI IMG/M metagenome (GOLD analysis project Ga0131853, IMG submission 92764) | Labiotermes labralis P1 segment gut microbial communities from Petit-Saut dam, French Guiana - Lab288 P1 (version 2) (version 2) | ecosystem: Host-associated > Arthropoda: Insects >... | reverse complement strand
CCGGCCCGCCAGGGGGCCCCCCCCCCCCCCCTTTTCAAAGGGCCAGGGGTCCCCCCCCCCCCCCCATCGGTTAAAGTGGCAGTGTTCCGGGTGAAGTTAACCACTCATCTCCATCTAATGCCGAGGTTAAGAATAAGTGGCGCTGTAACTCTACTTCCTCTACATGCCTTTATGGTGTAGGCAGGAAGACTTGACTTTTCCATCCAGTAACAACACGTTTTGTCTGAATTATCATAAAGTGCCTTATTTGTCTTCACAATGTATAGGGGAATGGGGACATTTGTCATGGATGGTTCAACAAAAAATCTTGTGAAAAAGCGTCACAGGATTATGTTACGTGGGAGACCTGGAAGTAAACGGAAATATGGTTTTAAAGTGAACAGTAGATTAACAGGATATAAATGTTTGTACTGGATTCAACTGGCTCGGCACAAGGCTTGCTTTTGTGCTGTATTGAACACAGGAATAACACTGTGACAGCATGGGACTTATTAACCACTTGAACGACTTACAATTATACTCGGAATGTGTCTTGCAACTTATGAGTTAGTTATTTTGCTGAAACTGAGGAGACAAGCACAGATACATCGCCATAGTATACTGCACCAAATTCTATATTCTATAGCGGAATTCAAACCGGCTTTCTGTCAGTCCTTGACAGTGCTGCTGCTGGGATCTGCTGCTCCCGTCTCGAAATACAAGCCCAAGATTCTCTCGGAACCAGTTCCCACCATCCGGTGTCACGTGATACGGGCTCCTGTACGGTAGTTCCCATTACCGTGTGCTGGATGTGGCTTTCTACGTACAATTGATGTAACTGTTCTAGCCCACATCTTATTATGTACAAATTTGAAATTAACCCTTTATTTTTTATTCATTTCCTTGTTAGGTAACTGGAGACCATATTGTCTTCAAGAAATCCGATTCATGCTTGCACGTTATGGGTGAAAAGAAGAACAGATTACGTTTTAGTACCGCTGGCCTTACAATTTTGCATTTCTTCATGAGAGACCTATACAGCGGCATACTTTAATGTGAACACTCCAGTGGTTGATACATTATATAAGGCAAGGTCACAGAACATGTTACTTTTTACACTCATTTTTTATCTTACTGTTCGTATCAACTTTTTTGCTTACACTTTTCGACACTGAAGCTTTCTCAGCACAAATTTACACACACACGTATATATATATATATATTTATTTATATATTTATTTATTTATTTATCCCCCTTTTTTCCCTTTTCGTGTGGTGCTGTCGCCCAACACTCTCCATGGCCTCCACACTTTTGAGGTTTCTAGATCACACACAACGGTAGAACTCCTCTGGACGAGTGATTAGCTCGTCGCAGAGACCTCTACCTGAAAACACACAATAAATCAACATCAATGCCCCATACGGGATTCTAACCCACAATCTCAGCAGGTGAGTGGCCGCAGATCTACGCCTTAGACGGCGCGGCAACTGGGGCCGGTGGAATTGTCTTGTTAGGACAATAAAATCAAGGAGAATGAGATAGGTAGAACATGTAGCACGCAAGAGACATATGAAGTTTTAAATTGAAATTGAAAATTTGGTTAGAAATTGAGAAAATAAACCACCTGGAAGACTCGGGTATAGGTGAGAGAATAATTTTACGGTTTATCTTAATTAAAGTTATGGGAGATGTCGAATGGGTTTTACTGATTCCGGGTAAGGACGGGTGGCTGACTGTTGTAAAAAAGGCAATTAAATTTGATCCCTAATAGATGTTGAATTTGTTTGACTGACTGAGCAACTTTTAGCGTCTTAAGTGGGTTTCAAATCCATGAATAATTTGATCCGGTTGATTCATGTGGATGTGTTTAATTGATCGGATTTTTTCTAGATTCTAAAGAAAACATGTAAAACCAGAAACTGGCTTCGATATAGAATTGTAAAAATACGTGGGTTTGTAGTAGAGCATGGAATACATTAAATATAGGAGAATATGTGCGACTCTCACCATATAGGCACAGCCATAACTGACTTTCTGATAAAGGATCTTCCGTTAGCAGTTGGTATTTACTGAACCGGTATAATACATTCTCAGCTTCTGTGGAACTTGAAATTCATTCCTATGTCTGAGAAAGTCTTCAACTGGATGATGCCTGAGCGAGATAAATTCATGTGAAAATTTTCACATCACATTTTTGTACAATTCTCATTTTAATATCATCTCACGTCTAGATGAAAAGTAAATATTTTCTACATGAAGACTGCTGTTTGTTTTTACGCCGTGTCGACTGGTAAATACTCGTACGTAAGGGCGTGTCGAACAATTGTAGTACTTTCATCTTCAAGGCCAATCGGTCTTCTAGCCCTAAAAATTCAGTGGGATGCAATATTTTAAAGTAGCTGGTGAGGTCGGTCCATGGAATTTCTTTCAGTGTTCTCAGTGTAAATTCCACTACTGTCTGCTTCTTCTCCGTCACACAGCCCTGGAGCTGAAGGACCATTGTGTCTCAAGTGGGAGCAATGACCAGAGCGACATCTCTGCCCTGATTCACTCTGATCCGTGAGCAGCTCATTGCTGCAGTTGGCACCAATTAGACACTTCTTGGAATTCTGTATGAAGACAGTAATAAAACAAGTTATGTTGTAGACGATACTTACTCTAAAGAATATTACAATCACATTTTATATGCAAACCCCTATGCGCAAGTAAACAATACGGTTTTCCCTATTTAAATTCACCGTTGTCCTGTGCAGAGCGGCATAAATTCAGATTGCCTGGCGATCGGTTCGACTTCCACGTTTTATTTGTTTTTAATTATGTGGTGGTCAAATAGTTCCTGCGAAGATCCATCTCGTTTTAATTAAGCATGAGTACCGCTAAATAAAATTATAAAAGGTTTGATAAACGGATTTCATTGGAAAATAGAGCAAAGTTTTCAAGATCGAACATGCCAAAATTGATATAACAATTCTTGTGTCCATTAAGTGTTTTAGTAAGAACTGATGGCGAGACAGATATACACTTCCTTACTTTTCTCTCCATTTTTTCCCAGATCAGTCTTCATAGATTCTGCCTTGTCTTTTTGTTACTTTCTCTTTTCGCTTAGTAAATTAATTTAATTAGCATAGATCAGAAGAGAAGGCTGTTTTCACCAGCGCATTGGACTTAAATTTAAGGAAGAAACTAGTAAAGTGCTACATTTGGATTATAGCTTTGTATAGTGCTGAAAGTTGGACGTTTCGGGAAGTAGGTCAGAAATACCTGGTAAGTTTTGAAATGCGGTACTGAAGAAGGACGGAGAAGATCATTTGGACCGATCGTGTGAGAAACGAAGAAGTGTCACAAATAGTCAAGGAGGAAAGGAATATCCTACAAGCAATAAAAACAAATAAGGCTAACTGGATCGTCACACGGTGCATAGGAACTGCTTTCTAGAGCACGTTATTGAAGAACAGATAGAGGACAGGACAGAAGTGACGGTAAGACGAGGAAAAAGAAGTAAGCAGCTGCTGGATTACCTTAAGGAAAGGAGATGATACTGGAAAATGAAAGAGAAAGCATTATACCGCACTCTTTAGAGAACTCGCTTTGTAAGAGGCTATGGACCTGTCGTAAGACGGAGTACGGGATGAATAAGACCGGAACATAATGTACGATTTCTTTGCAGTGCTTCCTGGTTATCTTGTGTCTATCAGCGCGTTCTATAAGGAAATTCAAATACAATAAATGACAAAGCATAAAGAATATAATCTCTGGCATATAATTTCGTGTTTACTAGTAATTACTGACGTTTAGAAGCAGCTTCGCCCTCTTTCGAATCTTCGGTAACCGATTTCCACTCAAAATGGCGTCACATTTCCACTCAAAATGGCGTCACATTTCCACTCAAAATGGCGTCACATTTCCACTCAAAATGGCGTCACATTTCCACTCAAAATGGCGTCACATTCGGCATACCGTAACCTCACTAAAACGCAACGAAAACTTGGAATAAAAAATCGATATAATATATTATTTTTTCCCCACAATTCATAAATGGAAGTCTATCACACACATTTTGTTAAGGCCCCGAAATTTCATTACCTTCATCACAATATACTACGATTTAGCCCCGTCCTAAACTACTTTAATTTGTTTCAAATTATATTTGTCTACGATATGGGTACAAAATATTCTTACGTCTACGCGTAGATTTCCCCAGTCGCCCCTTCCGTTGACGTTTTCAAAATAAATGCATCTCCCACTGCCTGCTGCATATTTGTCATAATTTGGCAGCAACGTTGTCGGTAGACTGCAATGTATAACCTCTGGGAAAAGCAAATATAACATGAGCCCATCCAATTATGAAGTAGCTATTTTAAAATGTGATTTTACCTGTGTTCATTATTTGCAGCCTAAGAGTGTGAAACAACGACTAGCAAGAAGAATAGTTCTCATTCTCTTTCGGGTTTAGTACGTATTTCCCACTGACGTCAGGAACATTGTAGCCGCTAGCACCTTCTTATTATCATATTCAGGGGCTGCCTGGGAGCTCTTGCTTCTTCTTGTGAGCTTGTTTTGAATTCACTGATAATTATCTCCTACGTCACTTAAGAGCAGAAAGCTACCAAAAGCCACATCATCTTAAGAAGATTTTAGGCAACATCTTGAAGAAGAATTTGAAGAAACGCCTTTGGTTAAGTTTTGTCTAATCATTCTCTTTTGTACGTTATCCGTGGGTTACATTGGGAGCCGAGGTACCGTAGTCGCTATGGGGAATAGGTTACAGACTAAACGGTCCAAGTCTCGAATCCCGGCAGGGGCAAGATATTTTTCTGCTCTCCAAAATGTCTGGCTTGTCTCTGGGGCTCATCCAACCTCGTATTCAAGGCTTTTCAGGGTTCTTTCCCTGGTGTACAGCGGTCGGGACATAGTGACTCATTTCCATCTAATACCGAGGTTAGGAATGAGTGGGACTAGACCTCTACTGTCCTATAGCCTATGTCTTTAGGCGTGGACAGGGCAAAATTGACCTTTTTTTAAACTTTATTCTTGGGTTATTTAGCGAAGCTGCTTCAATTAGGGGTGTTAATCTATGGCAGTAAATAAGAGGACACTGCGATAATAAAAGGTGCTGGGCACAGATTGCGACAGGTTGTTGTGGACTGTTGGTAAGTATTGGTCTGTCCAAGGAAATAAGCGTGTCGGTTCCAGGTGTAACTCTTTGACTCACAATTTGTAAGTTTCCATCCTCGAATATCGGCAAGAATGTCATCTACACTGGCTGAGGTTTTTCATTATCTAATCAGTTCTTCCGAGTGAATTCCGGGAGATATTTTGCAAGACACCAAACTACTTTCTCCGAAATCCTTTCGAAATCACCAAGCTCGATCATGTCTTTCCAGACATTCAGCGCTAAATAGCCTTTGCGGTTAAATGACATATGATTCCTGGCAGGGAAAGGAGATTATTCTGTACTCAAAATCGTCCAGACTGTCTGTCGGGCCCACCCACATTCCTATTCAGTGGGATTTTTTTTTATATAAAGCCTTTCAGAGCTTTATGTCATTACAATCTAGTCACAGGGACTAATTAGAAATCTTATTCTAACCTAAATTATTAATCTTCACTAAACCTAAGAGTTCACCCATTAGCGTATCTCTGTTTCTGCTACATAATGTTTACACGTTTTGTTGTTTACTTACACTAGCACTGTCTCTGCTCTTACACTGATAGTTACTCTAGCACTGTCTCTGCTTGCACACTAAAACTTACACTAGCACTGCCTCTGCTCTTACACTAACACTTGCGCTAGCATTGTCTCTGCTTTTGCACTATCACTTAAACTATCTCAAAAGGTTTTTTCCTCTTGAGTCTGCGCACTATACCCATGTTGTCCAGGTCAGTGGGAAATTGGCGCTCTTGATCCGAGAGTAAAGCGGCTGCAGCATGAATCTGACCACTTATATCAATAAGTGCCTAGTTTTGGAATGACTGGAGCTATAATCACTCTTTCCCACATTTATTTATGGAGTAGGCCTCTGCCTTTGAGATCACATTTTGATATTATCCACCACTCTACGCATAACTTTCCAAACAGGTCTTTTCCCTTCAAGGTTTTCAACAAGCTTTTTCTGTGAATTTCCCATTTGGCATATACATGCTAGGTGTTGCGTCCTTCTTGCTTAGGTCATCGTAATAAGGTTTAGTGAAGAGTACACATTATACAGCCCCTGGCAATAAATGTTTAGGTCTGCCGTGTATGTTCTATGTAGAAACATTCCAATTAGAGTAATGTTCTTGCAAACCCTCATTCTGTGTGCTTCCGTTAATATGAAAGATCACGTGCTGTATCCATACGTGGCATTGTGGTGAATATTAAAACAGATATATAGGCTAACAATTTAGACATATTTTGTGGGGTTTCCCTTTCGAATCTCACCCTGGACACCTGCTATCCTGAGCGAAGTTTGTGGCTTTGCTCATTCTTCTGAAACGCGTGTGAGTGAACACGATACTTGGTTTAGGCCACGACGGGTTCCCCTAAAATGAGTTCCATTATTCACCAATTAGCCTGCCATACAAGTTATGTGGTCTTAGATTATTCACAGCGACGTAGTTTAAACCAAACAAAATATACCATTGTGAACAACATAGCAAAATGTACAAAATAAAGCAAATAAAACGTCTCTCTCTTTAGGTGTGGAAGGCGTTTATGTGTGTGTGACTGTGTGTGTATGTATGAGTGTCTGTGAGTGTGTGTGTGTGCGCGCGTACGTGTGAGTGTGTGCGCGTGAGTGTGTGTGAATTGTGTGAGTGTGTTTGAGTGTGTGCGCGCGTGAGTGTGTGTTTGAATGTGTGTGAGTGTTTGAGTGTGTGTGTGTAGGTATAGCTCCATGCATTCTTACCCTGGCATTAGATGGAGGTAAGTGGTCGGCTTCACGCCCTAATGTTCCAACCCCCACCCGCGTGAAAGGCTTATAGTGCCCACATTGATTAGAAAATTGTGGGAGTCCCAGAACCAGTGTAGTTCGAAGAAGAAATAATAAATAAAAACCCTATCTGGAATCGCAACACAATTCCTAGACCGTTCGAAGTATAGAAAATAATATGAACGAAGTTAATGCGTGGCGTGAGTCCATGCCTAATTTTGCTGGCTATGTACTTTGCCGTGATGTATTTAACTATATTTGAGTGTATCTTGACGCTGAAAAAGTTTAGAAACCTGGGAAAGGAAAATTCGTGGGAAGCAATGAGGGGAATGGAGTTCGACCGCTTTTTAGTGCACTGCCAGTCGTCTTCCAGTTGCAGACAGTACAACCTTCGAGTTCTCTCTTTGTTACTGCTGCAGTGCCAGTGTCAAGAGTATTCAGCAGACTGTCTTAAGTAAACTACTGAAGAAGTGTCTATTTGAAAGAATAAAGTAACTAAGTTTTTAGGACCTCTTCTAACCAATAACTCAGCAGACCAAACAATATACTGCAGCTTAAATTTCTGTAACTACAAAGGACCTTCTTATTCATGCTTCCTCTTTATAAAGTAATAAAATCAGACCATCTAGTAGAGAAAACCACGACCCTGAGCTTTCCTTTAAGAAGGTGTATTCGTCATATTGTTGTTGAGCTAAATAACCAACTGACTCCCAAGTAGCAGATTCCTTCTTGAGAAGGTAACAGTTCTTCAACTAGTCAAGCAAACTCTTCGCCTTTTATGGAACCCAAAGGTTCATGGTCATATTAAAAAGATCCAGTTACTTGGACTGAGTCAGATAAATTCAGTCCACGTCAATCCATTCTATGTCTTTAAAATTTATTTATTCTCCCCCACCCTCCTGGGTGTTCTGAGCGGTCTCTGCCCTCCAATTTTCCCCACCCCCTCTTGCTCAATTGATCAAAACGTTCTCCGCACTTATGCCTCAGAAGATGCATTTTTGAATTTACCGAAGACCGCAGCTTTCCCTGTCCTGGGCCAGCTGTATCCATCTTACAATATACGTCACAGTAATGTATTGTAATATTGTCCGTATATAAACATCTGTGTCTTTCATGTGTTCTTTTCCTCAAAGATTCTCCAAACAGTAGGCTTTTTTTTTTTTGCTTAAAATTAGTATTGCTTCAGACAAGTCTTTCTTTACAATAAATCATAGCAGGGCCAAGATTAGAAAGAGGTGCCTTCAGACTGCAGGTTTAAAGTGTTACAACTAAATTAGTTTGCTCGCTGTTATAAAATTCCTTTCCATATTTGTTAATTGGTTGATTTTATTGTCCTAGCGACATAAATAGATTAAAATATGCGCTAAGTAAGCGTACTAAATTGTTTTGGTGGCAAATTCTTCCTGCAGAAGTTCTTGTACTGTTGTAAACATACAAATTTTGTAAATATGTAATGATCTTGAACATTCTCCTTCGTTACCTAGCCCATTGCCCCAGACTGTGCAAATATTTCCAGGTCGCTGCTTACAAATTTGTTAAATGTAATTATTATGGTGCTTATATTCCTCTGCAAATATAATTCGTCGCCCAGTTACCCAGACTGCTGACACAGTAAGTCAGATGCTGCATACCTTTTGTGCTGTCGGTATCCTAGCAACGGCGCTACATGTCGTGTTTGTTACTAATCTTCTGTGCTGGCTACACACAGTTGCCTGTCCAGGAATAACGATAATAAATATGAGAATAAACTGAATAAACATTTACTTTCTGAATTTTCTTCATAAGTTTTAAAATCATCCATCTTGACTTAAAAGCATTGAGACCATAATATGCTAAAGAGTAACTTTTAATTTGCCTTGAAGTGGTGTAGAGTGGTCCGGTATAGCGTAGTCGATATGGTAACTTGCTACGGGCTGGACGGTCCGGTATAGCGTAGTCGATATGGTAACTTGCTACGGGCTGGATGGTCCGGGAATGGAATCCCGGTGAGTGCGCGTTATTCTGCATCCGTTCAGACCGGACCTGTGCCCCTGCACCCCAGCCTTCCATATAACGGATATCGTGTCATTCCCGGGTTTAAACTGGCCCGGGCGTGGGGTTGACAACCAAACTTTACCTGGTGCCGAGGTTAGAGAAAGAGTAGAAATGTACCTCTAATCCCCCTTTGCGCCTCCATGGCAGTTTATAGGGTGAAATTTACCGGAAGGGTTCATAGTTCGAAGGCAGGTTGTAGGATTGAAACTGTCAACAAAAATTGTTCAAAGAAAAGCATAGAGGTTTGAAGTGAGTGCGCAGTCCAGGACTTTTTTAAACAAAAGACCTCAAGCGTGGTACAAGTCACTTGATGGTGTAAAGATGGTCAGATTACCGATATGATGATGGCCTGGGAACGTAGCTGGTAGGGAGGAACAAAGTATAGGTTCAGAATTTCTCTAGAAACCAGCAATCTGAAGGCCGTCACTTGGAAGGCCGAGAAGGAAGTGGGAAGAGGAAATTGGTCACGCCAGAAAATACTGAGATTCTGAGTAACTTTCGACAGTTATCACTCCGCACACAAACTATCTCTGTTAATAATACTTCATGTCTGTATGTACTAATGCTTGAGGTGATCAGTGACCCGCCACCTGTGAACAATTTACACTTTTTTTTTCTCAACAGAATAAATTACGTGATCACGAAAATATTTGAAAGAAAAGAACTTCTTGAAAGTGTGTATATATTACAGTAGTCCCTCGGTCGTCTGCATTATGTGGGGAAATTACCCGGGAATCCGGACTACCGGAGGAAATTCCATGGTGTAGGTAACATACAAAAAATTCATCACTCATTGATAGAGTAAAATTCTTTAAAGCTAAAATACTGTACCTAACAGTACAATATTGATGGTAATAATAATAATAATAATAATAATAATAATAATGCTGGAATAATAGGTTCAATGGGTAATACAGGACCAAAGTTGGTCAAAAAGTGTCCGGACTATCCGGGAATCCGGGTTATCGGGTCGGGATTACAGAGGGATCACTGTATATCAGTTACTAGCTTCGCGAATATGTGACTTTCTGATCATAATTATGTGATAGAAACCTGTCTGTGAATCGGCAGTTCGTTGTGTGCAGTATGGTATTCCGGACTTTTTGGGACGCTGAATTGGGTATAAGTTGAATTTTGTACTATTCACACTGTGCATTTTCTTACAGTTAATTTATTACCTACTTACTTGCTTACTTACTCCATGGTGCAGAGTCCTTCTTGAGAAGCTAACTGGTTTGCAGCTAGTCAAGAAATTCCCCGCATTTCACGGAACCCAAAGGTTCATTACCGCACTCACAAGCGTCCGCCACCT
>Ga0131853_10027369_pt1 | contig 10237 bp, 4 predicted proteins | sample TergutLab28metaG_FD_92764 | JGI IMG/M metagenome (GOLD analysis project Ga0131853, IMG submission 92764) | Labiotermes labralis P1 segment gut microbial communities from Petit-Saut dam, French Guiana - Lab288 P1 (version 2) (version 2) | ecosystem: Host-associated > Arthropoda: Insects >... | reverse complement strand
CTGAGGATGGGGACGGGGTTTGGTACCAATAGTATACCCTGAGGATGGGGACGGTGTTTGGTACCAATAGTATACCCTGAGGATGTGGACGGGGTTTGGTACCAATAGTATACCCTGAGGATGGGGACGGGGTTTTTCCCCGAAATTTAGGTAAACCTTCACATCTTGACACAGCTGTCTGCCCGAGAAAATTTCACGGATCAAAACTCATATACGGTATTATATATGCCAACCCTTGCTCTGCACATCATCGTTGCCATGCCTTCGTGCTACAAAATGAAATGTTCCTGTCATCAGGAAAAGCTTTTGTTGAATTTCTAGTGATATAATTATTATGAAATTTTACAAAATTCTTGCATTATTTCATTTTATTAAATAATATTTCTGTTCGAGTGCATTCACTCTGACATTTCTGATTACTTATTACAATGAGACAAAACACAAAAGGGTATATTCCCTATCATGTTCATACCTGACTGAATTATACTTGTACTGGTACATGTAGTTGCACATCAAGTTTAATTATTTACAAAGACCTCCAAGAGGAACTGTCAGTCATTTGTGACTGTAGGACTACAATGGTTGACAGTATTTAGTATCGGACCTATTTATAGGTAATTTAACTCTGAATTGTGCCATCCCCGTTGTGTAATATAAACTATAAAGTGGGTTGGAAGTTAATAACACAACTAGTATTTAGTTAGATGTTATATTCTAGGTTGAAAGTCTACTTGTTTCGGCCGGTAGTGGCTAATGATGGTCACTACCGGCCGAAACATGTAGTCTATTTGACTTAGAATATAACACCTATTTAAACATTAGTTGTGTTATTGACTTCCAACCCACTTTATAGTTTATAGTTGGTTTATTTAAACATTCTCTCCGTAACTTAAAGTGTAACTTCGAAAGCATTAGGCCTAATACTGTACTGCCAAGGTTTTATAATTTGCCTTCGGCGTGATGATAACGAAAAACGGTGGAAACAATTTTTGAATATTTTATTAGTCTGTGTGACGTTTGTGTTAAATCGAAGATTGAATTTTCCTACATATTTCCTTGTTTCAAAATTCCCCCCCCCCCAAAAAAAAGCTCCTGTCTGTTTACGAAAACATTTGTTTTGTTGTATCCGATGCGCTCTCTCCATGGAGATGATGGCGGCTTGGGAAAATGTATGGCACCTGCGCGAGTGTGGATCGACAGTGATTCTTTGAGTGCGTTGGAACACTCGAGAATTAAAATTCACGTCCAAACCATACTTTGAAATGACTAACATAATAACATGTTTAAAGGCTATGTCGATATATAGTGAAAAATGAAAAATAATATTGTTTATACATAAGGTATATTAATTTGTTGAATTTTGGTATTATTAAATTTACGTAGTTTATGAAACAAACAGTCTCTGAAGTCAATAGAATGCTCAGGACCAAAATACAAACGAATCTCCTACAAGCGTCTAGTTTCTCCTTTGTATAATGCTTGGGCACTGGTAGTAACGTGATAATTAATATTCTGAAACTAACAGAACTCCAAAATCATAGAATGAGCTCTGGTAGTTACGGCGTTACATGCAATGTGGCTTTGCCACGGTCTGGTTGCCTTAGACATTTCGAAACCTGGAATTATAAATTGCAATTTACTACTAGTCTGACATGTTAACTATTATTTTACTCTTTTGAAAACAGCATTGTTTTTGTTTAACAACTGCTTTTCTATTGGGAAAAAATCATTTTGCTGAATAATCGAGTATGTAAGGCTAATGAAACTTCCTACCTATACAGTTGTATAGTTGCATTATGCAACCTTTCTCTGATACGGAACGGAGCGTCCGACGAAAGTATCATAGATGTAGAATGTGCTTTATTCAGTAACAGACCACTTCGGCAACTGTAATTCAGGATTCCTTCAATTTCATAGAATATTCAGAGAAAAATTCTACGTAAGAGACAAACTAGTAAATAAACCTAAACACCAATTTATGATATAACGTCTGCATGCAAATTCACGATCAGACCTGCTTGCTCTTAAAGGAAGAGATAGCAGTTACAAACTTGAAAGAAGGCTAAGGAGACAGAAATGTGATTAAAAAAGAAGAAGAAAAGGTTCTAAAATATAAAGACCTTACAAATATAGAGCATGTGGAATGTAAAAACAAAGGTGATACCAGTAATAATAGGGGCGACTGGGACTATTTCAAAGTCATTCACAAAATACGTGAGCAACATACCAGGAAAATATGAAGTCAAGGAAATACAGAAAACAGCTATAACGGGAAGAATGAGATGGGCGGGGCACGTAGCACGTACGGGGAGATAAGAGCTGCATAGAGAATTTTAGTAGGGAAAACTGAGGGAAAGAGACCACTTGGAAGACGCAGGCGTAGATGGGAAGATAATGTTAAAATGGATATTCATGAAGTGGAATGTGGGGTGAGGAATGGATTGATCTGGCTCAGAAAGCAAAAGGGTGGCGGGCTCTTGTGAATGCGATAATTATCCTTCGGATTCCGTAAAATATTGGGAAATTCTTCAGCAGCTGAGAACCTGTTAGTTTCTCAAGAAGAACTCTGCTCAATGGAGTTAGTTAGTTAGTTGAAGGTGGTAAATTACTCTTTGTTTATTATTACAATAAACATAATGGCAGGCATTGCGATATGTTGCGTCATATCGCATTTTTTACGGAAAGAATTTGTTGATACCTCGCCCAACGCCCAAGATGGAGTACCACTCCTTGTCGGCCATGCGCGACTGCATATTTGATGTATTCGCAGCTGCCCTTCATATATGGAGTCCTTTCCTTCATCTGCAACCTGAAGACACGCCATGCTGTGATGACAGCACGTATGGTTGAGAGGACAGTAGCATACAGGTTTTTGATGGGGGAAAACTGAGGGAAAGAAAACACTTGGAAGACCCGGGCGTAGATGGGAGGATAGTATTAAAATGGATCTTCACAGGCTCTTTGAATGCGGTAATGAACTTTCGGGCCTCAGAATATGCGGCGAATTTCTTGACTAGCTGAGGAACTCTTAGCTTCTCAAGGAGGACTCTGTTCAATGGAGTTAGTTATTTATTTAAAAATACAAAAGAATGCCAAAAGTCGTGACTATCATTTACTTTATCGATAAGAAACTTTATTACTTTACGGATAATTAAATTTTTCTTGGTGGTGGTAAGTTACTGTTAATTAGTTGGTGAATTTATTCGATACGGCGCGCTGTTGTGCAGAACTTACTTCCAGGAAAAAAGTGTTGGGTGTTTTTTATGCCATACAGGCATCTCATGTCACTGAAAAGTTTACTGTATCTTTCATAACAACACGGAAATAACACACAGAGAAAAGTGAATGTTAGTTTTAATGCACCCTAACAAAATTGCACAATCACATGAGTTGGCCAGAAGCACTAAATCTCCTACAAGACTTAGGAACTAATATAAGGTCCACAAACTTGCTGCAACAACATACAAACATTTAACTCTTATCCTGCTAACGTGGAGAATTGGGTGAGCTCCTAATAGTGCCAAGATGGCAGATGGTATTTAACTCGGCAGTTAAAGGGTTAAGTAGTTAGGAAATTTGCCATTCTAAATGGGAGAAGAGGGACCATAACTGCGTTCACAACCTCTATTATTTCTCGATAGTGACTCACATGAATTGGGTACACTTCCCCAGTTTCTTTAGGTTGAATACCAATTTTTTCCTCTCTCTCACATTCATTATGTGGAATACTAATTTTCGTGAATCAGTTGAATTGTGGCAACTTCCTGATTTTCCCTATGTGGAATACTAATTTCAAGAGAAATTGCTACATATCATGTTAAACGACTCACATTTTGTAAAGAATTTTCATTACCCTCATACATGCTACACGTTCTGTTCATCTCCTTCTCCTGGACTGTATAAACCAAATATCATTTTGTGAAGAGAAAAAATAATGAAGATGTCTATAAAAGTCGTTAGGAATTTAAACAATTATCCTACAACACATCATAAAACTACATTTACCATCCACATTCTAATATTTTCCGTAAATTTATTAGACATTTTAGATTCAATATCCCAAGTATTTTCATCCCTGAGACAGCCACACACTAAATTATTGTCTAGAATTTATGTGCAATTGTAATGAACTTTGTATTATATTTTTTCGTTGTAAATTGTGTAGGATTTCTGATAACCATAGTACAACTTTGTCCTCGCAGCAAGGACACATGCTGACGGAATGAACTGGAAAATAAGTGAAAGTAATCCATCATGCAAACGTGAGTCCGCTTTTGTAGCACAAAAACTTCTCCATGTTGTCAACGGTGAAACAATGGAACCATTGTCAGGAGAGTGCAATTAACGGTGATTATCCCTCCAAAGTCTACCATATGGTACTTACCACAAAATTTCCAACAAAAATTAAGTAGTTTGGCCGACTCATACAGTGACTTGCATTGTAGATTATACTTTTTATGCATTGGGTATTAATAAGTTACCTAGTTATAATATAAATTTTCTCTCTAACATTTTAAATACTATGTTCCAAAAACAACTTCTAAATTCGTAATAGGAACCCAAAATTTTTCCAGTTTTCTATAACAGTTGCCCCTTTAGCGCATAATATTCACAACGTACCTCATATGAGGGGAAAAACAGATCAGCCAAAGGACATAAAGTCGATTCAAATTACAACAGGTAATGGTGTCGTTTGTCCTTATTACATTTGGGCGATTTGTCTTTATCCCTGTGGAACAGACATCAAATGAAGCCATCTGGAATATTACACCACGTGGCCTGGTAAAGCGGCGGATTTTCCGAATTTATCTATTGCTTCAAAACTTAGGATCAACATGAACACAAAGTCATGAACACCATTTGTCACAATGCACTAATTTCTCCGTTATTTTTTCATTATAAAAGGACATCTGTACTCTGAATAAAGAGAGACCAACTTGATGTCACTAGCTTTATTGTTTCCTTATTTACTGCTCAACATGTTTCGGGTGTTAGTACATCCTTCCTCAGGAGCTTGCGACTTAAATAAGGAAATAATAAAGCAAGTGACATCAAGCTGGTCTCTCTTTATTCAACTATCAAGATGATGCACGGTCCAATAAACATAAGATTCACATCTGTACTCTTTTTTTCCAACATTCCGGATTTGATGGAATTGTAATATGCACATATGAAGAAGCCATACGAACTTTATCCGCTAAAGTGTTCACGGCAGAACAAAGTGAAACATACTTTCTACTGGTCTTAAATAGTTATCATATTAGGCTCCTATTTGTAATCACTCCGTACTTTTACTGCTAATATATGTAACGATGAAGAGCAAGCGTTAGAGTTTAGACGTACCCTCCATAACTAAGCAGATAAAACACACGTTTAACAGGAAGTGAAATCTAACAAGACACTTGATGTGTAATATCGAGGAAGGAGTGCTACGGATGGTGCAGTGGAAAATCAATAAGTGTTACATATTCTGAGCGTCTATTTGTAGACTTATGTATCCAGCATGCAATGTGCATGCGCCTTATTTTCTGTGGCCTGACTGTCTCTACAAAAGTTTTCAAAATTATATCATACACGGCACGATTTTAGAAAACTTTATTCAATATAAAAGGTGTGATTTGATTTTCTGTAAAATATTTCTTTGCAATATTTCACATTCTAAGAAGAAATGTGCGAGATATGATCAAAAATGTGTATTGAACTTCACATAATTTATCCGTTATTCCTGTCCGATTTCAATGAAAATTTTCTCGATATATTTTCGAAAAATACAATCAAATTTCATTAAAATCTCTACAATGGGAGCCGAGTTGTTCGCGCGGACAGAGAGACGGCCAGACAGACATGACGAAGCTAATAGTAGCCTTTCGCAGTTTTGTAAACCCACCTTAAAAAAAACGAAAATGTGAGAAAAAAATATGCAAAAGCAAACTCGGGTCGGATCGAGTTTCGACATAACTACAGCATGCACTATTTAAACAAAAGAGAAGCATATCGTGTTGATATCAGCTGTATATTACATATAACACTGCTTACTCAGTTTATGGACTTGGCCGATGGTATATTTTTCCAAAAATATAATTTCCTAGAAAATAATTATGAAAAGAATAAGCAAACCTATTTCCCTCTCAGTAAATTAATACATGTTTGTCATTATTTGAGATTAACTTCGCAAAACCTGGACTTGTAACCACCATCCATTCTGTTGTTCAGTTGGATAATGAAATACATGGCCATATTGATTATTAAAGCTCTGAACCGCGTTACCACATAATTCTGTTCATTTTAACATTACATGATATGAAATAGTTGCCACGCTGGAACCCAGGTCATTTAATCTTTTGCAGTTTGACAGACAAGTACGTGACTTATAAAAATTATAGACTGAAAAATTAATTAGTTTAATTCTCTAAGGGTAACTTATTTGGGATCAAAAGTAGTGTTAGGATATTAACAGAACTGAGATGAGACAGGCAGCAGAAATTTATATTAAATGGAGTAAAACAATTTGGTTTGACATTCTGCATTCTTTTTTTTTTTTTAGCAATTTAATTTACGTCATTGAGTCCGCGTGTCAAATGGCGACGGCTGTGCAGTTTCGCTCTGATGTTTGAAAACAATTCATTCGAAGGGGAATAAAGCGAATATGAACATGTAGCTGCACATGACAGGACAGAGCTTTTCCTAATTGCGTTCGATGTAAATTAATAATGTCGAAATAATAAAAATGTGAAAAACAAGAAAAAAAAACCGTTCGTAGTGTTCATAATTGCATATATATTAGCTACGTAACTCTAGATTAATTCAGTAACACAGATTTTTTGTTTACTTAAATATAATTATGAATTATTGGGCTTAAATGACGAATTGCCTGTTTTTAATCGAACAACACTGCATACGGTTTACATGGAATTTAAGTGTAGATTCATAAGTTCTTGTTCTTTGTTGTAGACTGAGAGGAATGCCAGTTACTACTTAAATAATATTAAATATTTCCTACAACTGATGAATAGTAACGAATGGTTTTGGTTTCATTTGCTCATGATATGAAGAACTAAATTACAGAAAAATATACTAGTGTCAGAATTTGAATGAAGCTGAACGTCAAGACCTAAACATGGATAGGAAGAAGATATTTGGCTGGATCTTAAGGATAATTGGGTAAAGTTAACTCTACTTCTCTGGTTGAGAATAAGGCCCAGTGAAATGAGCTTCTGCATGTAGGAGCATAATTTTTTCTTCAGGATATTCTTCAAATTGCTTTAATGTATGTGAGTTTATAAGCTTCTCAAAGAAATTTTCACTCATTGATATAAGCTGTTTCGTAAAGTAGAAATGAATTATAAATCCATGTGTCAGAGATATGAAACTCATAACTAAATCCCAGTGTTGTGTTTGTGCCCGCTTCTGAAATTGTCTGTAATAATCCACAAGTTGCTTAGCACGTATGAAAGAATACGGAAGCATACCGAAGCATTAGCATAAAGATTCATCTAATTTCTGAACTGTTATATATTTAAAAAACGAAGAAAGAGGTCTCCTTACAATACCCAACCCTTAAACATTTCCCTGTCGAAAAGTCACTTCAACAGAACATCTGAAACCAGAATTAAAATTATGTTACCCTGTACTTAGATTATGATTTACTTGGAGACTTTTAGGTATGTTGATAAAATCCTTCCCATGTTTCTTCCTTGGCGGTGGGCGATTTGTGTGGAAAACAGGTGAATCCGCAAGCACAAAAATCAGTTGTTACCTTGTATTTAATAAAATAGATTTTTATCCGTTCTGCAAAAAAAAAGACAAGCAATACTCTCATAAATCAATACACGCTACTGATATTAAACGACATGCTTCGGAAACATTTTTATAAATTCCATAGTAAATCGTCCAATTCCTGTTAATTAAGCGACATTATAAAGACAGATTCAGTAGCGGTTTACAAAAAAAGCCTTTGGTTCAGAACGTATCGAAAATGTAGTCGCACGCAAGCTGCTTTCAATCTCACAGCAAGGTGAACGTTGTAAAGTAGTGGGTTGAATTGTGTGTTCAATTTTCATTCGTTCAAGTGTGATCATTTTATATGTTCAAGCTGCCTTTTTTAAATCTCAACAGAGAACATATTGTAACAAATTACATGGATATTTATTTATGGTATATATATGCTGATCACTACTACAAAATTTTGTTTAGGGTCGTGTCTCTACCATTTAAATTGTAATGGTTTTTATTTCACTGAAATTTAGGAAACAAAGGTGAAGATTTCCTTTAAAATGTTTACTTATTGCAGTACGATAAATAACAGAACACTGAATTAGTATAAAATAAATATTGTTTAAAACTTACTTAAAATGAAATGTAATCTAATTTCATTATATTAACCTTTCAAAGACCACCGGTATCTCAACGTACCAAAATGTTTAACAATAAAAAATTCTACATTGTGATCACATGTAATTTTTTGTGTTTTGTATGGATCTCGGAACAACTGGCAAATTTTGTCTTACACAACATTAAAAGATCCGTTTTTATAACCGAGTTTGAGAGTGTTTACAGAGCGGTACGCACTGAGTCCTCATATAACACATATAAGTTTAGGCTTTAAAAGGTTAATACTTAAGATTCTGACCATATGTTTAAAAATACTCAATGAGAAAGAGAAAGTTAGCTTCTGACAAAGGCGACGGGATTCCTGACACTACCGACTCTTAAATACATTTTGCGTCAAGTAAAATGACACCTACACAACAAAACTACGAAATTTAAAACGAAAGACCGCGAATAGTTTAAAAAATAAGAAACGGCAGAGGAGGTTTATTTGTACTTTCTAATGTGGCTAGGAGGAGACTTTAGGGTGGAACGCCCTTCATAGTCGAGGGATGAAGTAGTAGCACACTAGAACTTGGGAAGAAACATGTTAAGAACACACTACTGGAGGTTTCAAGGCAAAGCTGGAAAAATCTGAATGAGACCTTGCTATCGGAATCAATAGCAGAGTTTGGGTACAAAGAAATTAAATTTAATTTCCAAATCCAGAAGTCAATTTCGATTAAAGGAAAATATAAATATCTTTAAAACTGAATTGGGAATAGTCTCAAAATTATTTTATATCTGTCTACGGTGCTGCAGCGCTGTGTCAGAAAACAGTGCCGGTATATTTAACTTACAATCACTTCCTCTTACATTTACCCTGATGCCACTAAAATTTGAATTCACGTTTTATCACACGTGTTTCTAACATGAACTCTGCGTATTTAGGGGGCATATTTCATTGACTAATTGCCGCTGTATTCATTAGGATATGTGTTCGTCACTATTTTGCCACATACGCTACTAGGTTTTGGTGCTCATTAGAGCCGAGAGAGAGGGAGAGAGAGAGAGAGAGTGAGGCATGAGCAATGGGCTTACTTCTCTTCACCCCTTATTACCCTGATGTGGAAGGACCTATGAAATGTGCATGTATTTTATTTCAAAATTCTATTCCGGTCCGGGAGCTATCGAGCTGGCTTTGTGGGTGAGTAAGTTACTGTCTTGATGTCCTCGACTAGCCCGTATCAACAAGCAGGTTTCATTCTGTTTCTGCTTATTCGTTACTCAAGGGCAGTAAGCCGTCAATTGGGACACATGGTGTCTTATAAATAACTCATATTGTATAAGCATCTCACTCTAAATTGTACATTATTTATTACAATTTTGTTATGTACTTCTAACTTATATGATTTGTAAGGTCACGTGGTGATGCAGATGGTTGAGGCACTACGCTATAAATCGGAAGGTCGGGGTTTCGATTCTCGACGGTATCATTGAAATTGTTCATGTATATAATCCTTTCGGCTGCACTATGGCCCTGGAGTCGACCCAGACTCCAACAGAAATGAGTACCAGGGACATTTCCTGGGGTTAATGGCGGCCGGTGCGTAGGGCTGACAAACTTGCCTAATTCTTGTGCAGATTGTATTTAAATCTGGGAGCCCCAAACTCCCGGAATTCTCAGGGCCCGTCCAGGCCTGCGTAGGGATTGCTTTACCTCTACTTCTTTATGTAGTTTTATTGTAACTTGCAATCCCGGCCGTTTTTCCGGTTACTTTACACCTCTCTGTTATGATGGAAAAGAGGGGATGCACTATCATAATAATGGGCCATAACCTGTAAGTAGACAATGTAACGGGCGGCGGCGGTGCGAGTTTGTGGTGTCATATTAAATAAAATTAAGAAAATCAGGATCTGTGTTTAAATG
>Ga0131853_10027367_pt1 | contig 10238 bp, 5 predicted proteins | sample TergutLab28metaG_FD_92764 | JGI IMG/M metagenome (GOLD analysis project Ga0131853, IMG submission 92764) | Labiotermes labralis P1 segment gut microbial communities from Petit-Saut dam, French Guiana - Lab288 P1 (version 2) (version 2) | ecosystem: Host-associated > Arthropoda: Insects >... | reverse complement strand
GGCTGAGTGGACCCCGTTCCAGACCCACTACTACTCAGAAAATCTGGTAGCGCCGGGGATCGAACCCGGGACCTCTGTATCTGTAGCCAGAAACTCTGATCACTAGACCACAGAGGCGGTCGAGTCAATATAACTAGCATGACAAATACCTATTGCTGTGTTTACAGTTTTCAGACTCCTGATGATGGACAGTAGATCTGTCCGAAATAGGTAGAGTACTTTATCAAAATAAATTTGAGAAATAGGGCATCCCGTTGTCTTTTATTTTAAGAATATATCACGGTGCAAAGTTTTCTGAATGCCAAATTTGAATAGGTGCTGAAAATGCCACAGGGTACTTATCCAGGCCTACAAGAAATAAATTGTTTTCTCCTGGAATTTTTACCGAAGGTTTTGGGAAATCCTAGGAAACACGGAAAGCATATTTGAGTGCCTATTAACTTATTATAGATAATGCATAATATCGCGTTGTTACTTCTAATAAAACATTTGCTTTCCGAAGACCAGAGATTTCATTAAGGGTAAAAAAATATTCGAGGCGCTACCAGTAGTAAATGTGGAGATTGCCGTCTTGTGGGAGGTGACACTATGTATTTTATTAGATAAGTAACGACTTTTCGGAGACATAAGTATCCTTCGAGAATTTTGTATCTATCTAGCATAGGAAAACATGCATAGCACCAAATCGCAGGAAGCTGAATTACGAAATCTGTGCTCTGTGGTAGAAATACTCAGTTATGTAATTTTTGTGAAAGTGGCTTTGATGTTGAGTACTGCAGTTTAGACAGTAGGGTCTAGCAACACTTAGCTGAGTCAGTACGTAATCGCGACTATTTGAAAATCAACTCAGAGCTCAAAGCGTCAACGAGCAGACTCTGGACGATTCTGCTCATGGGCCTGAGCCAGAGAATACATGGCAGCAATTTTCACTTAGCGTTTACCATATTTAGACTCAACAAACAAGCCAACATATCTGTTAGCTTTTAGGTTATTGTCGCCAAGGGTACTCCGCTTATGGTGTCCAGGAACTTTGTGTTAAGTAGCCGGCTACCTAAGTATCAACATTTCGGGACACAAATGCGGCCTTTTTTAACATTCAGAAGGAGCCGAAAAGATCTTCAGAAACCTTAGTACTTATTCATATTAACAGACGGCACCACATCTCAAAAAGCACAGTAAACTGTACAGTCAAACTTTCAAGACCTCAAATCCTAAGTTTTTGCGAGAAAGAGAGAGAGAGAGAGAAGCGAGAGAGTGCCGCATTTTAGGGCGTTGACAACTTCTGAGTTGGTACTGAATCGGTGGTGAAATTAATATGGAACATTTCTGGAAGGACGCTGACAGAGGAAACGGGAGTACCCAGAGGAAGAGAAATATCCCAGTCACAGTTTTCCGGTACAAATCCTACACGAATGAGTCTGGAATCGAGACCGAAACTCCACGTTCAAAGAAATTTTTGCTGAGACTTCTTATAATTCTTGGAGACAAAATCTGACGTCGTTCGAAGAACACGACTCTTATATCGCGCTCACCATTGCATTTGTAATACTCGTCTGAAAGTTATCTCAAAACTTAAATTCAAAATTAATCATAAATGAGCTCAAATTATGACATCTGTGTAACAAATCCGAGTCCTGGGCTGAGCCGGAATGCTGCAACCCCGAAATCGAGTGCCCTACCCAGAGTTATGGTCACTGGACTCCGACACCCATTCCTACCATGGTCATTAGCCCACAGTCACCAAATAATTTTGTATAGCCCTTGATTATTTTCTACAGGATGTAAAATTAGGTATAAATAAGGATTCTGCAGTTGTTGACCCACACTTGTTCCCAGAAGATGTGCCGCCTAACATTTTTAAAGTTATTCTGTTGTGTTACTTTCATCCAAATGTCATTCAAATGCTTGATTTTTTATAGACATTAGTGAAATAGCAAGTTGTTTTAATGGAGAAATTATTGAAGCATCGCCTGGACTTGGAAACTTCAAAAGATTTCCGCACAATAAACAGAAAATATTTTATTTGAAGCCAATTAGTTATACACAGTAATCATTTTGTTCTTGGAGAGAATTATTTCCGCTTTCGAATAGATTTTTAATACGAATAGACAGTGTCTAGCTGCTAGCGGAACCAACTGACAGAATCTACACGCTGCATTGCTGCTTACAGAGCGTTGACGTCACCCGCTACGGAGGACGCAGGCCGGCGACTGCCTCGTTAGCGCAGGACTGCTTGCCATAGAGCGGACGACGTTGAGACCGCCCCCCCCCCCGGTTCTGTACCAATTTAAAAGCCCCCTTTTGCATATAAACTTTATTGTGGTTGGTACTGCAGAATGGTCAAATATTTCTATGTGTAGAAAATCAGAAAATAAGTTTCTTAAAATTTACAACATATTAAATATATATTTCAGCCTAGAAAAACATGCCAACAAAAATCGACTTTCAGTCATTCGTTTCGCGACAGTCGGATAAAATCTTCCTTGGTTTACTGTTTCCATATTCACAGCTTTACGTGATCCTTAGTCCTGGATGAATAAACTTGACGTTCGTGATCGCATTCCTCTCAAAGTACAAATGAGACCAATAAGCAAGTCAGTTCAATTACTGAGCATTCACTTGCGCCAACAACAATGCTGTTTGTCGTATAGGTGCAATTGACTTCATCTATACAGCCACACATGCAGCTGTTAACAGTGTAATATTTGTTGGGTATAATCTTCTGGATTCTCAAGGGGATAATTTTCACTGTCACCCACACCCGTATTTGCTGTTATCATCTTTACTTTCATCATTACCATAATCGTCATCATCATTATCATCAGGATCATCATCCTCGTCACTTTCGTCGCCTTCAATATTATCGTTGTTGTTTTTGTTGTTGTTACACAACATCCAGGAAGAATACAACGGGAACACTCTTCTACATGACATACGTCATAGGGTTGTCAACGTACCTGGCACGAAACGTACGTTCAGTGGAGAGAAGAAAGGACCTGCGAAGACTCGGAAGTTAATGTAGTCCGAAGAATATCATAAACGGTTTACTCTTACTTGCAAGCACAGAGACAGGCCAGAAGAGAAATGAACTGGTGTTTCTTATTGACAGTCATAATTTGTTCACCCAATAACTCCTTCCGACGTTGCGGCACTCCTGTTACATACTTATAACACGATTCTGAGTAGATGAAAATACTGAGCCATGTTTGCAGTATGACAACGAGAAGTAAACAGTGTCAACACTGTGAACTGAGAGACGTCAATCTGTTCAGCAAGAGGGCAAAAATTTTGTCATTAATTATTGCAATATTTAAAGAGTGTTCATGAATAACAGTTCCTGAATTTCACCCATCGTCGGTAATTCTGAAAGGAACACAAAATTCTGGTTACTGACACAGCTTCCGTCCGCAGGTGCGAAAGGGAAAGAAGCGCCTACATAGATCATGCCATAATAAGAAGCTGCTATCTGTCTCTGGACAACCGAATCAGCACATTTAGTTTACTGAAGCGTATTGAACCTATTTCGTCAAAACAAATCTTTAAAAAATCAGGAAATTTCTGGAGAAAAACACGTAGGCCTAACACGTGAAGACTTAAACTGACAGAAAAATTTTTCTGTTTCACGCCAAGCAGACGTAGGAGGGAATTGGAGATATAAGTCCACTCATTTTTAACCTAACGTTAGATAGAGGAAAACAGTGTGCTTCACGCTCTGGTCCCTTTAACTCCGCAGAAAAAACAATCGGTTCTCACCGTATAGGAGGCCGGGTAGGCTCAAAAGTTGATCTCAAGACTTCGAAGTAGAGAAAAATTTCAAGCCGCTCTTAGGAATCGAACTACATTTCCTATCTAGGCCACCTGTCACCTAATCACTACCACGAATGGATAAAGGACGCAGCGGCTGGAGCAAGGGAAACATTAAATAAGTCTTGAAAAATTAATACCAAAAGAACTGTCCGTTTATGAAGCTGCTGAATCTTCCAGTGTGCCTAAAAGTTTTGTTCTGGATAAGTTCAGAATAATCAGCGGCGAAGTGAATCCATATTAAAACCAAATTTAGGAAGACTTGAAAGTAAAATGCTTTTACCAATGATGTGAAGTTTATAATTGATATACAAGATCCACACAGATATTCAATGCACTTTTCAAGAAAGAAGTTCTTCCATTTGGCGTATTACATTATCAAAGTTTAAGTAGTTCCCCTAGATATAAAAAGTGAAATAATTTTACTGGAAAGTTTTATTTTTACCAGTTCATGAGCAGGCATTCCCAGTAATGCAGGTTAGGTTCAGAATTCGCGTCTACCGAGAGCAGCTGCCTTCTTACACAGCGGACATTCTTCAGCCTGTAGAGTCCAATATCTGCTGAAGATGACGAGAGACTCACATTCAAACACCGTCAATGAACAGTGAAATATTTGCCGCAAGTTCTTTCACAGATGATTTAGGGTAGAAACAAGCCAATCATGTCAAAGAACAGCAAATCAGGCAAAAGAAAAACAGCCAGCCACAAAGAAAGAGGAGGTAAGAAGGAACTGTGCTTGGAAGGATGGACAGCGAGTGAGGCAGAAGAGTAAACAATGAGCCTCTTTTCTCGAAAGTCCTTCTCTGAATAATGGATTCATTGTCCCCTCTGTACGGAACGGTTCCACGAAAATTGTGCTGAAATTGCGGGACTTGCTGAAACTATGTTTGTGACTTATAGTGGTAATAATTGGCTTGAAGGGGTCCCTGTCCTCATTCCAGGGCCAGCCGAGATTGAAAATTCAACAGTTTTAAACATGTAAAAATTTTCTCTTTATTGAAGTTTTTTTTGCTGTTTGTTTATTTTTAAGAACATTCTACCTTAGTAATATAGCTTTTGGTATTTAAGCTGATTAACACATGTTTTAAGCAATGGTAAGTTAACAGTTGGTGAAGTACAGAAATTACGAGACTACCGCATTCAATAATACACGAGTTTATATGGGTGTATTTAGTAAAATACGAGTCATTCATCAAGACTTCTCACGAACCAATGAACCAATTAAATAAGGCAACAAAAAAGATCAGACCGTAAAACAGTAAATCAGAATTATCTATACCGGGACGTTTCGTTATACGCTGACAATAGTGCTAGACAATTGAAGATAGCTTATACCTTACAAATTAATCGTAGCCGGGAGGAGTTCTGCTGGAAATACTTTAAGAAATTTGATTTCAAATCGAGGCTTGTATGTGGTACTGATTGGTTTATTATTCCTTTGGACCTTGTAGAAGCATTTAAGGAAGATGATATTAGCAAGTTCATCAGAGTACTATATAATTTGCATCGGAGTACGCATTTCACTTTGCACTCCTTTCCTAACACATACTCTTGTACAATTCCAACGGAACAATCTCTAACATCCATGCGTGTTGTGGCTTGTTTGCTTTCTGTTCGTCGAATTGTCAGTCATTCTCCAACTGCATCTACTTGCTTCTCTCATTATTGCTTCCTGCAAACAAAATTTACACCTGATAATGCTTTGTTGCAGAATGTCCTGCAGAATTGCCTGCAGCATCTGCCACGTACAGATTAAAACGCGCGCAGTGCCAACATCTGCTCTTATGTACTCCGCAAGAAGCAGGTGTAGCCGTGGCCGGATAAGGATAGTGGACATGGTTTTTTTTTATTACGTTCGACCTCACAGCTTTAGCAAAGCCATGGTAAAAAGAGTAAGAGCTGATTCTCAACGGAAATTAGATTACATGTAATATATTATTTGGTTCGAAACAGTATTAACAAACAGAAATTATTTTCGTGCGTCAGAGAAAACAACGGTCTGAATAACACATACCATAATAGGTTCTGTATGAAAGAAGAACTGAGGTTTGACTCTGTTTACCGCAGCGTCCATACGGGCACTGAAGCCCATCCAGCTTCCTGTCCCCTCAGGATTGGGTTCTTTCCCGTCATTTAAAAACCCAGAGGCATGGAATTTGTCCGCTCACCTCCATCTGAACCTGTGGTTAAAATGGTTAGTTATAAGTCCATTTTCCCATGTCTCTATCGCGTAGTACTTAACACAAAGAAGAGTCACGTAGTCTTTAACTATAACACACAAGAAAAATTCGGTATCTCTCTTACGTGAAAATCGGTTAGTTTGTTTAGGAAAATAGTCACTGTTTTTATGGGAGTAATGCGGAAACAGACTCTGTGGGCCGAATGCAGAACTGAATGTTATAGCTCGTGATGCATTCTGTTAACGTCCAGGTCCAGGTTGTGCATGTTGAGGAATTTCTTGTTAGTAATGAGTTAAGAATATCTTTGTCGGCCTGTACACTTTCTACATCACTGAAACCTACACGCGCAAGACTGCCACGATCAGTTCTCCAATGTCGAGAATAAAGAATGAGGTTTCATTTAACTACGTCAGTTTTTCTCGAAGATTTTCTTTAGAGAAACCTCTAAAATTACGTTTTTTACCCCGAGGAACCCCCACCTACGAAAACGAAAACACAACAAAGAGACAGTTGCTAGCGCATGGAGATTACTCCAGTACTGCCAATTGCCAAACACAATTCTCGCGATATTTCGATGTTTATTTGTATTTTTTTTGCAGTATTTCAAAATAATTGTGTATTTGTTCCTCAATTTCTTCAGGAAACCGTAAGGATATTCTGTGTAATACTGGTGTTCAGCAAAACCTTTCTGGTAAACAAAAGAAAAAAGCTATTAATTGGTAAGATTATACAGCTTTGGCTGTAGATTAATATTGTACACTTGATACTATATTATACTGAAATACATTGGTGTTATAAAATTCAATTTTTAAACAGGGGTGTGTGGTGTTTTATTGCGGGTCGGAACTAAATTTTGAATTAGTCAGAAAACTCGATTTCATAAGACCCTGCGTGTTTCCTAATTTCTTTTGCGTTTCTTAATTAAACTGCTTGGCATTTGGCAAGTCCTTAGCTGAGTGATCGCTAGAGCAGAGCCACATCGTCATAACTGATAGTGTGGGGTGTGCAGAAATGTTTGACAGAGAGAATATCGGTTGGAAATTCTAAACTTTGGTTCATTTTTTACACCAATAAGTTCAGAATCTTCCTTCCGTTCATCCCATACCGTATTAAAAAGAATCGTGCTTGGGATTTTTTAACTCATGTTTCCGTGCATCATAATTCAATGTTAATAAAAATCCAACCAGATGCAACAATATGCAGATATTTATTTACTGCAAAGTCACTCTACATGTTTCGGGTGTCACAGTACCCATCATCAGGAGTACTAAAAACTGTAACCGCAGTCTCCGGTACAGGTCATAATACTGGTACAGCTACTTCCCTCCAACGTGGCCTGATTAGGCCACGTTGGAGTGACTTTGAAGTAAATAAATATCTGCATATTTTTGCATCTGGTTGGATTTTTATTAACATTGAATTGTGCTTGGATTATATATTCATTAACAGCTTCAGAGAAATAACAGGTTTATCGATGGATGTAAAATGTGTGATGAATAGAGTTTAGGCCGGAACTAATATGTTACTATCTACAGGTTATCAAAATAAGATAAATCTTTTCATTTACTCCAGACTTCAAAAGTCGTCTCTTCCACTGCAAATTCCCTGTGAACAAGTTTCAGCTTTGTGTTCTTCCGAGGGGAGATGTTGCATTGTTGGGCAAATGTTTTCCGAGAAAGTGCGTCTCCAAGGGTTAAAGGTTTATAGGGAACAGAACTTGGAACTTCCAAACGTCGGGGAAATTTTCCCAGCCACGCAACATTGGATCCTGGAAGACCGGAAGCACCTGAAAGAGTGCCTCGCAAATTGTCAAGGCCCGCAAACAAATAGTGGATCCTTAGGCTTATATTTCATATTTCTCCACGCACAGAATCAATTTTCATCTGTCTTACCCTAGGTTACCGATCGTACTGTTAGTTATTATGTCATTTCCGCTTCGTCATTTTCTCTTCGTCTCTCCGGGCTATGAATATCTACCTCAACACAATCATCAGACGCTCTCAGTTTACGTCATTACCACAAAGTGACACTACGTTCCTAACCGAACACGTGGAGGAGGAAGTCCTTCCCGAAAAGACAATAAGCACTCAATTACACAAGAAATTCCTGACATATGAAAAGATTTAATAGCTGTGTTTACCAGGGTTTGCAAAATTGTTAGTAGCCACTGTAGGCTATTAATACGCAATATCACTGACTTACAGCTCATTATCATTGACCCTGATAGTGTACCGGGATGCCGATAAGTCCTCAGCCCGACCAGGAAGGAAACAACCTCGGAAGCATGTCGGGTACGTGCGCAATTGCAAGAAAATCGAGACGCGAGCTGTCATCAAGTTTTTTTTTCCTGCAAGGCAAGGCGCCGAAGGAAATTCACGCCTTTCTGACAGAAACATTAGCTTGTTTCCTTCCTGGTCGGGCTAAGGACTTATCAGCACCCTTCTACTTATAGCTTCAGTCTTCCATAAGCTTCGGCGCTAGGTGGGAGTGAGAGGCTAGCGTGTAACAGAGGCCTCTTTACCAGCCTGCAAGTCATGTGGTACACGTCACACGTAAACTTGTGTTCGGCGTAGAACCCTTTAGACATGCTGGCGAAAAGGAAATCAGTGTCTCCCAGGGAACAACTCTGGTTACGTTCGTGCCTAGATCGTAGTCTAGCATTCTGCCAACTGAGTTACCAGTCTCATGTTTCGCTATTATGCTGCTGGTTTCAACGTCACAGAATGTTTCCGTATTCAAATGGAGAGTGGAATCTAAGGGTCCATATCATTATTTTGTAATTATCTAAAAAAAATTATAAAAGAAAAATATATCGGGCATAAAACTTGTGTTATATTTTCCTCTATGACTTCGTCCACGTCATGTTTTGACTAAGAAATGCGTTTAGCAAGATACGCGCAATGAGTGCACGGACAAGCATCCTGTTTTTTGAAGGTTACTGCTAGACAAATTTGGAGCATATTCTCTAAATTTCGTTAGCATTGGACTTCCAAAGATAAAATCTCACTAACTTTCCTTGACCGGATCTCGAATTCACAAACATTTCGAAGTTCATTTTCGCGACTCACACTGCAGAAGCGCTAAAATCTGTTTATTGCGCTTCTTCACTCCAGACTCTGACCAGATACATCTTGGCGCTATAAGATTTTGTTTTATAATGAAAAACAAGGCAGGCTGCGTTTACAAGGCATCATCTAGTAACTGAATGCTGAGGGTGAGTTGGGGTGAAAAATATACGTCACTCGTGGACCAGTCCTATTTGCCAAGCGGGTGGTGTTGTTTTTGTGTATCAGGGGTTTGAGAGTAAACAGGATTGCCAGGATGGATGGGCTCGCATGACAGAGATAGAGAAAAAGCAGGTTAAGCTGTCGTTATTATTGTACAGTGATGGTCATAAGTTTTCCTCAACAGTATTCACATCTGTACAAAAAGTTACATGTTTACGTCTCCAAATACATTTGTGTTTTTTCATAGTCACATAATTACATAGATGACAAATTGACACTGTGATAGACACGAAGACACACGAGGAAGCGAATTACATCGCCACTCAAACTGGTATTCGGCTTTGGGTAGAGGATAGTAGTCAGCTTCTGACTGCGGCCACTTTAACCCCCCCCCCCACCAGGAAATAATCCGGACTCCACTGAGTAGGGGAAAGTCTGTTGGATATTTGGAGATGAGGAAGGTCTCTTGCACATATCAGGAATCAAACAACTATTTCTCCCGCTGTCGAAAACGTAGACTAGTGCAGTTAAATGTTTTTTTCTGTAAACAACAAATTATTATTTCTAATCCTAGTTGATATGTTGTAGTCTCTTTCTATTTCTTATGTCCCAATTCATATCAATACTGAACGGTCAGTTTCGAAGCGTTTAGAGCAATAAATTTAAAGTGCGGCTCTTCAGTTCTGCGCCCCCTTTCTTTCATTAAAGTAGACATTAACAAAACGTCTCAACAGCTGCCTCTGTACCGATGTGAAATATTTATCCATGTATTCAGAGAGTATTAAACAAAAATTCACATGTAGCAGAGCTTTATTATTATTATTATTATTATTATTATTATTATTATTATTATTATTATTATTATTATTATTGACCGCCTCTGTGGTCTAGTGGTCAGAGTTTCTGGCTACAGATACAGAGGTCCCGGGTTTTTCTGAGTAGTAGTGGGTCTGGAACGGGGTCCACTCAGCCTCGTGAGCCTCGTGAGGTCAATTGAGGAGCTACTTGAATGAAAAAAGTAGCGGCT
>Ga0131853_10027366_pt1 | contig 10238 bp, 5 predicted proteins | sample TergutLab28metaG_FD_92764 | JGI IMG/M metagenome (GOLD analysis project Ga0131853, IMG submission 92764) | Labiotermes labralis P1 segment gut microbial communities from Petit-Saut dam, French Guiana - Lab288 P1 (version 2) (version 2) | ecosystem: Host-associated > Arthropoda: Insects >... | reverse complement strand
GTCTATACTTTTTACGAGAAAATATATGGAGGCGGCAGAATTATGCTAACAGTTGGAATAGATATCGGAACTTCGGCAGTCAAACTTTTGCTTATGGATGAAAAAGGTAACGTCTTGCGCACCGTAAGCCGTGAATATCCCCTATATATGTACGATGATGGCAGAAGCGAGCAAGACCCTGCGGATTGGTGGAATCAAACCGCAGATGGGTTAAAAGAATTGTGCCAAGATTACGATGATATTGCTGCAGTAAGTTTTAGCGGGCAAATGCATGGTTTGGTTGCGTTGGACGAAAACGATAACGTATTGCGCCGTGCAATACTTTGGAATGACCAACGTACGCAGGCACAGTGCGACTACTTAAACAATACAATCGGGCGGGAAGTGTTGCTGGACAACGTAGCAAATGTGGCATTAACCGGCTTTACTGCTCCCAAAATTTTGTGGGTAAAAGAATATGAACCCGAAATTTTTGCAAAAATTAAAAAAATCATGCTACCGAAAGACTATATCGCATACAAATTATCCGGCGTGTTTGCCACCGACTATTCCGATGCTTCCGGCATGTTGTTGCTGGATGTTAAAAAGCAGGATTGGTCGGATAAATTGCTGGAAGTTGTAGGTGTAAGCCGTAGCCAGCTTGCAAAACTTTACCATTCTTATGAAGCGGTAGGCACAGTAACCGAACAAGCATCAAAAGAAACAGGCTTGCCCACCACTGCAAAAGTTGTCATTGGCGGCGGCGACCAAGCCGTAGGTGCAATCGGCTCGGGTATTGTGTCTGAGGGCATGTGCAGCGTTTCGCTGGGTACAAGCGGCGTGTTGTTTGTTGCGGCAGATAACTTTGCTGTAGACAAAAGCCTTGCTGCAATTCATGCGTTCTGCCATTCCACAGGGCGGTATCATTTTATGGGCGTAACGCTTTCTGCCGCAGGTTCTAACAAGTGGTGGGTGGAAGAAATTTTAGGAACAACAGACCATCCGGCAGAGCAGGTTGATATAAATAAAATTGGCACAAACCCTGTTTACTTCTTGCCTTATTTATCCGGCGAACGTACACCGCACAACGATCCATTGGCACGTGGTGCATTTGTGGGCATGAACAGTACCACCACCCGTGCAGATATGACGGGGGCCGTTATGGAAGGCGTAACATTCAGCCTGCGTGATATTTTGGAGCGTGTGCGTGAACTTGGCGCAAATGTTGGAACTGCACGCATTATCGGCGGCGGAGCAAAAAGCCCTGTATGGTGTCAAATGACGGCGGATATTTTGCGCCTTAAAGTGGAAAAAATCCAAACAGGCGAAGGTCCTGCGTTTGGCGCAGCAATTCTTGCAATGGTTGGCGCAGGTGCATTTAAAAATGTGGAGGAAGCCTGCAAAAAGCTTATTTCCATAACAGAATGCTATACACCAAACGAAGAAACCGCTGCTTTGTACGATAAAAGCTATCCAATTTATAAGGGGCTTTACAATGCGCTAAAAGATAGCTTCCATAAAATAGGAAGCAAGGGAGATTGAATTTGAACGATAACAAAAAAGACGAAAAAAGCCCGTTGCCATTTAGACCGCCGGGCGGATTTACAATAATTCTTATCAGCCTTGCAGTGTTCTTTGTTGTACAAATGCTGTTAGGCAGCCTAATGGGCGACACTACCCGTGAGGTAGATTATCACGAGTTTTTGTCATACCTTGAAGATGGTCGTGTAGAGCGTGTAGAAGTGCGCACAGATAGGCTTGTAATCACCCTTTTCCCGGAAGAAGTTGAAGAAATGGAAGAGGAAGAAGAGCCTGCGGCAGCCAGCCTAATGGATCAATTGATGCGTTTTACACCTGTTGCCCGTCCACGTGAGGCAGCCCCGTCCCGTGACATAATTTACACTGGACGTATGCCTGACCCGGAGCTGCTGTATCGGCTCAACTACCATGGTGTAGAATATACGTCCATAATAGTCACCACCAACTGGTTTCAAGTGATATTTATGTCATTTATTTTGCCGATTGGTATTATTTATGTGTTCTTTTTGCTTATCCGCCGTTCTATGGGCAACATGATGGGCGGAGGTTTGTCCATTGGCAAAAGCAATGCAAAAATGCATATGGAAAAGAAAACAGGCATAACCTTTGAAGATGTTGCCGGGCAAGAAGAAGCAAAAGAGAGCATGATGGAAATCGTAGACTTTTTGCATAACCCGGGCAAATATACGGAAATCGGTGCGATTCAGCCAAAGGGTGCCTTGCTTGTCGGTCCGCCAGGTACGGGTAAAACTTTGCTTGCCAAAGCTGTTGCGGGCGAAGCGAATGTTGCATTTTTCTCGCTTTCCGGTTCGGACTTTGTAGAAATGTTTGTGGGCGTTGGTGCGTCCCGTGTGCGTGACTTGTTTAAACAGGCGACGGTTCAGTCGCCATGCATCATTTTTATAGACGAAATTGATGCGATAGGTAAAAGCCGAGATAACCAAATGAATTCCAACGACGAGCGAGAGCAAACCCTAAACGCCTTGCTTTCCGAAATGGATGGTTTTGATTCGTCTAAAGGTATTGTAATTTTGGGCGCAACAAACCGCCCGGAGACCTTGGATAAAGCATTGCTGCGCCCCGGACGTTTCGACCGCCGTATAAATGTAGAGCTGCCCGACCTAAAAGGCAGGCAGGATATCTTAAAAGTTCATGCAAAAAAAGTAAAAATGAATCCTAATGTAGACCTCAACCGCATTGCTAAAATAACCCCCGGCGGTGCAGGCGCAGATCTTGCCAACATGATAAATGAAGCTGCTTTGCACGCCGTACGCAAAGGGCGCAAAGAAGTGCAGCAAGAAGACCTGCTGGAGGCCGTAGAAGTTGTAATAGCCGGTAAGGAAAAACGTGACCGCATTATGACTGAACAGGAAAAGCGCATTGTCGCTTTCCACGAAGTTGGTCATGCCCTTGCTCGTGCAATCCAAAAGGATAAAAAGCCGGTTGAAAAAATCACAATTATCCCACGCACCAAAGGTTCGCTGGGTTATGTGCTTGCCGCCCCGGAAGAAGAACGCTTTATCCAAACCAAGGAAGAAATTTTGGCAGAAATCGTTGTATGCCTAGCCGGGCGTGCCGCAGAACAGGTGGAATTTAATACCAAAACCACCGGTGCTTCCAACGATATAGAAAAAGCCACACAGCTTGCCCGTTCTATGGTAAGCATGTATGGCATGAGTGATAAATTTGGTATGATGGGCTTAGAAAGCCTGCAAAACCGCTACCTTGATGGGCGTGCGGTGCTTAATGTTTCCGATTCTACAGGTGCTGCGCTTGATGAAGAAGTGCGCCGTATTCTTGACGAATGTTACCAAAAAGCGGTTGGTATCCTCCAAAACAACACTGTAAAAATGCGTGAAATCGCAGAGTATTTGTTTGTGAAAGAAACCATCACCGGCGACGAATTTATGGAGATTTTTGAAAAAGAAGAAGACCCGTTTATCACGCTGTAAGGCGTAGTATTTCATCCCCGTCTACAGTTTCTTTTTCCAGCAACAACTCTGCGAGAGATTTTACTTTGCTAAAATTCTCACGCAAAAGTGTTAAAGTTTCGCTATAAATACGGTCTACAAGGTTGGCAGATTCTTCTGCCACTTGTAGGTCGTTTTTTAATATTTGCATGTCTGCAAGGCGGTTACCCATGCCAAATTTTGCGACGTACTGTAGCGATACCGTTGTGGCTTTTTCTATGTCGTTGGATGCACCAGTGGTAACATTATCTGCACCAAAATTGAGTTCTTCTGCGGCACGGCCGGCAAGCGCTACTGTTATTTGATTACGCAAATCTGTTTTGGTGTAATACATACGCTCCGGCGGAATGCTTACGCAAAACCCTCCTGCGCCGCTTGTTGTCGGGATTATAGTCACCTTGCTCACCCTGGTTTCCGGGTTGGTAAGCATAGCCGCAATAGCGTGACCTGCTTCGTGCCATGCGGTAACTTCTCTGTCCCGTTGGCGGATAAGGCTGCGGTCTTTTTTCTCGCTGCCTGCAAGGGCGGTGTAGTATGCGGTGGTGATATCCTCGTGTTCTATGTATTCGGCTTCTTTGCGTGCGGCAGAAATTGCGGCATCGTTTAACAAGCCCTCTAACATTGCACCGCTGAAAAATACGGTGTCAGTGGCGAGCTTGTCTAAATCTATATCGGGCGAAAGGGGTTTGTCCTTGATATGTAAGTCGATAATTTGCCTGCGGGCGTTTTTGTCGGGCAGCGCAACTTCTATGCGGCGGTCAAACCTACCGGGGCGCAAAAGTGCATCATCCAGTGTGTCGGGGCGATTGGTTGCGGCAACAACAACGATGCCGTGGTCATCGGAAAAGCCTTGCATTTCTGTAAGCAATGCGTTCAAAGTTTGCTCACGTTCGTCATTACCGTTTATACCGTCGCTGCGTTTTTTGCCCAGCGCATCAATTTCATCTATAAAAACTACGGCACGTTTGGCCTCTTTTGCTTTTTTAAATAGCTCCCGTACACGTGCAGCTCCGACGCCCACATACATTTGCACAAAGTCCGAACCGCTTACCGCATAAAATGGTACGCCTGCCTCGCCTGCCATGGCACGAGCCATGAGGGTTTTGCCTGTACCGGGCTTGCCGTGCAGCAAAATGCCACGGGGCATTCTTGCGCCATAGCGGGCAAATTTTTCCGGCTGTTTTAGATAATCTACAATATCTTTTACGCTTTCTTTGGCCTCTATATTGCCTGCAATGCTGTTGAAATTTGTCGAAGATTGTCCTTCTGCAAATTCGAATGGTTTGGTATTTATTCCGCTTTTTGCGGTGGCTCTTTTTCTGTTTTGGTAAAAGGCGATTCCTGCGATTAAAAGCGTTAAAAATCCAAGTTGCAATAAAATATCAAAATTCATAATTATCCCCCCATATTGTGCGTTGGCTCAATTATACATGCCAAAACTTATAAAATCTAATGGATTCGACTGCAAAAAGTTCTAATACTTGTCCGCTGTAACATATGCTTCTATAAAGGAGTTGGATTGCATGAAATGTATGGTTTTTCTAGTTTTGCTATTAATTTTTGTAGCGTGCGGCACAGAAAATGATGATATAGGCGGAAGTTTGCCAATGGTTGTTACAGATTGGACAGGCAATATAGGCAATGAAGTGCTGCTGCAATATACAGCAGAAATGCCGGAAACATACGAAGTTTTGGCAGTTATAGGTGACGACCAGCCAATTCCACGTAAGGTTGCGGCGCAAATGCTGGACGGAATTTTGCTCCCGCATTCTATAGACCCGAATGACGACGAAATGTTAACACTGGAGCAAGCACAAATATTAATGCAGCAATTAAACCCCGGCGGCAGGCAAATTCAGCTAACAGATGAGAATAGGCAGAACTATATCTCATACGCCCTATGGGTTGAGCTGTTTTTGGAGCTTTCTGTACAAAATTTGCAAAAAATAAACATCGTCCCATTTAGCCAATCGGACGGTGTTCTCTACACCAACTTAGGCGAGTTTGGCATAAAAAGCATAAACCTTGGCGCATTTTTCGACCAAGAAATACGTGTACTGCATAAAAATAGAGAAATTTTGGCGGTGCTTGGCATAACAAATTTTTACCCGACACTAAAAAATGCACTGATAACGCATTCCGATGCGTTTGGCTTGACCTTATTCATAGGCGGTATGACACGTAACTATACATTCGCAACGCATGTAAGCCTTCCCGAAAATACGCACATTGCAAATGTGCAAATACATGGCAGGGAAATTATAGCAATAACTACGGCAGAAGCAGCGATACAAGGCACAATAGAACGTGTGCGCTCGCACCAGCTCGAATTAATGGAGTGGGGGGCATTGCCGCTTTGCCCAAATTTTGCGGTGTATGGTTTGCCTGCAACACAAAAAAGCCCACGTGATTTACTTGTGGGCGAAAATATTGCAGACTTTTATTTAATAAACGGTAGAGTTGGCGCAGCGGTTATCATACGGGATGTTACGCCAACAAAAATTCGTGTGGCGATAAACACAACGGGTTTTGCGGGGCTTGTACACGACAGCGTTACTATTTCAAGCACAGGTGAGTTTACTGTGCGTGGCGGTGACAGAACCGAAATCTTTGCACCCGGTACGCAGTTTACGGTTAACGCTGCGGAAAATGCAGACCTGTGGGGTAACTTGCGCCTGTATATTTCCCCAACAGACGGACACCGTTTGCGAATTGTGGGGCTTGGGCGCAATTGGCCGGGCGGACAAAGCCCGTCTTACCGTGGCACAATGGAAATTTCTCGCTACAATGGGAATAGTAATAGCGGTGGTTTTATAATTGTAAACGAGCTATGCATCGAAGAATATTTATTCGCTGTTATCCCAAGCGAAATGCCGACCGCACACGGGCTTGAAGCCGCAAAAGTGCAGGCAATAACCGCACGAAGTTTTGCTATGCATCAGTTCTATCAAAATGCATTCATGCACCTTGGCGCACATGTCGATGATTCTGTCATAAGCCAAGTGTACAACAACATACCCGAAACCGAAATTTCTGTAGAAGCTGTAAATGCCACACGCGGGCAAGTGCTTTCGGTTGACGGCGAACTGGTGATTGCCAATTATTTTTCTACATCGGGCGGCACAACGGCAAACTTTGGCGAAGTATGGGCTAGAGGAAGTGAATTCCCATCCGACACGCCCATACATTTGCGCTCTATATTCCAGTTTGATATGAACGAACACAACCCCGGTGATTTGAGCCAGGAAAAATACGCCACGCAATTTTTTCGTTCGTTAGATATCCCTTCGCATGACAGGCAATTTGCGTGGTTTCGCTGGCATGTGCAGCTTACTGCCTCAGACTTAACCGCATCCATTAACGCTCACCTGCAAACACGTCAAGCAGCCAACCCGGCAATGATACAAGTGCTGGACGAGAACGGAGTACCTACAAATGCCCGTATAGCAACCATTGGGCGATTATTGGATATGGAAATTACCCGACGTGGGCAGGGCGGCAATATAATGGAAATGATTTTTACAGGAACAGAAGCCACCGTGCGGGTGCGTACGGAATTTAATATCCGCACATTACTTAACCCCGGCAGCCAATATGTACAACGCCACGATAGCAGCAGAGTGAATAACTTGACCCTACTGCCCAGCGCATTTTTTACTATACAAAAAGAAACCGACACCAATGGTCACCTAACCGCCGTAAATTTCTTTGGCGGTGGAAATGGCCATGGTGTCGGTATGAGTCAAAACGGTGTTAGATCACTTGTAGAGATAGGGTTAACTTACAGAGATATCCTGCGGCATTATTACCCGGGTGCAGAAGTTGTTAATTTACAAGCCGTGTATATATCTCAAAACGATTAGGCAATTCTGCAATAATATCTTCTATCGCTCTGTTTTGCATTGCAGTATTTACATCCCTCATCCAAGCTTCGTGATGTTGTACAAAGAACATGATATGGTAACCAAAATCGGTTTGTACAATATCGTAGTCGCCGTGCTGGCGGCCTTCCTCAAAAATCCAGTCGTTAAACTCCGGTACCATTTGCCCATAGTTTACAAATTGGTAAAGCCCGCCGCTGTCTCTAGAACCCGGATCTTCTGTGCGCTCTGTTGCAAGCTGCGCAAAAAGTGCTTCTGTTGCGCCGCCTGCTTGCCATTCTGCCAAAATACCTTCGGCGATATCAAGTGCGCCGTCATGGTCGCTCATTACAAGAATATGGCGGACATCAACAGACATAGGCTCGGGTTGCATTATACCCATTGTCCAAGAAAAGAATTCTTCCCAGTTATCGTTAAAGAAATTTTCCATTTCTTCACGTGTAAACGTTATCGTACGCTGAATATAATCTGCCCAGCGGCTCATAAGCACTTGACGCTCTGTAATGACCAAATATTCTGCCCATGTCATATCGCCAATTTCTTCGGCAACCATTTGGTCTAAGGTGATGCCGTCTTCCATCGCAAACATTTCCATCATAAATGCCCAGTCGGCTATCATTTCATGGTCTTCCGGAGTGAGCTCAAAACCTTCTGCCCTTGCATTTGCATAGATAAGCATCATGTCAATGACTTCGTTATGGAAGTATTCTGCCCATGAAATAGGTTCTGCATGGTGCATTTGCTGGTCTAACGGCAGAGACATGTCAAATGGTTCTTCGCCCAAAACCATAAAGAAGAATTGGTATGCGTTGTGCATAATCATTTCAAAAAAGTTTGCATATTCTACGGCGGTAAAGGTGATGTCGCCAATTCTTACTTCATAAACATCGAAATCTGCATGGTTATGCCCATGCCCTTGAGCCGGGGGTGTTTGACCCCTATCATCTGCAGTTTGATTGTATCCGCCTGTGTCTGACATGTTTTCGGTGTCTCGGTTGTTGAATACAGTTAAACCAACCAAGAAGCCGATAAGCGTTATCACCACAATCGATAAAACGATGATAATGATGTTTTTCGAATTGTTCCCTTTGTTAAATTGTTGTTCGTAAGTTTCGTTTTCCACTTTATTTTCCTACTTTCGTGTGATTTATTTCATGCTTGCAAGTATACCACCCAAAAGTGAAAAACTCATGAACAAAGTGTAAATTTACACCAACTCAACGCTTACAACAGGCACTACATTAATTTGTGCAAAAACATGTTCCCAATTCTCGGAATGTTGTTTGTACATTTCATAATCTTTTTTGCGTAATAGCTCCAGCCAATCGTAACCATCTAGCCCCAACTCGTCTTGTAATTTGTCTGTTGCGTTTATTATTTCTTCTTTTATTATGGCCGCCAGTGCAGTTTTGATTGTTTCCGAGTTAATTTCCGTCGGCTCTTCTATTTCTGCTTTTACATTCACTTTTACTATGGCAGTAATATCTTCGCCACTGCCATCGAATTTTATTTTTGCACCGTGTTTTTTTATCCGTAACGGAATGCGGTTGTCGTTAACGACTACGGGAACGATGGCTTCTTTGTTGCTATGGGATAAGCACCATAAAAATCCGACAAGCTCTTCGTGAGAAAACTCACCTGCTAAAGCAGAATTCTTTAACGCAGCTGCACCGTAAAATTCTAAGGGTGCGCCCTCGTCTTCAGTTGCTCTTATCACAGGAATTATTACTCCGTCTCGGTACGAAGACTCCAGCCGCTCTAAGTCCAGCGAAAAACTTGTGCCGCCAAGTTTGTCTTTGCTGCGGTATATTTCTGCCACAAATAACCCCGGCAGAGTTTCGCCCGGAGGATGTGCCTCCAATATTTCTTTTGCAGTACCCTCGGCAATAAGCACATTAATGCGCAGGTCTATCTCGTTATTGTGTTTTAGCGCATTGATAACGCTGTTTGTTGTCTCACTATTTTTTAACACATCATTGCCCAGCACCAGCACCTTTGCTTGCCCGTAGTAGAGTGTGTTGTCCGATTGCGCATCTAATTCTTTTAACGCCTCGGTAATGGTTTTACCGGTTGCGGTTTGCAAAAAGCCGGGGGTATCGCTTTCGGTGTCTGTACCTTGCTCGAACAACGGTACGCTAAGCGTTACGGCAAATTCGTCCTCTTCCATATCAATGCCAATGGCTACAACGTAGGAGCGATTTTCTATTTCAACGCTGTCCCAGCAGCCTGTCATTATCAGTGGAATAAAAAGTAAAAGCGGCAAAAGTGTTGCTTTGCGTTTTTTGAATGCCACTGCTATCAGCAAAGTAATAGGCAAAACTACCAAATAAAATACACCAACCGTCATATACATCATATCCAGCATTTCATACACAGCCGTTTGCCATGGGAAAACTGCCACTGCAAATGCCGCCAAGGCCGTCAGCAATACGCCGAAGTGTTTTTTGCGGGGTTTAACCATATCCTTAACCAGTAATCCGCCAAAAAACAGCATGGTATTGCCAATCGCAAATGCAGTAATTATCCAAAAGCTAAAAATTAACGCTTCCTGCCGCTCTATAAACGAACCGGGGATGTTTATCATATCCATCATGCGCAGCACCGGCCAAGGTTGGTTAGCTACGCTGTGTCCAAATTTTGCAATGGTAAGCACGGTGATGAGCAGAATAATAGCCCCGGCAAACAAAATTGCAGAAACGACATACCTACCCATATGCCTGTCTTTTTTGGTAAAAGGCGATACCAGCAGCAAGCATTCCATACCGGTAAATATAAAGCCGAGGCGCAGTACGCCGTTTAAATAATCTTGCGGCGGTGCAACAAGAACAGGCTGTAAATTAGAAAAATCCGTATCAAAAATGGCAAGCCC
>Ga0131853_10027365_pt1 | contig 10238 bp, 8 predicted proteins | sample TergutLab28metaG_FD_92764 | JGI IMG/M metagenome (GOLD analysis project Ga0131853, IMG submission 92764) | Labiotermes labralis P1 segment gut microbial communities from Petit-Saut dam, French Guiana - Lab288 P1 (version 2) (version 2) | ecosystem: Host-associated > Arthropoda: Insects >... | reverse complement strand
GTAATTTCGCTACTGCGCCCAATACAATGTGAGTATCACTGTGCTGCCTCCATTGCACAGAATGCAAAATTTTTATCACTGTCCTGTATCTATTCCACCAGATTAAATATTTGTATACCGCGCTTGTAGCCTTTTTCCAAAACGGCGGACTTGAAACATAAGGTTTGTTAGCTCAAATTTAAAAATGGCCTCATTCAAAATGTCGGGTAGCGCCAATTCCAAACTTAGGTTACAACAAATTTAAAAATACCGCGCTTGTAGCCATATTGAAAAAATGGCGTATCTCAATGTTAGGTTAGCGCTCATTAAAAATAATAGCCGGCGCCATACTCTCTGCCAATATTTGGACGTCCGCCTACTTTGTCCACATATTACGTCATAATTTCATTACACAGACGCCACATTTGTTGACATACTGAGTCATTTTTTTACATATTAGAGATTTTTTACACCACGTGACCGAAAGCTTATTGACCCCTCCGCCATATTATATAAAATTAGTTAAAGTTAGATTTATTTACAGCACGTGACCGAGAAGCCATTGTCCACGCCGCTATGTCTGTTGACATAATACGTCATTTGTTTATATATCAGAGGTTAACGTTAGGTTCATTTACACCACGTGACCGCCTGGGGCAGGTTTATTAGCCTTACTTGTTGACATATTACGTAATTTGTTTACATAGCAGAAGGTAAAGTTAGGTTTATTTAAACCACGTAAACTCCTCGGGCAAAGTTATTCGCCATATTTGTTTATATATTACGTCAAATGTTTACATATCAGAGACTAAAGTTAGGTTCATTTACACCAAGTGACCGCCTGGGGCACTGACGGCCGCCTTATATGTTTACATACTACTTCATGAGGTTATTGACCCCGCCGCATTATTTGTTACATCGGCTGAACTGTGACTTCAGAGGGTCGCAAAATTTCCGGACATCTACTAGAGAGGCGTTACAGTGATATATTTTGCTTGGTGCTATAAGGAAGGAACGGTGATACATAATTTTTGTATCGTGTAAGAAGGACGGTGCATTGGTAAACACATTCTCTCTGTTGAAAAAGGACGAAAATTGATGCACATATTGCATTGTCTGCAAAAGCGACTGCAGATTGATACACACATTGTATCGGTTACAATAGCGACCGCACAGTGATAGAAACTTTTTAATGGTTGCAATTGGGACGGTAGGTTATACACACTCTTAATCCTTTGCAATAGAGACGGGAAATTGATACTAATATTTTATCGGTTACAACAAAGACGGTAGGTTTATACAGATTTGTATTTGGTACAATAGTGACGATGCCGTGATATGTATATATATATATATTTTATTGGTTGCAATGGAAATAGAACAGTGGTATAAAAATTGTATCGCATACAACACGGACATTACGGTGATACGAAATTTTTATATGGTGCCACAGACACGGTAAAGTGATAAACATATTTTATCGGGGGCAATATATACGGCACAGTAATATACACGTATTAGCGGGTGCAATAGAGACGACACAGCGAACCACATATTGTATAGGTTTAAATAGGGTACGAACTGTATTACACATTTTGTATCTAGTGCAGTTGTGACGGTAAAGTGATACATTTTATCTGGTGAAATATGGAAATTACGGTGATGCATAATTTGTGTTTGGTTCAAGACGGACTGAACAGAGATACAGTGTATCTGTTGCGAAAGGTTGGCAAAGTGATACACACATTCTACCGCGTGCAAAATACGGCACAGTGATACACAAATTGAATCAGTTGCAAAGGGGAAGGACAGTGATGCATATATTTAATCGGTTGTGTTAGTGACGGTACGGTGAAGACCTCGTTGTATGTGCTGCAGTGGGAACGGCAAGGTTATACACATATTTTATAGGGAGCAATAGAGAAGCACAGTGAAACACACATGTTATCATTTGCAAATATGATGTTGCAGTTTCCTGCTGTATCTGGTGGAATAGAGACGGAACAGTTTTCACATAATTTTTCGGGTGCAATAGGAAGAGTAAGGTAATATATATTTGGTATCTAGTGCAATATAAACTACACAGTGTTACACAAATTTTTTCCGGAACTTTAATTGGGTCACAGTGATTCAAATATTGTATGGATTGCAATAGGTGCGGTACGGTGACACTCACTGTATGGCGTGCAATAGAGACGGTACGGGGATACATTTTATCTGGTGCAATGGGGACGGCACTCTGATATATTATATCCGGTGCAATAGAGACGGCACAGTGTTACACATTTTATATCTGGTGCAGTAATGTACATATATGATACATTGCCTCTCATGCAATAGAGAAAGCACCGTGAGACAAATATTGTATCATGTGTTTAATAGCGACAGCACAGTGATAAACAAAATTTATCGGATGTAATATATACGCCACAGGAATATGCACCTTGTGTCATGTGCAATGTGGATGGTACAGTGATAATTTGTATCCGGTGCAATAGTGACGGCACAGTGATCAATAAATTGTGTCGAGTTCAATAGGAACTCTTTGAAGATACATAATTCATATATGGTGCAAAAGTGACGGTACAGTGAAACACACATTGTGTCGGCAACAATAGGCACGGGGCAGTAATACGCAAATTGTATCGGGAAATAAAGACGGGACATTGATACACATATTGTATCGATGCAATTGATTCGGCACAGTGATACACACATTTTAAGATGGGCATTAGAGACGGTACGGTTATAAAAATTTTCTCTCGGCTGCAGAAGGGGCTGTACATTTATAGACCCATTGTATCGGTTGCAAATGCGACGGTAAAGTGATACATTATATCTGGTACATTTGAGACCGTACAGTGACAACCACATTGTATCGGTTGCAAAAAGGACGGTAGGGGTTTAAGTTTTATCTCGTCTAATAGAGACGGCACAATGATATACACGTTGTATCGGGTGCAAAAAAGACACACAGTGATACGCACATTGTATCGCATGCAAGAGGAACGTATATTGATACACATAATGTACCTGGTGCAATAGGGAGTGTACGGTGTTACACATATATTATCGGCTGCAATAGAAAGGACACATTTTTACGCACATGTTATCGTATGTAATACGGACGGTATAGTGATATATTGTATCTGGTGCAATAGGGAATGTACTGTGATTCACACATTGTTTCGGGTGCATTAGAAAACGTAGAGTGATTCACATATTTTATCGCGTGCAATAGAGCCTGCACAGTGATTCACACATTTTATTGGTTGCAATAGAGACGGCACAGTGATACACAATTTGTACCTTATGCAATAGGAACGGCACAGCAATTCACACTTTATATCGGATGCCATAGGGACGGTACAGTCATACATTTTATCCGGTGCAATTTGGGAAATAGCGTGAGAAACACTTTTATACGGTGCAATTGAAACGGTACAGACATACACACATTTTATCGGGTGCAATTTATATTTCACGGTGAAGCACAAATTTTATCTTGTGAAAGAGGTTGGATACGGTGACACAAAGATTTTATCTGGTGAAAGAGTGACGGTGCAACGATAAATATTTTGTATCTGGCGCAAAAGGACGGCAGAGTTATAGACAAATACTATCGTGTGCAATAAAAACGCACAGTGATAAAAATTTTATCTGGTACATTAGGGAATGTACCGTGATACACAATTTGTATCTTGGCAATAGGGACAGTACAGTGACATACAAGTTGTAACTGATGCAGTGATACACAATTTCCACCTGTTGCAAATGGACTGTATTTTAATACACATATTGTATCTGGTGCAAAAGAGACGGCAGAGAGACACACAACTTGTATCGGAAGCAAAAGTTACTCTAAACTAATACACAATTTGTATCAAGTGCAATAGTGATATTACGGTGATACACGCATTGTATCGGTTGTAATAGGGATGGTAAGGTGATACTTTGATTCTGGCGGAAAGAGATTTTACGTCAATACACACATTGTACCTGGTGCAAGAGGGAAATTACACTGATAAATTGTATCCGTTGCAATTGAGACTGCACAGTGACAAACACTTTGCATTGGGTGCAAGAGACGTCAGAGTGATACACAAATATTATTGGAGGCATTAGTGCCGGTACACTGATATATTGTATAAGGTGAAAGAGAGAATATACCGGGATACATACAAATTTTTCTTGTGCTATAAAGACCGCAACTTTTTCACATATTTTATATGGTGCAATAAGATCTCTACCGTGATACTCAATTTGTATCTGCTGCGGTAGTGATAGCACGGTGGTATATTTTATCTCGTGCAATAGAGACAGCAAAAAAAACAACAAATTTTTCGGTTGCAATATGGACGTTACTGCAATATACATAATGTATGGTGTGAAATAGGGACGTCACAGGAAAACACTAATTGTTTCAAGTTCAATAGAGATGGCACCGTTTAAGCAATTTATATTGGGTTCAATAGAGACGTACAGTTTAACACACATTGCATCTGGTGCAATAGTGACGGTGCTGTGTTACAAATATTTTATCGTTTCAATAGCAAGTGTACACGTATACACACATCATATACGGTGTATTTGGAACGTTACGGTGATAACACAATTTTATATGGAGCGATAGGAAGTTACGGTGTTATAAATATTTCATCGGGTGCAATTGAGACGGCAGTAGTAATGTTGGAGGTATGGTCGGTCCCCTAATTTGTAAAATAAGGTGACCTGAGTTTCGTGCAAGGGTGACCTATGTCGAAACGATGTGAATGATTGTAAGATTGGTCCAAATGGGAGTACAATATTAAAAAGGAAGGTACAATTGTAAGTGCCCACCGTGCAGCCTGGTATTGCGGTCCCACCGTTGCCACCCCTACGCCGTTCCTATCGTCGAGCGTGGTGCATTAAACTTTGTTTAGCACAATATTATAAGGGATTGGCATTTGAATTTGATGAGCCGAGGTAATGAGATTGGTAGCTGTCGCCGTCCACTTTCGCTCCGAGGGGGACGCCCGTTGGAAGAAAGTCCCAGGCACAACTCGTTCTTAGGCATAATACTTCGTTTTAACCGAAGTAATAAGGTTGGCTGCCGCCGTCCAGCTTTGCCCTGGTGCAGGAAGTTCCTAAGTGTTGTCTAGGCATTAAACTTTCGTTAGCATAATACTATTAAAAATGATAGTCCTTTATTCAGGTTGGCAGCCGCCGTCCAGCTTGGTCCCGCCGTGTGTTTAGCTTTGAATGCAGGAAGGTTCTACGGCGAAGCCCTCGGACAAATCGGTAACATGGGACCTCCCCACCGTCAGATATCGTGATGGTGGCAGGGCGCTAAGTTTTGGTAGAGGGTCGTGTGGTACCGCAACGTGTGGCGAGGAGAAGAGAGAAGGCCTCCGCGTACTTCTAAAGCGTGAATGATGAGAAGGTTAATTTGACGTCGTCGAAATTTGTATTAGAAATGGATGAAATCAAATTCGAGTGCACGATAATTTCCTAATTCGACGTGATAGACCGTATGAAAATACAAAATTTAGGTTTTCCCGAAAAAGTGGCATATCAAAATTTCGCACCCGCGTACGGAAAATTTAGGTATATATATATCAGAGGCGGAAGGCAAGTGTGTTGGTCATCCCTGTGGCAGTCCGTGATCAATGGAATGTATCGGTGGTCTGGGGAAAAAGAGTTGCCAGTGCAAAAAGTAAAGCGCAGATTTAGAACAGCAATTAAGCACGTTCACCTTGGAATTTATCTAACTGTAATTAAACACGTACACGAACTTGCCTCTTTCTGCAATATCAGCAAGGCAAGTACACCTTGGCTAGCTATAGGTACGAAGGTGATGTCACCAGCTGACGCAGACATTTAAGTTTGAAACCACTGACGTAACATAGACCCAATCATGGTCTTGTGATATATCGAATGAGGGAAGGGGAACCGACGCCTAGGGCTCTGTATAAAAGTTACCCAACCCCATAATAGCATTGTTGTGGTAGGCGCTTGTTTGTTTGCATCGTGAAGGAAGCTGCTTGTGTGTGTTACATCCGCATCATAGCATTGTTGTGGTGAACGCCTTTGTGACCATAGTGAAAGAAGCTGCTAATGTATGTGTGCGTGAAAACGAAGCGTGTTAGAAATAGATGAAGTTTGTTCATGATACCTCAGTGCAGTGAGTTTTATAGACCAACGTACCTGTTGCAGCATGACCATCACGAATGTGCTTTTGCATCATCGCTTACATTCCAATACATAGCTGTTGTGTTTGAAGTACTTCTGCGTAGTTTTAACAGGGGCAGAGGAAAATTTGTTCACATCACGCATTACTAAAAACGATCGCAAGAGTAGATAATGACCCGAATACGATGAAGCTACCGTGGTGAATGTATATACCGAGAAGTAGATTGAGCGTAAGGAGTAGGGGAGGGGAACCGTCCCGATTTGTCACCGAAGCCGAAGATAAGATATATAGAATTACATTCTTCAAGAGGCGGCGACTAGGTGACGATCGAAACGTTTCGCCCTTTCCCTCTTACGTTTTAATCTTATTCTCGGTATGTATATTGACCAGGGTAGGTCGCCCCTTAAAAATGAAATTCTATTAATGTTATTTTCGACTTCGGTGACAGAACGATACGGCCCCTACACTTCTTGTTACGCCTGATCTTATTTTCCGGGTGTTCATTCACCACGGTAGGTTCCTCCAATTCGGGTCACTACTAATGCGTGAGCCAAACTATATTCCTTTGCCCGCCGGTAACCACAGGTAGAGCACCTTAAAAACAGGACTGTATGTGAACGTAAGCGATGTTACGCGTTCGCATTCCTGAGATGACCATCCTGGAACTTGTGCGTAAACCCCCTTGAGAGAGAATTAATGTCAGACTAAGCCTAGGGGGTCGTTGCTGCATTCGTACTGGGGGCCTCCCATGTGGTCGTCGTCGTCGCCGTTTGCTGCTGTATCCGTGCCGTTGGTTGCTGCTGTTGCTGCTCCGCAGGGTGGGGTGTCGAGGAAAGACAGGTAAGTGCAGTCATTTTTTAAAATAAAATATGTGTAGTGAACCCCCAAGAAAACACACAATTCAGTTCAATTAGGCGTTTATTCGGATAAGCAATAGTGATAAATAAATTTATACAGCTGTCTCGAGTTCCTCGAACAGAAGACGATAGTCTGTGTGTTCACTGGCGTTAGGCACGGGTTCAACATACGTCACTGAAGTTAGGGCGATGTCACATACGACAGTACGTCTGGCAAAGCGATAGTGTAATCGCGCAATTGTTGTTGCACTATTTGAAAATGCGTGCCGAAATACAGCCTTGCCGACCCGAATTTTTTCGGCGGTGAGAGATGGAAGGTCCCACTCACGCATCCTGCCCCTGTCCCTCCACTGGAGATGGAAACGTGCATCTTGGGGAGACATTCCGCCAGCGTGTGGATATGCTCGTCTTTGAGTACGATGGATTTCGACCCCCCCCTACGTATGGAGCCGATTTCCACCAGTGGCTTATAGTCGCGTGCAGGGTAGAAACCAACAGACACGTACTTGGTACTGTCGGAGTTGATGAAAAATATACGTCTGAGCATCACTCTCTGGGATCGAAGGCTGGACTGGCAGGCAAGTAGGGGCAGATGTCGTGAGAGGCGTCGGGCAGCAGCTGCTCCAGAGCGCGCTTCCTCTTAGTAGCAGGTTGTCGACTAGTAGCCATCGCAACAGCGGAATGATGTGGGACGTGCTCGATCGGTTTTTTTATAGAGCTGCAACAAATTCGGCAGAATGATGTGTCATATCAGCTGGACATTGGACATAATCTTTCTTCTGCAGATGGTACATTAACATCCGTAGAGGGAATGCGCGATTTTGGTTGCGCAAACAAATTTTGGAAACTTGTAATATGGCAATGTACACCAGTGTTTGTGATTGAAAGAGACGGGTGGGGTACAACTCGAGATCCTCTAGGTTATGAATCGGCCGTCCCGTCAGTCCTGCGAGGAATGTATATCTAGAGACGCCGTAGGCGTAGAGGTGTACAAAACCGGCTTCGGCCTCTGTAATGACCGTGTGCAATTCCTTATATTCGATATGTCCGTCTGCCCAATTTAGACCGTTCTCTTACTAACCGTGATCCGACATCTTTTAGGGACTCTTGAAAAGGGAACGTCTTGGCTGCCGTGGCGCTAGCCACGCACAATTCCTTGACGACCGTCTCATTCTGGGGCCCTCGCAAGAAGTCATAAACTATCACGACCACCCTGCCTCCAGCCATGTTAGATTAGGAGTAATTAGAAGCAGGCAGAGTACCAACATTTTATAGACAGCTGCATCAGCATTGAACACAGAGACCACGTGACATCTGGACCCCTAATTCGGCAGTTAACAGACGATGCTCCTGCCGGTCTGCATGGTTGCATGCATTGAAGAGCGAGATGGACTGTTGCAGTGTGTAGCCCCCATCCATGTAGAAGACGAGTAGACAGCAGTACTTGCCGCAGACGTCGGTCGTCAGGCCTTGCAACTGTCGCCTGTTATAGTCCCAGGACATGAAGTTGCGTTTAATGAGTAACTGGATGGTGGGTACGAGCGGTACGATGCCATATGAATCAAGATAGTAGGAATTCGAAGATTAGTGATCTGAAGTGCACGGCTAGCTAGTGCGAACCACCAAATGTGTGGGGATCCGCATTGACGTTGACGGTGGATGTTCTTGTCATTGATTCTGGTAGGAGATCGGAGGGGAACACATCAAGGAATTAGCTGACGTGACACAGCGGACACAGTATCTGCACATTGTCCATTAAATATCGGTTGTGACGGTACGCGCAAAATGTATGGGGACCGAAATATCGAATTCTAGGTACAGCAGGCACGTGAACGCCTAGGGCAACGGCTAATTAAATTTCAATTCAATTATGATATTGCCATTCTCGGGGTGGGACGTATGACCCACCGACGCGTCCCTGTAAGGCGTTAGATCAAAAAGTAACACGAAATGACCCTTCATATGCATGTCGTGTTGTATCTACAGTGCCGTGTTCTAGTGATATATACCGGATTCCTCGAACGGCGTCCTGTAGACCATTACGGACGTCTTTTCTTATTACATGCCCAAAGTTAGACCTTCGTTAGGGAACAGTTTACCGTTCACAAACAGTGAGAAATCACTGATGTTTAATGTTGAAAATTGTACGGATTTTTGTCCAACGAACTTATGAAATCTGTGTTCTTTACCATGTTGAACATGATACGTTTCGGGGTGGGACGCAAGACGGCTTTGTCTATAGAAAAGAATTACGATCCGCCCGAGATTGTGAATGTCTTGCATTCGACTATCGTCAGGTAAAAGCGCGCAAAATTCCCCTTGTTCAGTGTCGAATTGTGAGCCTAGAAATTGGCTGGTTTTGCCCTGACGTGCCTGATCAATAATTTGGCGACCAAAAATTTGAAAACGATTTTTGAATCGACACTCTTGTTCATCAGATAGAATCTAGGTTGGGCCTTGGTCAATCTGATCTGCAACCTGATATTCAGCAGCGAGTATAGGGGCACGTTACATAAGTCACAATGTAATCGGCCAAATATTTGGACTCCCCTACACGCACTAATCCTGTTCCAACGAAGGATGAAACCCGGTTTGCCGTGGCGGGAACATTTTCGGCCGACGGCTCGACAGGGTACACATCGCCCGTATCTAAATACCAGTAAGCGTTCCAGAGATACATTGCTGCCGCTTCTGAGCCGTAGGTCATCAGAGTCTCGACATATGAGCGCATTGATAATGCTCAATCGCCTGCGTGATTTTTACGCAGATTAACCCTTCTTTGTGGGGGGATTTAAACCCCAGTTCATACTGTGATGTGGGAAAGCTTTTCTATGGGGCATTTAAATTTTGAGCTACATTGTGCAGGAGTCTACTCAAAATAATGTAGTCTTTTTAATAGTCGTTGGATTTCGATGAAACTAGAAACAAAATATTTAGGAATGTCTAAGCTTTTCGAATATACAATCAAATCTTACCTTAAAAATGTAACTTGGTGTGAAATGCCTTGAAACGTTCCTCAACACTTAGGACTGCTTCACATTCGGTGCACCAAAACACTGCCTCCTTTTTTCTACTGTTTTTGTAACACATTACAACCTCTTCGTTGGCCAAGCCTTTTTTCTGTCGGTGGTATTCTTTCTGGAAAATGTCTTTCAAGAAGTCGCGGCACATTTTTGTCTGTGGAATGATGGCCTTGAAATTTCCTGACACTTTCACTTCCATGTTCAGTG
>Ga0131853_10027364_pt1 | contig 10238 bp, 6 predicted proteins | sample TergutLab28metaG_FD_92764 | JGI IMG/M metagenome (GOLD analysis project Ga0131853, IMG submission 92764) | Labiotermes labralis P1 segment gut microbial communities from Petit-Saut dam, French Guiana - Lab288 P1 (version 2) (version 2) | ecosystem: Host-associated > Arthropoda: Insects >... | reverse complement strand
TTTAACCTTTTGACGCCTAATGTCAACTACAGTGGTCGTACCGCACCGCTAACCTCTAAAGTTTCATTTTATATATTTATTCAACAAACATAGGTACTGAATATTTTAAACATGGTATATACTCTCCGTTTTTTTCTCTTCAAAATGCAGTTTGTTTCATAATTCTAAAGTATATGGTTCCCGTATTATTCACATTTTACATACAGGGTGTGCTAAAATTTAAAAAATAATTCTGGGGCCTAAAGGTTAAGGAGACTACTGGCTCTAACAGTACTGCAGCTTACCACTTGGTACATACATAAAATTGTCTGCACAACACAAAATCACACCCCTACAGCCTCACAATTTTTAGCAGTTAAATACACTTAAGATATCATTATAGCACATCGTGATGCCTTCATTCAGAACATTATATGGAGCTCTAAAACCTGTTGCCAGACAAAACTGTAATGGCTGAAGCTCCACAAAATAATTTACCCCATCACAGATCAACATCATGAGGAAAGTCATGTTGGGAGGGGGGAATGTGCTTACCATGCTTCAAGGTATGGCTCAATCATCAAAGATCTGTGTCAGCCAGTAAATATGAGTTAGGCAATGAAACTAAGCTATAAGGATGGAAATGTAATGGCAAGGATTACAGAAAGGCTGACACTTTCTACCTACAGACCCTAAGGCAAACAACAGATTAGACAGTGCTGTGGCAAAGCTATTCTCACTCCTCGATATTCATGTAAATTATGTAATATACATCAAACACAGGCTGCCACGTATGTCTATTCTGGCAGTAAGCGATCACAGACCCCACACTCTCCTCATTACCTATGCCCAAGCGGAAAAGCCAATGCTGAATTCATAAGATGGGGCAAGAGTCTTCTGAATGGAGTGCCCACCTTAAACCTAGTAATCCATTCAGTGGTGATTGAAAGGCAGCTACACGTTAGTTTGCCAGCTAATGACTGGCTATGTTACCTGATGTCAACATCAGTTCAATATAACATATATCAGCAAAAGCGTGTTAAATCTACATAATATGCAGCATGTTTAGTAAAAAGAGAGAACTGGTGGTCTCAGGAATTAGAGGTCCATGTTAGAAAACTGTGAAGCATCAAGATAAGAAGCCCACACAGCCAGACTGCAGCCACATGAAGGATGCATGAACATGCACAAAGTAATCTGCATACATACCCTAAATACACTCGTTTATCATGTCTGTATTTTCTGCTGCTCATATCTCCGTGATCACGAATAATCTTACGAATATGTTCTGGAGGCATGTCTTCTTTCTGGGCATCAACAAACCCAAATTTTCTCTTCTCTGAAAACCTCTTAGATTGCAACTGCTGCCACTTTTGTGCTGCAAAATTAATTGCCATGTTAACTGATAATGAACTTGATTCCTTTCCACCTTGGCAGTTCCACCACTACATTCGTCTCTTCACTACACTAGATGTTGCATATGACACAATAAGAATGAAAAAGACAAAAGATGATGTGATGGGGATAGTCACTTCCTGTCAGACTTACATATACAGTCAATGTTCCGCTAAATGAGATACCTATGTTACTTTCAAAACTCAAAATATCATGTACCACAAACATGACCTTCTCAATTAGATTTAATACACTATTCCCACTACATGCTACTCAAAATTCTAACTTACCAAGTTCAGAATAATAGCAATAAGGCCACATATAGTCAAAAACACCAATTTACATGAATGTCTAACCATAATGGACAATAACAAACAATGCACTTAATTCATAGGTACTTAATTATATGCAATAATTTCAGCTTGAAGTTCTCGCAGCAATGCATGTGAAGATCGTCTTCCGGGATGTGGCAATAAATACTCGTAGTTAGATAGGCACCGCAGTTCTGAAGGAAACTACTGACCTTCTACCCTGAAGATAAAGCAGCAAGCTTTTCAGAACTTTGGTTGCAATCTACTACACTCAACTGCACTGCATCCTAAAAATTACAACTTGCAGTTATCAAATTCCTTCCACAAATGAGTTAGGGTTTTCTGTAAATTATGGTTTAATGTTGTGAGGAGCTCGACAATACTGAATAGCAAGACAATGAACTGGAACAATAATGATTTAGACATGATGTGGAAGGAAACACTCATAGTCTCACCTGAGGAGGCACCACCTGTATATGTAAAGAGGTTATTGCCTCACCTTTCTCTTGCAATTTCTCCTCAGTGATGATCTCATGTTGCTTGTGTGGTTGGGCATGTGGAGGATGGTGGTGCACTTGATGCACCTGAGCCTGCAAGTGAGCTTGCTGTGCTGCAGCATGGGCAGCCTGTGCATGTGCTGCAGCCTGTGCATGAGCTGCCTGCACTTGTGCCTGAGCTTGTGCAGCTGCTGCCAACTGGGCATGTGCTGCCTGCTGCTGCGCCATCATGGTGGCCCATGGATGAGGACCCAACAGGTAAGGAGGAAGCGCCATTGTTCAGACTTTCCTGCAAACAAGATTGGCAAGGTACACTCCATATCAAAGTACAAGTATACATCTGTGACACTTATGACATCTGAATTTACACCTCATTTTTTAAGTACAGTGGAACTCCACTTATCTAGATTATTTGGGAAGATTAACCATTTGGATATGCAGAAAATCCAGATAATTGGATTTCTCTTTGAAAATATGCTACACTGGGAGTATGAAGTAGGGGGGGGGGTGGAATCTACACATGGCTGTTTTAGGCTACATATTTATCTACGTACAAATAAATCATTAATACTTAATTCCTTATGCATTTGGCAACTGGAGGGAAAAATTAAAGACACAAAAAGATGCACTACAATTACAGTAAGAAAATGTTTACCCCAAAGGCCGAGCCGATCTGGAAGAATGGCGGACCGGATAAGCAGCGTCCAGATAAGTGGAGGTCTACTATACCTCTGATACAAAGCTTCATCAAAATTTGTCAAAAGTTTTCAGCAGAAACATGCAAGGATGGACTGACACTATCTCCCTTACATGTACAGTATTATTCCCGACCATTCTGCACTTGAGAAAAATAGTCCCAAGACCAGATGTTTAGCCATCAGTAACTTCTTGCATACGTACTGATTCCGTGACTACTGTGCCCACTGAGCTACTATAATGACTTCAAACAATCCCAAGACAAGTAAATACAGGAACACTGGCAAGAGGAAACGTAACTTTGATTCCCTAGAAATATGAAAAATTAGGAGGCTTAAAAGTGGCAAAAGCTGAAGTGTGGTTGTGGTCTCTGACAACACTGAATCATTAGAAAATGTGTAATATAAAGAAAGTGAAGGACAACTATGATCAATTATGGCAATAGATGGAAGTGTGACAGACCTTTTCAAGCATCAGACCCTGAAACAGCCTAAATTAGCACATTTGGACAGGGTTGTATAAGTGGTTTACTGCAATGCATTCAGAAGAACAATGCAAGATTGGGCCTATGATAAATAAAAAAACCAAGTCTTTTTATGATTAAATACAAATAAATGACAAGTGCACGTTGTCTACGGTCCGGATGCAAAATGTTACAAGAACCAGCAGCTGAAGGAGATACCCAAATGGAATACTCACTCCTCTGATCAGTTGTGCAGCCCAAGTACAGGAGCACTAACTAGAAATTGCCAGAATGAACTTTAAGTCAGTATAGGCAGTCTGATAATCTGGTACCTGTCTAGTCTTGTGGGTGGAAGTTTAAAGAAACTGCATTGTATTCAGTGTAGGGACATTAATTCAAGAATGAATAACTGCTACTATACACAAAGAAATGTACACATCTACAAAAATTCAACTCCCTAAAGCACAAATGTTACCACCTGTACCAAATGTAATATTAAAGAGCATAACATGCAGAATCATTTGGCCAAGAATTATGTGACAAACAGATCCTAACTCACCAATTGTGGCCTCTCAGACCTCTAGAACTGAATCTGTGCAATTATTACTGGTGGGAGACACTTATCACTGTTTAACCACAGTGATTGCAAAAATGCTAAATAAAAACAAGAAATCAATTTGCAAGAAAATCAGAAAGGTGATGATAACTGAAGTTCTGACCCACAATCACAAATAAAAAAGCCAAAATATGAATGCCTTGAATGAAATGGAAGAGAACCATACATTGTGAACAATGTCATCACTGGAGACAAGTCATGCGTATTCCAGAACAGGTCCACAACCAAAAGACATAGCATCCAACAGGCAACAAACATGTCTCCCTGACAACATCCTCCCAAAAGGGAGGGTGGCAAGAAAAAATGTTGATCCTGTTTTTTGACATCATGCAGGGGTGCACATATCTCAGGTGCCCAGTTACTCAGGCAACTAAATTTTATAGTGATGTCTATTTTCAGTATAGTTACTGCAATTTCTTTTCCTTAACTTCAAGACAGACAATGTACACATAATGCAACAGTGGCATATTGACATAAGCAAAGTTGCTATGGCAATGCAACAATGAGTTCTTGTATTGTTGCATAACATGTCACTGTCAAAATGTAAATATTGAAAATATTACCAAGAAAATTCAACAGTGAGTCCTCCATGTGCTGTTGTGCAATAATGACTTTTCAAAGATCTTACATTACTGTCAATTATATCAATATACTTATGTCTTCATGTAAAGTGCCCAATGTTTTTATACAATTTTAACAGAATTCAGAATTTTTCAACAAGTTTCAACCCTCTGGCACCTAACATCAGGTATAAGTGTCACAGTGTAAAGCTCACAAGGTGGCAAACATCAGTTTAAGGTGACAGCATTCAATGGCTTTCCTTATGCAAATCTTATTTAAATTCTAGTCTTTTGCAGCTACCACTGGACATTTAATTCAAGCATTAAAGGGATACTAAGTCTCCCATATATAACTGTACAAAAATCTGTCCACAGGGGGCTGAGTTGATACATGTACACAGAGGGACAGACATGACAAAGCTGATAGTCTGCAACTTTTGCAAAAATATCTAAAAATGTGTATCAGTCCATATGCACCCAGCAGAAAGCATACGGTAACAGTGAGGTTCACAGTTAATTCATTAACCCCTACACATGCCACTTACTTACTAGCAAGTGCAGCAAAATACCATTTAATTATTAAATCCCCATCACTATCACACACTCATCCTTACACCCACCTTCTTATCTTACCTTATATAGTGTTATTTAAATAAATGCTCTTCATTTCACTTAAACGTCACATACAATATACAACCAGTTCTGGTATATTATATATTTATAGCAATAATTTAATTAACAGTCCTTTTTCATATGATAAATCTTGAAACACTCAGGCACATGTAGGGGCACTGTATGAACTTCACATTCCTATCTCCTAGTGCTCTTGATTTTCTTGTTGAAACACATCCCAAACTCAATTCATGGGTTCACCTTCACAGGATTTGGGGGTATATGTTAGGGGAAGTGGACCCAATGAGCTACCTGAAGCCTAATGGGCGCAGCAGCTGCTGGACAACCTTGTCTTGCATATCCTAGCATTATAAGCCCATCCAGTAACTTCTCTGTTACAACTAGCCATAACAGGTAATAATTCAATTTCTGTGAAGTGACATTCTTGTACAGGACATACGCATTGAACAGCATCATGTCAAAAAGAGAGAGGAAGATCTTACACGCCTTCCGATAGCAGCATATGAGAGCGTATGATGCAATCTGCTCTTCCATTCTATCAAACCCCACCATACCTTTGTCACAGTCAAGGACAGGCATTGGTTATGAAAGTTATAATCTCTGGATTGGTACAGAGCCATGAACTCCAATACAACAGTCACATGTGCAGGGAGGCTCTGATCCCCATATTTCTGCCCACTGCTTTCTCTAAACTGTATACAATGACAACTGCCAGAATGAGAAATTCATGCTGTAACAGGCTCGTTTGGTTGGGTTGAAATAAATAAATGAAAGCCCTCCATGAAGTGTCATTAGACTATCATCTATAACAATGTTATGCATCACAGAATACAGAGCATGATATTTACTTTTGAAGTAGTCAACGGGATGTCACTTTTGCAGACAATCTGAACCATCAAGTGCATTGTCTAAAAAACGTATGAAATTCACACTGCAATTTATATCTCTCAAAAGACATTAATGAGGGTAAGAATGGAGTCTCTGTGGACTTTTGAGTACTCCAATATGCTTGAAGGGTATCATTCTTAAAACGTGACTTCATGATACACCAGGACATAAATGCCTTTAGTTCATCTACTGTAACCACTTACTCTCCATACCTTAATTTGGGGAAAAGCCATTCTGCACTGTTGTACTGACATCATAACCACTAAATGTAACCAGAAGTCAGTCTCCCTGGACATGCTGAAAAAATTCACTGGCCTCACCTCTTCCAATAAACATTCTCTCACATTACTGTTTATGCCACAAACTCCATTAAAAGGTTTCTGAATAAGCTTGTCAGAAGTTGAAAATGAGGGGTTCCTATTCAATTTTCCACCTTTTGTTTCTTCCACATGGTTTTTGCATTACCACTAGCCATGGGGAGTATCTTCCACCTCTGGATCACTCTCTCATATTGACTTCCACTCCCACTCGATTTATTAATATTACCACTGTCAAAATCATCCTCAGAATCATTGTTAAGTAGAATACCCTCAACTGTTTTATCACTCAGACCTTTAGCATGCACCATTTAGCAAACTAAGGACTCCCGCTTATACAGTTTCTAACTTCATTTGAGTTGTACAAGGTAAAATGTGAACAAGGCTTTTAAGTGTAATGTCTTTGGATTTTTTAAGCTAAAACAAGGTATGTCATGCCATCTAATAACCATATAATGGACTAACATGACAGAATGTCAATTACAACAGAAATATGCACACAGCCATCTGAGAAACAGTAAGGTACCTGCTGTGCAGGAATGATGAGACTCTCTCAAAGATGGTTAGGTATGCCAAGGGGTTAATAGTGGGCTACCATTATGAAACCTCCTTCTGGTCACACTTCTGGCACCTAGAATATGGGAGTTGTTCCTACATTCCTGGAAAATATGTGGCTACCTGGTACCACACACCACAAATATCCTTCTGCATAGTTGCAGTCAATGGGTACTTCTACAATGATGACATGCAGAATTAAAGAGAAAAAGTCAGTATAAAAGACAGGGGAGCAGTGACCTCTCAAATAACTACATCAATACAATGTTCCTTCTCCTTCAGCAATATCAAGACAGTAACTACTGCCCTGAAGGCAAATCAGAACACCCAACCAATCTGCCAGATCTTGCTTCTAGTGATTTCTTCTGTTTCCAAAACTAATAAGTTTCATTAGAAACGTTTTTTGATTATGTAACATATATAATAGAGGTCTACAACACTGTATTTAAACAGAATTTACAAAGTGGATTTCCAAGAATGTTTCAGTGTGTCAAAAAGAATGGAGAAGTGAATTAGAGCCAAAAGGGACTACCTTGCCATGAACAACTCTGAGTTCAGTAATTTTTTAACAGTGAAAGTCCTATCAACAATCTTTTTTTGCCAGATCGCATATATCCAACCAACATAAACTTTCATGTTAGGCAGCCTGTCCTCTGTATAGCAAGGTTACATCCACAAACATGCCGTCATTCCGCATGACGACTCCAATGTCAGTCTCACAAACCTTACAGACCTCTTACTTAACCCTTTGGCCCCGGAATTAAATCCCCCCCCCCCGTCCACTTTAATGGCCGTTAGGCCATTTAAAGGGCTCACTGCACGACATATATTTATGTCGTTTGGCGCCAAAGGGTTAAGTCACATGACTGTAGCTACTATGCTAGATGATGAATACCAGCACCTCCAATGCTCTGACTTTACACACTGATCTACGCACGCATGACTCCGTGCACTCTCCTGATTTGCAACATTAGCGTAGGCTTGCTAATGTTACCTGCACCTGAAGCTGGAGACTATGTAGAATTAATCCTGCTTTACCAGCCATTTTCATGTTACTGATAGAACCTGCATGCATGATGCTCCCAAAGAAACAAGATTCCCTCACAACAAGGGGCAAAGTTATCAGAATGGTGTCAAGGCCAAGTATCATTTGAATTGTAAAACAACAAAGCAATTAATAATATCACTGCAAATATGTTTACAAACAGCGTTATTTAACAGAAATGGCGAAACACGTTGCTGGGGCCGTTACTGTCAATACGGACTATGCATAATATGAAAAACGAAATGTCCACGGAAATAAAGTGAAAAACTCACTCGCCTGCCCACCTGGAGCAAGTACTGTTCAATATTTCCCAAGTAGAAATTAGGATTAAAAAGCCCTAAGACTTATCAACATAAGTCTTGAGTGCATGAATTCACTGTTGAATTGAGCAGAACAAAGCGGATTTAAATACGCTTCATCATCCATGGCAACTGGGATGCATGTACATAATTTTCGTTTTTTTTTATAGCAGAAAAAGGGGTAGTGTGTCTGGTAAGCGAAAATGGCAACAGAAACTATTAGAAACGTATGCGTTTTGTTTCCATGTCTCCATGCTATGTGCAGTCTCCAAATTATACACCTAGCATACACACTGCTATAATACGGTCAACATACGTACATTAATAAACGAATACATTAAACATGGGGCAATGGGCTCTTGCATTAAGTACAATACCTCACCAGACCGATTGGTCAGACGTTGATATTTCGTATGACGTTAACTGGTCCAAATTCGTTGAAATTACACCACAACGTATACCATATATTTACAAAAATCACAACCTTCGGTACTTTCAAACATAACTGCGAAAACATGACGCCAACCGTTCAGCCATCTTGTAAATTCTACAACACGTACAAACATATTACAGCCACGTAACCGGGCACGATTGAGCATGGTTTGTAGTAAATAGGATATGCAATAAACAACTAGGAATTGATCACCTTCCAAGAAAGTAAAAACTACATATAAGTGTCCCACGTGACTAGACAGCAGCTTGCTTACCAAAATTGTATCAGTAGTACAATACCTCCTCAGTCCGATGTGTAATACGTTGATTTTTCGTACGACGTTAACTGGACAAAATTGGTTGAAATTAACCCATTATGTATACTATATATTTACAAACATCACAACCTTCCGTACTTTCAAACAAAATTGCTAGAATATGACGCCAAACCATCAGCCGCTGTACAAAAAAAAAAAAACTACTCACAGATTATCAACCACGAAACCGCACACGACTGAGCAGGGTTTATAACAAAAAGTACCGCAGAGCGTGTACCCACCAAAGTTAATTCCGTACAGTCAAATTTGCACTCAACGAGAAGTGGCACCGTATAGTCTAGCACAAATTTACCACTTCAAGAACTAAAGCCTAAAATGGTATTGTGTGTATATAACTGTAAATTATACAAAAGGTGACACCTAAATTCTCAAATAATTGGGTACACTGCACAATCGTGACTCCGACCTTTCGCTCACCAACACGTGTGTTGCTGTTATCGTGGCTCCGTTTCTTTCCGTTTCCTTGCTTCAGTTTTCGTTGCGCTGGCAGCCGTCTTCAAGTCACGGTGCGTCTCATGGTGTGGTCAGGAGAGCTGATAAGTATGTTCAGAACAATGGTGGTCACCATCATGTTAATGTGTTTCATGTTCAGTGAAATACACAACACAATGTTATGTTTCAATATAATTTTACTTGGATCATTCTGCATATCAATGTAGGAATGTGCATATTAAATTCTTTATCTGTTGGCAAACAAATAACATGGATATGAGGTACTGCAGATAGGGCATCAGAAAAAAATATATATTCTTACAGTATAACTGACAAAAATCTGCACTGTTGCTAGACACACCCGTCACTTCACGACACGAATAGACTCCATTTTACTCTAGCCACCCAGGAAATATTTTGTTTAGTGTTGCAGACTGTTTGGTGTTGAGGTAGTTGTGAGTGGAGTATAGTGACCAATTCACCTTCATTACTTTGGTGCAAGGAGCAGTGGAGGATGTGCAGGGCCATGAACAGGCCACCTTAACCAGTCAACACTTCTCACGACGTGAATGAACAACTTGAAGGGGTCAATAACTGTTACAGACTTTACTCAAAAACAGGTGGCACAAGCGTGGTAAAAGGAATCAGAAGAGCGCCAAGTATAATGGACACAGAAGCATTACCTACATGCTGCCAATTCTGTCTCAATTGGCAGATTCAGTTGAAGGATATGGGAATAACAGCAGCCCCAACTATAACAGAGACACTGCCTAAATGCTCAC
>Ga0131853_10027363_pt1 | contig 10238 bp, 8 predicted proteins | sample TergutLab28metaG_FD_92764 | JGI IMG/M metagenome (GOLD analysis project Ga0131853, IMG submission 92764) | Labiotermes labralis P1 segment gut microbial communities from Petit-Saut dam, French Guiana - Lab288 P1 (version 2) (version 2) | ecosystem: Host-associated > Arthropoda: Insects >... | reverse complement strand
GGAGAGGAAATTGATGGTGGTGTCAGTGGAGGTAGGTTTGTGGAAGATGCTTATGTTAAGGCAGGTTGGTCTTCTAGTTATAGAGAGGTCTAGGAAGTGGATGTTGTTTTCAGATTCCATCGTAGGACTTAGTTGAATGTTGCTGTGGATGGTGTCAACGTATGTAGGATATTGTCTGGGTTGGTGCGAGTGGAGTGATAGATGAGTAAGATGTTGTCCATGTATCCAGTGTAGGATAGGATCTTGGCGTCAATGAGGTGCTTGATGATGTGGAGTTTTCAAGTTGTAAAAATATCTCAGTCATGGTGCCCGAGATTGGTGAGCCCATTGCGACGCCTTTATCTGGTTGGTATATTTGGCCCAGGAAGAAGAAGTAATTTTGCCTGAGGATAGTGTTTAGTAGTGTCATGATTTGGTGGGTGGTTTGTTTGTCGTTGTGTGCACTGAGTTGGGTTCTGGTGAGGTTTAGGGTTTCTTGTATGTGAATGTTAACATAGAGGTCCTTGATGTCCAGTGTGAGTAGTCTATGCTGGCTGTCAATTTTTAGGTTTACTAGCTCATTGGCCAGGGTGTTGGAGATGATGGTGTTGTAGCGTTTGTCCAGGTGTAGATGGTTGTTTAGGATGGTGTTCAGCTGTCTTGCAGTTTTGTGCATAGGGGCATTTTTGTTGTTCACTACTGGTCTTATGGGGGTGTTTGGTTTGTGTAGTTTTAATAGGGCATTAAGATTGGGTGGGGTGGGGTTTCTTTTTGGGTTAGGAATCTGATTTGTTTCTTGTCAATGATTTTATCGCAATGTTGTAATGTTTTCTGAATTATTCTGTGGTCGTGGTTGGTGGGGTCCTTGGGGACGGTGCAGAAATTGTTGTCGGAAAGGAACGTGTGGACTTTGTCATTGTAGTCTTGGATGTATATAATTACTGCTGTCTTGCCCTTATCAGCTTTATTAACCCCATATGAACAGTTCTTCATACAAGCATTTCACAAATCTGGAAGGCTTGTTTCCGAACAAAACCCTGGCGAACCCAACCCACTACTCCAGATGGCCATCAACCCCTCCCACCCTCCTACATGACCCTGCTAGTCGAACAGTAACCTTCACAGTGCTCGCACCCTACAAAGCAGCGCCCCACAACTGCTACCAACCACATCCAGCAGAACCAGGTATGTAGCCGATTTCACATTAAATCTCCACCCCCTATACCAACCTGCCCATCACCGGCATACTCCCCCTAGTGCACCTAATAACACCTGCACCACACACTCCTCCCAACAGGCACAACGCATGCATCAGAACACCCACTCCTGATACACCAGACCGGAAAAAAGTACGAGACAGATACCAGTCCAACGCTACGGCACACCCATTTACACACGGCATTCGCATAGGCACACGAGGTCCCAACTGGGTTTACTACACACTACCCCACAAAAAAGATGTTACGGCTAATATCTACATTTTTTCCCCACTTGTTACAGTGCAGCACACCACATGCAGTAACACATGGTCTTTGTTCTCCTGAGGATGGGCATAATGATGCCCAAAACATGTTGAGACAGAAGTTGATAATAAACGTCTGATTGTTGCATCTTGTTGGTTTTTCTCTCTCTCTTCACAATTTGCTCACGACGCATGGTCACAGAAACCTAAAGTTTTTGTTAGGTCTACTATGATCCAATCTGGCTGATGCTGAAATACTGGTTTGGAGCCTGTGTAACTCACATGTTCAGAGATGACACAGCAATAAAAAATATACTTAATTTTTAACACCTTTTGCTTCATATATAACACACAAGGGTTTTTGTGTAAATGTTATAATTTTATGCAGCAAAGGTAAAGCAACCCTGTACAGGCCTGTGACAGACACAGAGGTTTTCAGGAGCTTGAGGTTCCCAGATTTTGAGACAGAAGGCACATGAAGGTGGTAAGGTTGTCAGTCCTATGCACTGGCTGCCTTTACACCCCAGGACATATTCCTGGAACTTATTTCTATCACAGGCTGAGTAAACCACAGGGCCACGGTGCAGCCAGAGGGATTATGTTAATGAAAAATTCCAATGACACCATCCGTAATCAAACCTATCACCTTCCGGCCTGTAGCAGAGTGCACTAACCAACTGCACCACAGCGTGCCCCCACAATTTTATGAAACAGCTTGACAATTCTTACCAAGCTGGTTGTAACGGATTTGGGAGCAAGAGTTATAACTAACAGGCTGTGAAGTTATTGTTAGTAATATTGAGACCTTCACACTGAATCAGTGTGTGTATAATAATACATCCTACAGATTTCTGAGCATGGTAGATATCTTGTTGAACCGAATACAATTTGAATTTCAAAGCACTTGTTATTACCTTGCATGTACAACCACCACATCTGAATAACAAAAGACCCTCGCTCCCCCTCAAAGAAGGGATGGGGGTCCTCCCAATTCAGGCAATCAGCATCTTGCAGCACATAGAGTGACAACAGACGGCAGTGGAGATCCAGCAACCTCTCAGCCAGGGCTTCTGCCATCTCATGGAACTGACGATAACTCCCTTGAAGTGATAACCTGCACCAGTTAAAATGTAATATTATTTTCACCCAGCAATACAGAACATCACAGCCACAAAAGAGTGGTGTATGTATGTAGTGATACATCTTTTCTTCACACCAGGTTGTGGTGCTTGTAAAACCGGTGACGCACGCACGCGTGCGCGCGCGCACACACACACACGCACACAAAAAAGCAATACTACTATAGGTAGTTAGTCACCTGCTGGTATGATAGAGTGCTGAGTTCAACGTACTGTGTAAACAAGACAAAACTGCTCCTGTGAACTAACTACAGTTAATCCTCGTCATCGGACTATAATTCTTTCCTGAAAACGGGTCTGATAGCAAAAAATCGGACAGTGGGACCATATTTCCAATTGTTTTAAATGGATAAAATAACAGTCCTGGATATGAAATTTTGTTGGGTGCAGAGTCCCAATAGTGGGGACTTGAGGCCGGTAACAAATTTTGGTTATTAATATCTGTGAGTTGTTATAGCAAAAAAGTCACAAAAGGAGATGGTTGACAGTGAGGGTTGACTGTATTTAATTTGGGCCTAGTTGTTACTGTGCAAGTTATGCTGGATAAGAAGAGACTGTACTGTATACAGGCAATAAGCAAAATAACTAACTTACTGTTTTACCAGAACTATAATAAAACCCTGTAGAAAAACACTTCACACTGTAACTTGAACTACATCCATTTCACATTGTCATTCCATTTTTGTCTCCCTTTTCTACGTTTCCCTACCAAATACATTTGCAATTCTGGTTTCCTTAATTAAAAATACAATACTAGCACAATGAAAACCTTTCCTCTAACCCTCTTCATATGACAACTGAAAACAGCCATCCCACATTTTATTGCCATTACATGCAACAGTCAGAAACATTTTCATGATGGCAACTGGAAATCAGGTGATGCTGTCATCTGTGAGATGTAGTGAAAAACTACAAAGATATACTGCAAAACAAAACTTTATAAAGTAACTTTGGTAATATCAGCATCAGTAATTGCAATGAATAACAGAAGTAGTTCTTCGTAGACTTACTTGGGAACTATTATACACTGCTTACGAAATAGTGTTTTGCCCTGCCTGCAATTTTAAACATTTCATAATTTCTCTCTTTGCAAAACACATACCTGGGAATATATTTACCAAATATGGTAAATACATTGTATAGCTACTGAAGACACTTCACAAGCCTTTGCAAATGCAAAAAATTAATTTTCTTGTTAAGAGATTTGGAATAAGCATTAAATTTAATTATGCAGCAAAAGTATTAATAACTGTTATCACATTATCATTCAATGTGTCTAAGATTTTGCGATATGAAAGTGTCTGATGTATCCATATTTTAAATAACTATCACAACCAATTTCAACAATCTCTCTTTAACTAAGACCAGCTTAAAATTACATTTTCTTATACATGAAAACAGAACTTCTGCACTTTCATAAACACAGTTGATGTGACTAGTTCATAATGACTACTGCTGGAACACAGCACAATAACTCTCTGTTCAATAATAAGGGTGATAATATAAACAGGGAGAACCAAAATGAGGTATGCTTCAGTAGAAAGATCACTATTTCCTCTACATGAAGAAAGAGTAAATTGTTCCTGTTATACTGGACAGACAGAAATTCAGATTATTCAAATATAGCTACAAAAAACATCAAAGCATAGGTGAGTAGTATATATTTGCTAGCCCCCAAAATAAACCACATTTTTGCCACACTGATGATTCATATACAAACTGCAAGCACTCAACATAAATTGTACAGATATGCCTGTCTGGCCCGTACAGTGTTGGTATATTTGAAGGAATATTCATAAATATATTTGGAGGAACATTAAAAAATGGTAGTCACACATTTTGCTTTATCATATGCAAAATGATAGTATATTAAAACAGAATATACAGCAACAAATTTAATTCACATCTGATGGAATATCAAAGCTTTGTCTATAAAATACGTCACATACAAACTTATATACCACATATAATGGTCACTGTAACAATTCAGGTGATTTTGATGTTTTGCTGACCGTGCATCTCAGTATATTTAGCTCAGTAAATAACCAACTTGATGCACAAAATTTTTGTTTTACAGTAAGTTTATTTCATAAATATAATAAATAAACTTATTGTAAAACAAAAATTTTGTGCATGAAGTTGGTTAATTACTGAGATAAATTCAGGTAATGTTCAATGGTGCCATTTGGTGAACACGTTGATGACCTTTCAGTTCCCGAACAGCCGATTTCCTTACCAGGTGAATAACAGTCAAATAGTCAAGGAAAGTCCTCCGTTATGGAATGAGTTAATAAATAAGAAACAGCAGGCCCTGACATTAATTTGTGTGAACTTACACAGCATTCTGTTTGGTCTTCATCCTATCTTTATTCTTCAGTTTCTCATTGTAGCACCACAGACAGTTCTTGATGAGGGCAGCTGCTCCTAGAGTTCCCGTCAACACTGTGAGATCAGCATGGTCAAGAGCTTCCTGACTGAGGGTGTGCAAATGTTCCAACAGCTGGCTTGATGAATCAGTGACAAGATTTACAAATTCTGTTGGTTCTGATGTCTTGGTTACAGCAATGCCTCCACAACCCCGATCAGTCTCTTGAGACTCAGGTTGTTCCAAAGGACCAGCATTTGCACACTCCAGTAAACCAGATGCATTGTGAAATGCCGCCACATACTCCTCTTCCCACCACAACACCTGCAATGCAGTTTTACTTGTGGAGGACCAGAAGCAGCTTTAACCATTTTTTTTTATTTTGTATTGTGACCAACAAATGCACAATTATTTCACAAATTATCACACTCCTATGTGTTTCTACAATATCTTGCAATCCTCAGGGAGCTTGTAGTCAATACCTTGCCAAGTTACACAAGTATTTCAAATGCAGCTGTTGGTAATACAATTTACAATTAAGATGTTAAATTGTATTACCAACAGCTGCATTTGAAATACTTGTGTAACTTGGCAAGATATTGATTACAAGCTCCTTGAGGATGACATGAGTGTCAAAACATGTAGGAGTGCGATAATTTATGAAATAATTGTGCATTTGTTGGTCATAGTACAAAATAATAAAGAAGCATGGTACATGTATTAAAATATCTTTAACAGTGCTTTTATATACCTAAAAAATATGCAACACAGACTGTCAAAAATAAAAAGCAGTTACATGCACACATCTAGTTCATTTCATAAAATTCTGTAGGGTTTAAGATTGGATAGTGATTTAACTCCATGAAACAGAGTCCTTCTTGAGAAGATAAAAGTCCCTCAGGTAGTGAAGAAATTCTCTGCCTTCTGTGGAACCTGAAGGGTTGTCATTGTATTCAAAAGCGAGTGCCATTGGTTCTTATAGAAACACCAAACAAATCCAGTCCACTTCTTTCCATCCTATTTGTTATGAGTAATTTTACCATTATTTTCCATTCTACATTTAGAACATTCCAAAAATACCTACCTTTCAAGTTTTCTAAGCTTTCGCACATATTTCTTACATCTTCAATGTGCACTGCCCACCAAATCCTCTATTATTAGACCACTCTAATAATATCTGCTGAAGAATACAAATTTTGAAGGATGTGAAGGTATGAAATGGACTAAAGTGGCTTAAGGAGGAAACTTCACATGCAGTGACAGGCAATAATTCCTGCAGCAACAGCCTCTGTAACTAACCTAATGCTTAGGGTTAGATGCATGAAAAACCAATGTTCCTTTATTGCATAAGGAGAGTAAGGTGTGTATATACTGCACCCTTTATAAATAAATATGTGTATCCAACTGACAACTTCTAAACTAAACAGCCAATTTTGAAGGAGTTTGGCAAGAACAACGGGGTACTGGAAATCATCTACAATTTAGTTCTAAGCCATCATAAAGCTCATGCAATAGCAATTTGTTGTAAACCGCCAATACACAATTTTACAGGACACATAAAAAACTTGATGGATCATTAACAGACCAACACTTACACATGTTGTGTTTTGACAAAAACAGAAAGAGAAAAAAATGTTTCTTGGATACAACATTTTGACAAAAGATATGTTTGTAACCCAAATGTCTAGTAATACAGGAACCTAAGTTTGACATATTGTGTGGGCTTTGACAAATTGCACATCATACGCAATAAAGATAACTGAGCGGCTTGGTGCAGTGGTATTTCTCTAAGACTTAATTTATAGGTGTGAATGTATGTGTTTGAAACAGGCCAGGCACTGTTGTGGCTTTCCTCAGTCCCTCCAGACAAATGCTGGGATAATACCTTGATTAGGTCAGGAATGCTTCCTACCCAATCCTTTCCAATTCATCATTTACCAGTCTTACTACCGTCAACACTATAGAATCTGAGATCATGGCAGCATTGTAAAATTAACCAAAACAAATCAACAATATGGGCATTGTGACAGCAATACCAAATTTAAGGTCCTAAAATTTTGTAGTGACAGCCTCGCATCTTTTATCCCTTATTAATACAAGTAAGCTTGCAATGATTGAACACACTGCATAGCCAATAGTACATACCAGCTTGACTGCAGCAAAAGAGGCATAGTGTGGGAAGTCCAGCAGTCCGCCCACAACACCTGGACAAAGATTCTCCTGCAGCACTGTCTGGTGAGCCTGGTAGTAGCCCATATCACGTTGCAAGAGGATTCGAACACGATCCATCAAGTTCCCTTCTTCCATAATCTCCATAATGATATTTAGATATGTTCTTTCTTAGCTGATACAAGAAATACTTTCCTCTACATAAAACGCAGTGGAGATGTTTGTTTCTGATAACAAAACAATGGGAAATATGCCAAACAAATGTATAACTGAATGCCTGTAGAAATAACAGAAATGCAGATAACTCACAGGTGGCTAGTGCGATGAAAGTAAGGCATGAACAAAACGAACATGTAACTTGATCCACTACTAATTATCAGAGAACACCAGGAGGATATTTTCATAGAGGGTAAAACACTTAAAGACTATTTAACAAAACTGGGCAAGAGACCAAAGATACTAAACTAATGGCAATATTCAATCAGAAAACTTAACCATCCGAAGCAGATGCTGGCAACATGTTGAACATTCGCCATGTGTGGTAAATTGAATTTTTCTAAATGAATCCAGATTACTGGGCAGAGTTTTTCACTTTTTCACCTGATGCTGTGCTGCAGCAAAAATAAGACACACAATGGAGCGATAAATACTTAAATTTCTGGCTGTATGAATAAACATTTTCTTCAGCATTAACAAATTAAAATACAGACCCCAAAATCTTAATATTCATTTGAAGATGGAATTGAAATGTGCTTTAAATTCAAGTATCCAGCCAAATTTTTCTGGTTTGTCAGGGAAAAAATATGAAATTTCATATTGATATTGTCTGGTCACTGAAGATGCTCAATTTTTTGTGTTTCACCCATCAGTGTGCTGGAATGAAGTTCATTCAAGCAATTTACAGGTTTTTCCTTAATCAAGTTATTTACCATACTATGGGAAAGAATGTTACTGAGTGCAGCAAATATTCATACTCATTCGTCACACTTGTGTTGTGCCTCAGGTTTCTGGTGTCCACTTCTGCTGAGAGGCATGAAATTCATGTAAATAATATACAAAAGTTCAGTTCCTGCCTCATATTAAAGCTAATCCATCTCCTTGACAAAGATCACTCAATGTTGTTTATGGAAATACCTGCTGTTTGCTCTAAGCAATATATATATAACACATATGCAACCACTGTGCTTTAAAGTGTTAACATTGAAAGAAACAGGCTGATGTTATAAAGTCATACACCAAATGAGAAAACATATTCAGTTGGGAAACATTAAATTAATTAGGAGTCATCAAATTTGTAGACATTTCACAGGAAGGTGATGTTTTCCAAAGATATGTTCTAGAGACTGAATTTGTAAAACTCTGTGAGCAACTTGTGTCGAAGACAGAGCAAAATTTTTTTCTGTCATTTTGACAGAATTGAAATCAGGCATCTGGCTGAAGTACAGATAACAGTTTGACATTTCTAAAACTAGGATCATGAGCTTGAAAAATTTTACCCAAAAAAAATTACACTGCTGCCACCTTTGTTCCATTTTGCAATATGGTTCATACAGATGGACTGATTCTCAGGTGGGTGTGGGTAAAGCTGCTTAAGCTATCACAAGTGAGTACTGAGTGAACACAAGTTTTAGTTTTTTGAAAACTAAAACTTGTGTTCACTCAGAATATGAAATATGATTACAATTAATACTCTACTTACCTGAATATAAGACAATAATTTTTTCATGATTCAACGATTGAGAAACGGCGGGGGGGGGGGGGGGGGTATTTAAAAAAACAAGAAAAAAAAAAAACGGTTTTTTCCCGTAAAAAATATAAAATATATTATAAATAAAAATTTTTTTCTTCCAAAAAAAAAAAAAAAATTTTTTTTAAATATAAAAAATGTGGAAAGGGGGGGGGGGGGGGGGGTAACTTCAAAATCATGCATAAAATTAAACTGTTATGTTCCCTGAAAACTGTGAAAGGGGGTAATTATATATGCAGAATTACCTTGTATTAGGATACACATGTTACATAAAATATGTTACATTTATATTTCACATGCTGGTGTAACCAAATTTTTTTGAAAATGAATCATTTTCTCAGAATTCGCTTCTGCTGACTTAACCATTCAACCATGAAATCTTTGGTTATATAGCCAAGCTTCTTCAACAGTACAGTTACAGAGCACTGACTGTAGATGGAATATTGAAGTTGGTCTCCATGTTCAAGGTACCTTCATCCACCATTTCTCCCTTACACAGGGTATGATTACCATTTCAGCTCTCCCCAGTTGTTTCTATACTGAAACTATTAATTACTACTACTTCTAACAAGTGTTTTTCAGGGTAATGCAATGATAATTACTGTCTTAAATTTACATTGATATTCATTTCGATTAGTTTGCATGTCATTTTCAAATTCTCAATCAATTGTAAAGGATATGCCATGTGATGTGGGAAGATGACTGTATACAATGAACCAGCGAGGATGTGGAAGGCAGCATTCATGGTCTTCTTCAATGTACCATCCCAGCATTCACATACAAGAAATTAAAGACACCATTAGAACCTTCAGTCAAGATTTTTTAACAGAGTAACTTGACAATATAGGTTAGTCAAGACAACCTTAAAGCCATAATATAAACCTCTGTTTAGTATCCATACATATTGTATTTACTTGAATATAAGATGACTGCATATATGAAAACACCCCTTCACAATCTTCAATTTTCAGGAAATTACCTAAACAGAACAAGATTAACTTAATGTTGTATATACCATGCATTACGTTCATAGTTATCTGTCTTCATCAAACCAATGTTGAATGCAGCATTTCTCATACACCAAGTTACACTGTTTAACCAACAGTCTGATGCATTATGGAAAATCTAACAGTTAAGATGGAACTCCCTGAGGACGGCAACGACAAGTGCCAAAACACATCAGTGTATTAGTTAAACAGTGCAACTTGGGGTATGAGAAGTGCCACATTAAACATTGGTTTGGTGAAGACAGATAATTAACCTTTATCCGACGAACGCACCCGATCCTTTTAAATCGGTATCTTACGAACGCACCAAATGGGTGCGCTGCGGCCATTTAAATGCCCCGCACAGTCATATACAGGCTTAGTATTATAG
>Ga0131853_10027361_pt1 | contig 10238 bp, 6 predicted proteins | sample TergutLab28metaG_FD_92764 | JGI IMG/M metagenome (GOLD analysis project Ga0131853, IMG submission 92764) | Labiotermes labralis P1 segment gut microbial communities from Petit-Saut dam, French Guiana - Lab288 P1 (version 2) (version 2) | ecosystem: Host-associated > Arthropoda: Insects >... | reverse complement strand
GTTATGTCTAATTCTTAACTGTATATATATATATATATTTATTTATTTATTTCCTTTCCCCCCCCCCTCTCCCCTTCTCTTCTTTTTTTTTTTTCTTTTTTTCTCTTTTTTTTTTCTTATTTTTTCTTCCCTCCCCCCCCCCCCAATCCTCCTGCCTTAACTTTCGTTCTTCTCTCTTGATACTATGTTTATCAAACTTGTACAGACGTAATGACAAATCTAACAGGCCTACAGACAAAATTCTGCAAATTTTCAGGTCTTACGTAAGAGAAAGTAATAAAGACAAAACTGTGTTTCACATAAAACAGTTCATATTGTACATAAAAAGTACAATAAAGTTGCCCACGTCCACTCCGTGAAGGCATTACAGGGGAGTGGAGGTACAGCTCTGCTTGTTCTTGACCTCAGCGCCAGCTGAATGTGGGTGGTCACCCTCAGGCTTACATTTGCCTTACAGCCTGGAAGAAATCTGCCGCAGCCGCTGGACAGAAGGCACCATGCAACCAGTATCTAGGTGCATTCACAAAATTGCGAAAACGACTATCAGCTTCGTCATGTCACGCCTGTCTGTCTCTCTGTCTGTCCGTCTGCATGGACCCACTCGGCTTCCACTGGAAGAATTTGTACTAAATTTTATGTTCAGAATTTTTCGAAAATCTGCCGAGAAAATTCAAGTTTTATAATAATAATTATTATTATTATTATTATTATTATTAACTGCAATTGGGCTGTCACCCGGTGGCAGTGGTTATTTTACATGTATACAAAATATGAAATTGGTTACTAATAAATTTAAGTCGGGAGGGCTACATGAGAAGCATGTAGTGGAAACTTGGAATGTTGGGAACCATCTCAGCATTTGCTTATAGACGCAGGGAAACCAAGGAAAACCTGTGTCGAGGTGGCCGGTCGCAGGACCTTCCGAGTACTGACTTCTAGCCAGCAGTCCGGCATCTAAAGTAAAAACAGCAATACACACATAGTACAACAATACATGCAAGAAAACTAAGAACAATACACACAAGACAACTACAACAATACACACAGAGTACAACAAATGCACATAAGATGACAACAATACACACATACACAGTTTTATTAGAGTCTGACAAGAATAACGAGTACTTTACATCAACACCTATGTACTGTACCGTATGTACGTACATGACAATAACTCGCTGAATCCTTCCTAGAATGAGAAATGTTTGAGGCAGAAGTTGAGAAAATCAAAACACACATTTTATGCCCAATAACTTTTTTCCCCGAAAGTCGTGCCATTTACGAGATGTGGGGAAAATATGGTACATTCGGAAAGGCCACAGATAACAATATTATATGGCGCATGCGCACTGCAACCTAGACAACTATGGCCACCGACACACACTCACAAAATGTAATATCTATTTCTTTACCACGGCAACCATCATCACGCTAACGCGCCTCCATGTTACGTTAACACGCACATTGCCTGTCCTTTATACCCACCAAACTGCATTAACTAAAGTTGTTCTGTCAGATTAAACAACTTCTGATCTTTATGCATACAATTTTAACAACTTTACATAGCAGGATTATGTTTTAAATTTGATTAAATCAATCCTTGATATAAATTTCTACACCTACATTTAATGTTTGAACAAAAGAAAATTACTTGCTCATAAAATGAGTTCATTAATATTCAATATCTTTCCCGGCATCTTTAATTAATAATTTGTGATGTAATCTGATTCATTTAATCACTGCGCAACCACGTACTGACTTAATTGTGAGTGTATTATAGCACCACTGGAAGGTTATTGACACCGATGAAATACGACATTAGTAGAGAAGCTCGAAGAGGCCAATCATCATACCTCTTGCCTTCACACACTCATATTTGGCACCGGACCATTTGCGAAACGACTAAGTGACTTTTTTTTTATATATATTTTGTTGACCGCGCATCCTAATACAGGGTGTGTATAAATTATCGGAGGATTTTGCAAAAACCATATTTTCACAAATACTGAACAGAAATATATAATGTCACTACCATTTGAAAGAGGAATGTTTGTAGTTTCATGGTGACTTTAAATGCATTCGATGTGCGCCCCTCGTGTGACACGACAGATGTCCAGGCGATATTCCCATTCCCGCCAAACCCTCTCAAACATGTCTTGTGTGACGTTCCCGACTGCGGTGTTGATGCGCTCTCGCAGTTCTGGTAGTCTTTGGAAGTGGTGGGACGTAAACACTGTCCTTCACGAAACCACACAGGAAGAAATCACACACTGTCAGGTCTGAAGTTATGACGTAACGGAATCCTCCGATAATTTATATGCACCCTGTAAAATTATAGTCTTTTTTACCAACATGATGTACAAATTCTTTATTTTAAGACATTTATTACACTCCTCTACATGTTTAGAGCACTATTATGCTCATCTTCAGTAGGACAGTTGTGTTAGTATAGCATCTGGTGTGGGCCGGGTAGCTCAGTCGGTATAGCGACTGACTACGGGCTGGACGGTCCGGGATCGAATCCCGGTGGGGACGAGATTTTCCGCCCATCCAGACCGGCCCTGGGACCCACCCAGCCTCCTGTAAAATGGGTACCAGGTCTTTCCCGGGGGTAAAGTGCGACCGGGGCGTGCTGCTGACCACTCACCCCCTTTAGTGCCGCGGTCATGGAAGATTAGAGCTAAAACTCTACTCACCCTCGGGGCCACACCGGGCCTCTAACGGGATCACTTTACCTTTACAGCAACTGGTATCGTCACTCTGGAAACAAGTGAGTGGTCTAAATGACTAATTAGTGATTTAGACCACTCACGTGTTTCCAGAGTGACGATACCAGACGCTGTAATAATACAACTGTCCTCCTGAAGATGAGCACAATAGTGCTCGAAACATGTAGAGGAATGTAATAAATGTATTAAAATAAAGAATTTGTGCATCAAGTTGGCAAAAAAAAAAAAGACTATCACGACCAAGTGACTGATCGCGAGATTTGAGGTTCGCACAGCGGTGCAGAAAGGCAAAGGTAAAGTTGTCCCTCCGCCAGCCATGCAGGAACAACTGTACTCATTCTTAAACCCGGCGTTGTATGGAGACGAGTGGTCAAAATTCACAGCCGGTGCAAAAGTTACGCTACCCGTTGAATACGAGACCGGATGAGTCGTAGAGCCGGTACCGATGTTTTAAAAAAAATAGAGAAATATCTTACCCTTGGAGGAAATGAACCCCGTATCATTCAGTTCATAGCCCTGTCACTACCTCGAATGAACAATCTCGGCTCCTCTCGCAGCTCGTTCATGCCGATCAGAGACTCTTCGGATGTGCTTGTTCAGAACGCTCAATAAATTGAACAGGTCAGATCAAACTGTAATTTATTAAGAACTGTCGAATTGGCCCAAAGGAAATGGTATTTCCGCAAAGTGTGTCGGTCCTTCGTAAAAAAAGAGAAAAAATGTTAACAATTACGGTTACATTTATTAAATCCATCCGCAATTTGATTTTGCTCCACAGCTGTGGTCTTCCAACTCGTCGTATCCGTGAGGTCCTGGTGACGAAAACCGGTATTTCTCAGAACCCTTTAACGCAAAAGTGTATTACTTGCGTACAAAAATGAAATAAAACTTTTAAAAACACAAAACATTTTTAAATTGAATATTTCGTCACATTTATGGAAAATAAAATTGTATATTTGCTGATTTACACTGTCAAAAATTCCAGCGCCCATTTTGTACACAAATGCGGGGGGGGGGGAAGACAAAACAAAATTTAATTTAAAATTTGCTCGCGGGACACCTGAATGTGGCCTGTCAAACACCAGCGTTCCGCGGGACACATAATGAATATATACATACACATGTGTGAATATTTAATAGTGACGCCGTCATGATTGAACCTTCTGGAATCGGAAAGTAGCATTTTATGGTCTGCAAACGTAACACTCTACAAAGGGCTATATTCTACAATTACGTAGTCGTGGTTTGGTGACACGAAAAATGATGACTAGTCATCAGTTTTTGTGTCACCAAACCATAAACAAACCCTGAAGTGGGATAGGAATAACGTAGAGATCATTCGCTCCTCTATAAATTAAACAGATATACCACCATTAGGTCCAACCTCCAAAAACATGGATAATTCAGATGATAATCAATCTGGCAGGTGGTCCCACAATGTACGGTAAGTTTCTTCCGACGTTTCCGTTCAACGCCTGGAAACTTACATAGGACGAATAGTTGTTTTTACCTCGGTTGTTTTCAAATGCAAATTTTGTCACGAAATCATTTTTAGTATGGGATGAACACCTACTAAATGTATTACAATTAGGGATGGAGAAAACAAGATCGCCAGGTTGTCGTGGCGACTATATTTTGTACGGTGGCACCTAATGTTTGGGGGACCTCAGTATGGTAAAGCAGTCCCATTACAGGCCTAGAGTGGCCCAGAGGGTTCCAGGAAGTTAAGGTTCCCAGATTTAATGGCAACAGCACAGGAAGGTGGTAAGGTTGTCAGCCTTACGCACCGGCCTCCTTTACCCCCAGGAAATGTTCCTGGTACTCATTTCTGTTAGAGGCTGAGTTGACCCCAGGGTCATAGTGCGATCGGAAGGATTTTATGTCAATGAAAAATTCCAATGACACCAGCTGGGATCGAACCAGCGACCTTCCGATTTGTAGCACAGCACCTTGACCACAGTATGGAACCTGCATTAGGTCATTATTAGGTCGCCTCAGATCTGGAGGTGGCTCGTATATTTTCGGAAAATTTTTGCACCCCTGGACTATACGACTCATGACTAATGGTCCATCAGTATTTCTGTGAACACGTACTGGGCGCAACTCCATACGAAATAATTAGTCAAATTTTTGCACCCCTGGACTATACGACTCATGACTAATGGTCCATCAGTATTTCTGTGAACACGTACTGGGCGCAACTCCATACGAAATAATTAGTCAAATTACAAAAGCGCGTTACTGAGAGCGTAGGCCATGCAGTGAGCAGCATACGTATTTCCATTGCGCATATATTTCATTTGCTGAAATTTAGGTTAGCGATGCCGTCAATTGTTTTCAACCACACCCCATTCTCTGTTATTTAGAGCATCTCACTGCGCTAAGATAACACCTTTGATTCATGATATTAATTTTGAAGAGCAACGTCCCTGGTGAAAATTATACATTCACTGATGGGTTATTAGGAGTTCATGCAGAGAACACAGTCTTTATCAGGCGTGGTCAGCTGTTTTTCGTTACAAAGGATATTCAGGTGTGGAAGCTAACAATGTGCAACACAAACCAAGAGTGAAGAATAGCGTATTATTGTCAAAATTTATGGATTTAATGTTACATACATTTAGATTGTAATGAATCGCTTATGACACCGCCTCTGTAAGGAATGTTATGACACGTGGTAAAGACGTGCATGTGTACTGTGCTTTAGAAGTAAAGTAAAGTAAAGTAATCCCGTTACAGGCCCGGTGTGGCCCAGAGGGTGGGTACAGGTATAGCTTTACTCTTCCATGACCGCGGCACTAGAAATGGGTGAGTGGTCAGCAGCACGCCCCGGCCGCACTTTACCCCCGGTAAAGTCCCCATTTTACAGGAGCCTGGTGGGCCCCAGGGCCAGTCTGGACCGGCGGAAAATCTCGTCCCCACCGGGATTCGATCCCGGACCGTCCAGCCCGTAGTCAGCAGTTATACCGACTGAGCTACCCGGCCCACACTGTGCTTTAGACGTGATCAATTGCACAAATCAATTGATACGGTGAAATGCTGTAACAAGCAGTGCGTTTGTATTGTCGGTTAGGAGTGGTTAGGTTCAAACACTGATACTGGAGAAATGCTGACGCAATGCAGTGCGTTTGTATGGCGTTAGGTGTGGAAAAGTTCAATATTGATTCATACTGCAGAAATGCTGAAACAGTGCAGTGCGTTTGTACAGTTTTAGGTGTGGGAAAGTTTCAATATTGATTGATACTAGAGAAATGCTGACCAAAGTGCATGTGTATTGTGCGTTAGGTGTCGTAGATTTCGAGTGTTGGCTGATAATGGAATGTTGCACCACAGCGTCACGCAGTACTGTGCGTTAGATGACTATTGATTGGCACTGGGGTACGAGAGCAGCAAATCAGTACCGCTCTCATGAAAAAATTAAAAACAGATTAAGCTGACGGAATGCTACTACCGTCAAACTTAAATTACAAAAACTAGATGTTCGTACTCTAAAAATGGGGTTTTGTTTGGCAGTGAAAACGTATCTCCGACTTGAAGGACGAACATAGAGAAAGGTGTCCGAGAGCAAGGTAATAAGGCAAATGTTTGGATCTACGAGACAAGACATAATGAAAACTGAGGTGCACAATTTATATCCATGCAGTATTACTGGCATGAACAACTAAAGAATAGTGATACGGACGGGGCATGCAACATTTGTGAAACAGATATGGCGGTGAGACAGAAATGGTATGAGTGCAGGTGGGGGTAGATAAGCTTTCGTTAGTAACCAGATCTTAAAAAAGTTGACAGTTGCTTCGTATAGTCAGGTACTTTCCCACCTTGTTCAGAAACATGCGTAATTGGTTCCTATGATGAGCTGGTTTCACCACACTCTAAATATCTAAGCAACATCTTCATGTTATATTTAAGTCTATGCCTCGGTCTATTGAATTGGCGTATGTGTTCAGGTTTACAAAATTGAAGTTTGTAACTCTCCTCCTTTATGCACGCTACATGTGAAACCCTTTTTATTCTGCCGGTTTAAGTCATACAAAATCATACAACCAATTCCTACTAACCTACTAAGAACCTCCCGGTTACTACAAAATCACACAAAATCATACAACCAATTCCTACTAAGAACCTCCCGGTTACTACAAAATCATACAACCAATTCCTACTAAGAACCTCCCGGTTACTACAAAATCATACAGCCAATTCCTACTAAGAACCTCCCGGTTACTACAAAATCATACAACCAATTCCACTAAGAACCTCCCGGTTACTACAAAATCATACAAGCAATTCCTACTAAGAACCTTCCGGTTACTACAAAATCATACAACCAATTCCTACTAAGAACCTCCCGGTCACTACAAAATCATACAAGCAATTCCTACTAAGAACCTCCCGGATACTACAAAATCATACAGCCAATTCCTACTAAGAACCTCCCGGTTACTACAAAATCATACAACCAATTCCTACTAAGAACCTCCCAGTTACTACAAAATCATACAACCAATCCCTACTAAGAGCCTCCCGGTTACTACAAAATCATACAAAATTATACAACCAATTCATACTAACCCACTAAGAACCTCCCGGTTACTACAAAAATCATACAACCAATTCATACTAACCTACTAAGAACCTCCCGGTTACTACAAAATCATACAGCCAATTCCTACTAAGAACCTCCCGGTTACTACAAAATCATACAACCAATTCCTACTAAGAACCTTCCCATTACGCAGTTTCTCCACCGAGGAGTTACTTCCTCTACCGTAGGTTCCAATTAGAAATTTCTCCTTCCATTCTTGTCTGTGTCATTTGTTGCGCGCAGAATAGTGAGGAATTATTTGTGTGTGAAGTGTGTTAAGTAGTCACTAGGAAACGTTCTAAATGCGACGACAGACATACAGACACACGTATGACATAACAAACGGCACGAGGCTGTTCTATACAAGGGTACAAGCTTAACGTTTAGACGCCTAACGTCAACTATAGTTGACGTACCGCACCGCTAACCTCCAAAGTTGCATTTTATATATTTATTCAACAAATATAGGTACCGAATAATTTAAACATGATATATAATCTCCGTTTTTTTCTCTCCAAATTCAGTTTGTTTCATAATTCTAACGCATTTGGTTCCCGTATTATTCACATTTTATATACAGGGTGTGCTAAAATTTAAAAAAATAATTCCGGCGTCAAAAGTTTAATATTAACACATATTAAATCAGTTCCAGTGAATAATGCTCAGTACTAATGCGCCTGCCTTACCGTTTCATCATGATTCAATTCGTGACTTCAGTCTTCCGTCGCGAAGTAACTGAGTACTGCGCTCTTCTGGATTGTTACACAGCCAGTAGTGGTAATTTATTACCGACGTTTCGGGGCAAATTATCGGTACCATTCTCACGGTTCTTTTGAATCCTGAGGATAATACCACTACGTACTGGTTACGAGGTGCCTTTCCTTCGAAGTCAATCGGCCTGAGCAGGAGGATGCCCAGCCACCATCAGTGCCGAGGTTAGGAGTGAGTGCAGCTATTTCTCACTCCCCTTACATGCCTTCACGGAGTGGTTTACTTCTGTAAAGTGGACAATGTCGAATTACAGTCCAAAGAGAGCTTTATATTTGTCTATGTATTTGATGTTTGTGTGACCGTGCATCACAGATACAATAATATAAACAGCCAACTAGATGCAACAATAACAAATTTAATTGATAATTACAATCAGCTCAACACGTTTCGGGCGATAATTTCGCGCATCCTCAGGAGCGCTAGACTGTGTTTACAGCTTGTGGTATAATATACCGGCGATGCGATGCACATACCACAAGCTGTAAACACAGTCTAGTGCTCCTGAGGATGGGCGAAATTATCGCCCGAAACGTGTTGAGCTGATTGTAATTATCAATAAAATTTGTTATTGTTGCATCTAGTTGGTTGTTTATACAGTATTACTGTATCTGTGATGCACGGTCACACAAACATCAAATACACAGACAAATATAAAGCCCTCTTTGGACTGTAATTCGACATTCTTTTTCTTTCCATACGTGTATATTCTTCCACTCACTCAATGAACAATTATTCCCCCTATATGTTATTCAATATTATCCGTAATATTCCAGGCCAAATTTTCGAAATTTGAGGTTCTCCAAACGTTACTGATTAAACTTCAAATCTTCTTTCCACGTACCGCCGTGTCGACTGTTAAAGGGCTACCGATATTTCGAAGCAGCACTCTGTCTTTATCTACAGGGTCAGGCAGCCTAAGAAATATTGGTCACGAAAAGGCACCATGTTCATTCGAAACGTCGGTAACTTAATAGTGGACACGGCTTAACACCCTATAAAACATGAATCTTAGCCCACACCTGCCGGCACTTCAAGTAGCTTTATATCCGATCTCTGACAGAACTTCTTCACGAGCCTTCCCAGATAAGACGTTCGCCAACAGGTACGGGACAATCCTTCCATCAAGACCCGCCGACCCACAAAGATCAGAAACTGATGTGGATGTTCAGTGGAACGTTAGTACCTTGGAGGGCTCAATTAGATTCCCCCCCCCCTCCTTTCCCTAATCTCCAGAGTCAATCCTGACAATTGCCGGTCGCTGTCTGATCGGCTGATCCGAGATAAATGAAACATTAATCGACTAATCGAATTGGTTAACTATAATCGATTGAACTACATGTGCTACAATCTCAAATTTGATCTCTAACCTAAGCAGTATCGCTATCTGCATAGTTTAATGGCTTCAGTTCCTGTATATGTCCTGTACCGTGATAAAGGCCGATTCCTAACAGCGCTTACTCATTGTTAACAGGCACTTCATAAATGTAACTTTACTGCTCTGGTAATTTGTCTTCAAATATCTTGACACAAATAAGAGAATTATATTTAGTAAGAAATCATAATAAAAACATAATAGCAATACAATAATATAAAGAGCAAACTAGATGCAACAATAACAAATTTTATTGATAATTACAATCAGCTCAACATGTTTCGGGCGATAACTTCGCCCATCCTCAGGAGCAGTAGACTGTGTTTACAGCTTGTTGTATGCTTGTAATTATCAATAAAATTTGTTATTGTTGTATCTAGTTGGCTGTTCTTATTGTTGTATCAATGATGCACGGTCACACAAACATCAAACACTGGCGTACTAGGGGGTCTCGTGACATATTCTGTCTCTTATTTCTTTCCGGATAATTTTATGGAAAATGTTAATATTAGTATTATTCATTTGTTTTACAAATCAGCTGCCTTCCTGTTTTACACCGAATGTTTAGTACACGTGAGACAAAACGACAACAACAACAGAAGATTCTGAACCAAAATATTTAAAATGATTTTAACATTACCCTTTTAAAGCCTACTGTTCACGTGATGCACTAACAGTTTAACATTCAACAACTGTACGCTCTGCCCACACTGTATTTATGTGTTTTGTATTTATCTGAGAACAAACAGCGACTTGTGCCACTTACAGCATAAACTGATTG
>Ga0131853_10027360_pt1 | contig 10238 bp, 7 predicted proteins | sample TergutLab28metaG_FD_92764 | JGI IMG/M metagenome (GOLD analysis project Ga0131853, IMG submission 92764) | Labiotermes labralis P1 segment gut microbial communities from Petit-Saut dam, French Guiana - Lab288 P1 (version 2) (version 2) | ecosystem: Host-associated > Arthropoda: Insects >... | reverse complement strand
GAGTTACTTGAGAAGGTTAACCGGTCGACGGATCTTGTTGATATTCATTATATTAGGCAAAAAGAGCCGAAGGGCTTGGGGCATGCAGTGTGGTCGGCGCGGAAGTTTATTGGCGACGAGCCATTTGCGGTGCTGCTTGGGGATGATATTGTGGATAATTCTGGCGGTTTGCCTGGTTTGCGTCAGTTAATGAATCAGTATGAGCAAACTCATTCATCGGTGATTGGGGTTCAATCGGTGGGTGAAGATGAGACGCACCGATATGGGATTATCGATCCTTTGAAGCAGGATGGGCGCAGGTATCAGGTTAAGGAGTTTGTAGAGAAGCCAGCACCTGGTGAGGCTCCTTCGAATCTGGCGATAATGGGTCGCTATGTGCTTAATCCGGAAATTTTTCGCTTTTTAGAGCTGCAGGAAGTTGGGGCAGGTGGTGAGATTCAATTGACGGATGCGATTAGTAGGTTAAATGAGATCCAGCGGGTATTTGCTTATGATTTTGAGGGTCGGCGGTATGATGTTGGTGAGAAGATCGGGTTTATTACAACGACAATTGATTATGCGCTGAAAGATGAATCTCTTCGGGATGATTTGATGAAGTTTATGGAGAAGAAGTTAAGTCAGTGATTTGTGTAGTTGAGTGAAATGGACAGAGCTTGCTGGGTCTCAGCAAGCTCTGTCCATTTTTTTGTTTTCTTTGGCAGGAGTCTAAAAATTTTTCTGCGAAAACCTGAAGAAAATAGCTCTTCAAGAGCGAAATCACTGTTAAAGAGTCATTTTTCTGCGAAAAACCTGAAGAAAACGGCTCTTCAAGAGCGAAATGCCGGTAAAAGAGTCATTTTTCTGCAAAAAACCTGAAGAAAGCGGCTCTTCAAGAGCGAAATGCCGGTAAAAGAGTCATTTTTCTGCAAAAAACCTGAAGAAAGCGGCTCTTCAAGAGCGAAATGCTGGTAAAAGAGTCGTTTTTCTGCGAAAAATCTGAAGAAAACGGCTCTTTAAGAGTGAAATCACTGCTAAAGAGCCGTTTTTCTGCGAAAAATCTGAAGAAAACGGCTCTTCAAGAGCGAAATCACTGCTAAAGAGCCGTTTTCCTGCGAAAAATCTAAAGAAAGTGACTCTCCAAACGCGAAATCACGCTTGAAGAGCCGCCTTCTTTAGCTTAATGCTATTTGCAAATCATGCTTTTGGCTTAAAAAAATCGACTCTGTATATTCTACTATTTTTTTAGTCTCAGTATAAGTATGACGCTTTATAAATAATGCTAAATCACCATTTTTTTGCTCAAGTAATTTCGCCTGTTCTTCTTTCAAATAAACCGGTCTAATGATTTGTTCTGCTTGTGAAATCTTGTGTCCGTATCTTTTTGTATATAGCTCATACATTGAACTTCCCTCAACTAACTCCGCAGTTAAATTATCACACATCTGTTTGCTTAAATATACAGTCTCTAACACAAGCGGTTCATAATCAACGTAGCGAACTCTTATAACTTTATAGCCCCAGTTGGCATCTGTTTGTAATTCTCTTTTAATCCACTTAGATAATTCTATTTCTCCGAAAGACACCAGAGTGTTTGAAATATTCTTTCCTTCTCTTTTTATCATTTCAGTTAGACCATCTATATTTTCATAGCGCGTTATAGGGCGCTTTTTAGCAACAGTTGTTCCTGTTCTCTCCCTAACTACATATCCTTCATCTACTAATTTCGTAATTGCTTTATTTACTGTCATACGACTTACTTCTAAAAATTTAGAAATATCTCGTTCTGACATAAGCGCATCACCTTCTTTTAACTCTCCGTCTTCAATCATTTCACGGATAATTTCGTTTACTTGAAGATACATTGGTATCCCTAATTCTTTGTTTATTTTTCTCATGAAAAAACCTCTCTTATTATAAAAAGCCCATCACTTGATTTTACCAGAAACTTATACAAATTTCAATCTTTTTCATCGTAATTATCTAAAAAATAAACTATGAGCAGGGTTATCAAAAGCACATCACTTGGTAAATAAAGAGGCAAACTTACCAATAGACTCCACAAAGCACGAGAAGGGAATTCTAACTTTTCTCAAATAATCTACTGATAGGAATAGCAGAAGCAGAATCAACTGGATACATTGGGCGTCGTAATTTCTTAAACGGCAAGCGCTCGACACATTGATCAACATTCCCAGTCGTATAAAGCATCGCTTGATGAACAGCTGCCTCATTAAATTCCGGCTCTAAATATCCTTGTTTTACTACCAAAACTTCATAATCATAACGCGTCAACCCATGTTCATTTAAAGTCGACTCTGAAAATACTGGCTTTCGCTTATTAAATAACAACACATCAATCCCTTTATAACTAAGGACTACTGAACGAGGCTTATCAGCCACTAAATCTAATGTTAACGCCTTAATCGCTGCTCCAACTAACTTAACCTTCGTGCTATTTTCATCAAACGCACCACCAATCTCAATATCCAACACATCACCAACTTTATACTTTGCACATTTCCCTACAGCTATCGGGTCAACAATACAGCAAAACAAAGCCCCACTTATCTTTCTTTTCACAAACAAATCAAACACATAAGCATTATCGCCAGCACCACCAGCAGTAATATTATCGGCAGAATCTGAAATAACAACCAAACCATCACCCTGATGCTTTTTCACAAATTCGACACCTTCAATAGGACTAATAGCATGACCTTGGTACTTAAACCCATCACGATTTTCCCAAACAAACTTAGCAATTTCCGCTGCCTTCTCCATCCCAGCAGCCATATCTCCTACACCTGAGGCAACAATAGCCGCGCCATTTTGCGGACAATCAACCCACACCATACCAACAAAATAAGACGAACACCAAACCCCAGATTCTTCCTCAATACTAGGCAACATCTCAACAACTTCCTTACCAAGCCCTGACGCAGTCATAAAATTTTCCCCTGGCATTACGCAAGGAACACGTAAAACTCTCGTCTGAGGCAACACATTTTCACGAACTGCTCTAACCAATAACTTAGCTGCCCGAATATGAGTTTCGACAAAATCAATATGCGGAGCAGTGCGATACCCATACATAATATTACACAACTTAGCTAACGTATACATATTATTCGCATGCATATCAAGAGCCGCAGAAATTGGCACACTCGGTCCAACATACTCACGAATACGCGCAGCAACATAAGCTTCCCCGCTCCCAACATGCTCAACATCAAGCGCACCATGAAGAGGCAAAAAAACCCCATCAAACCCCACAGTATCACCGATTAAAGGCTCTAACATCTCATCAACAATGCGAATAAAATCACCAAACCTCAACGTCCCCCCCGGAACCGCCCGTGCCCAAACAGACTCAACAACCTCAAACCCCTCATCAATCAACACCCTAAGCCCCGGCATTTCCCGAAACTCCTCCCCCTTCACAATAACAAAATCCTCATACGTAGACTTTAACGGATTAAACGAATTACTCTCCTGACTAATCCCCGTCACAAAAACTCTCCTCATCCTAACTCCTCCAAACCAATCTAGCCGCAAGGCCACCAAATCATTACCAACCTCTAACTTCCAACCGCAGGCCGCAGGCCTCTAAAAAGTCTTTTTCCGACCTCCAACCTCCAACCTCTGACCTCTATTATGGCATCCCACAAAATGACCATCCTCAAGCTCCGTTAAAACAGGAACATCAGTTGTACAAATCTCCTTGCATTCACGACATCTTGTATGAAAATGACAGCCTGACGGTGGATTAATTGGGCTTGGAATATCACCTTCTAAAATAATTCTGTTTCGCGCTCGCGTTGGATCTGGAATGGGAACAGCCGACAAAAGTGCCTCAGTATACGGATGAAGGGGATTAGAATACAGCTCATCTCTTGATGAAATCTCAACAATTTTACCTAAATACATGACTGCAATCCGGTCACTTATATGCTCAACAACACTTAAATTATGAGAAATAAACAAATATGTTAATCCCAATTCCTCCTGCAAATCCTGCATCAAGTTTAACACTTGCGACTGAACAGATACATCAAGGGCTGAAACGGGCTCATCTGCTACAATTAACCTTGGATTTACGGAAATGGCTCTCGCAATACCAATTCTTTGACGCTGACCGCCAGAAAATTCGTGAGCAAACTTATTCATACTTGACTCAGGCAAACCAACCATTTCAAGTAATTCCCGAACACGCTCGTATCTTGCTGTTTGATTCATATTCTCATGAACAAGCAAGGGTTCTCCTACTAAATCACGAATGCGCAACCGGGGATTTAACGACTGATAAGGATCTTGAAAAATCATCTGCATTTGACGACGCTTCGGTCTCATATCTCGTTCCTTAAGCGATGTTAAATCATCTCCCGCAAACTTGATGGTCCCTTCTGTTGCAGATAAAAGCTTCAATAACAACCTACCCGTAGTACTTTTCCCACAGCCAGACTCACCGACAAGGCTTAATACTTCTCCTTCATAAATATCGAAGCTAACCCCATCTACGGCTTTTACAAATGCTTTACCACCAAAAAGCCCTTTTTTACTAACTTGAAAGTGTTTTTTGATATCTCTAACTTCAACTAATTTTCCCATCGTCACTCTCTCCCGATATTGCCGATTTCAGACAACCAACAACGAGATTTACGAATCCCATCGCTACCATTAATCAAAAATATAGGTGGCATCTCTTTTTCACATTTTTCAAAACAATTATCACAACGTGGTGCAAAAGCACAACCTTGTGGCATATTATCTAGGGCTGGTACATTCCCTCGAATCGAATTAAGTCTTTTTGCTCGCTGCCCCATAACTGGTGTTGATGCCAGCAATCCTTTTGTATATGGGTGGTTTGGATCTGCAAATAAATCAAATACACTAGCTTCTTCAACAATTTTTCCTGCGTACATAACCACAACTCGACTACACATTTCCGCGACAACCCCGAGATCATGGGTAATCAACAAAATGCTCATCTTAAACTCCTCGTTAATATGATGCATCAATTCTAAAATTTGTGCCTGTATTGTAACGTCAAGTGCCGTCGTAGGTTCATCAGCAATTAATAAAGAGGGATTTAAACTCATCCCCATAGCAATCCCGACCCGCTGATTCATTCCGCCAGAAAGTTGATGCGGATATTCATTCATTACCTCTGCAGCTCTTGGAATCCCGACTTTTTCAAGCATCGATAAAGCTAGCTTTTTGGCTTCTATTTTCGACATTTTCTCATGCTTTAAAATCAGCTCCACAATTTGTGCACCAATTTTCATCGTTGGATTTAAACTTGACAAAGGTTCTTGAAAAATCATAGAAATCGCTTTCCCACGAATTTTCGCCATCTCACTATCCCGCAGCCCCACCAAATTTTTACCATTAAAACTCACCTCACCAGCCACGATTTTCCCAGGAGTATCACGGAGAAGTTGCATAATAGAAAGTGCCGTAACACTCTTACCGCAGCCAGATTCGCCAACAAGACCCAAAATTTCCCCTTTTTCAATATGATAAGACACCCCATCCACGGCAGTCACAGTTTTATCCTTAGTAATGAACTGAGTCTTTAAATTTTTAAGTTCAAGTACATTTTCTGTTTTCATCTAACTTTCCTCCTGATACCCTCTCGTTACTAGTACTTCATTGCTTAAATAACTGTGACTAACTTAATACTCTTTTATCATTTAGTTAAGATCAAAGAATCTTTTGTTTTTAATCACAGAAACTTAAGCAATGCAGCACTAGTTTAGTGCTATAGCAAAAACCCCTATATAGGTGTGATTTTAAGAGAAGGATGGTTTTTATCCTTCTCTTAAAATCACACGCTGTAAGGCGAAAGCCGCGCAAGATTAAGAGCATAGCATTAAGCAATGCGCTAAACAAGCTTGAGGGATTTCCCAAACTGATCACCGAAAGGGTATCCAAAGGGTTGTCCTTGGCACTGAACTAATTATACTTCGGATCAAGAGCATCTCGCAATCCGTCTCCTAGAACATTAAAAGCTAAAACAGCTAACAAAATAACTAACCCAGGAAAAAGGACAGCGTGTGGTGCAACTCCTAAATAATTTCGCCCCACACTCAGCATCGCTCCCCACTCTTCTTCAGTTGGTGGTGTCCCTAGACCTAAAAAACTTAGCGATGAAGCTGCTAAAATAGCTGTTCCAATCCGCATAGTATAGTTTACTACCATCGTTGACAGAGCTCCAGGAAAAATATGTATAAAAATAATCCTAAAACTTGACACACCTATTGAACGAGCTGCTTCGACATATAAACTTTCTTTTAAAGCAAGCATCGCTCCACGCATAATCCGCGCGAATGTAGGAATCCCAAAAATTGCAACAGAAATAACAACATTTTGCAATCCAGGCCCTAATACCGCAACAATAGCAATAGCTAAAATAATATCGGGGAAAACGAACATAATATCGCAAATACGCATAAATATATTATCAAAAAAGCCGCCAACATAGCCACTAATCAGCCCTAAAATCGAGCCAATTACCATTGCAAATGTTACAGCAGTTAGGGATACTGATAATGTTAGTCTAGTTCCTACAACCAATCTTGAAAAGATATCACGCCCAAATTCATCTGTTCCAAAGAGATACTCAGATGATGGACTAGCCAAAATATTCCCATAATCAAAAGCTCGTGGATCATGGGGAGCAACTTCACGACCGAAAATTGTTATAAATAGCAAAAATAAGATATAAGCCAATGCGATAATTGCCATTTTATTTCGCAGAAATTTTTTTATAAATATACCAACTGGGGTTTCCTTAAAATTATTCATTTTAGTCGCTCCTATAGTCTTATTTTTGGGTTTAAAAATCCATAAGCAACATCAACAGCCAAGTTAATAAAAATAAAAAGTGTTGCAAAAATCATCAATTGGGATTGAATAACGGTATAATCGCGAAAGAAAATTGAATCTACCAGCAATCCACCTAGACCAGCAATTCCAAACACTCTTTCCACAATAACTGATCCTCCCAGTAAAAAGCCAAATTGCAGACCCACAATCGTTATGATTTGCACCATGGAGTTTCGCAATCCATGCCTCGTAATTACTTCAAATTCATTTAATCCTTTTGCTCGAGCCATTCTGATGTAGTCATTTTTCATCACATCAACCATTTCCGAACGTGAAATACGCGCAAGCATTGCCATAATCCCAGCACCTAGCGTAATTGATGGTAAGATAAAATCTGCTGCATTGTTCAATCCAGCAACAGAAAATATCGGGCTACCAACTGCTATATAATTAATAAGCATTAATCCCAGCCAAAATGAAGGAATAGAAATACCAGAAACTGCTAACAACATCCCCATATAATCTGGCCATTTCCCGCGAAAAATAGCAGAAAACATGCCGATCGCTAAACCGATTATTAACGCCCAAATCATGGAAGTAAAAGCTAGAATTAGGGTTGGCTCGAACCTAGGTTCCATCATATCAAGCACAGGACGCCCTGTTCTTAAAGAGGTTCCAAGATCACCAGATAAAAAATTTCCTAACCAATAAAAATACTGAACAAAAATTGGATTGTTAAAACCAAGCATTTCCCGAATAGCTTCTACCTCATAATACGTAGCATCTACTCCGGCAATCATTCGTGCCGGATCTCCCGGAATCATGCGGATAAATAAAAAAACAATAACTGATACCGCAAATAGGAGTGGTATCATTTGCAACAACCGTTTTAAGAAATATTTAAGCATACTATCACCTTTTTCCAATTATAGACAATTATATGAAAAAGGACAAAGTTGTCCTTTTTCATATATTGCTTTAAAGGTATATAATTTTAATCAACAGAAATTGTACGTAGATCTAGCCAGTTTCCAGTCGGTTGCAATCCGCCACCTGTAATGCGAGCACTTCTAGCAACAATTCTATCGTCGGCACCGAGAAAAATCCATACAGCATCTTCAACAATTTGTCTTTGTGCAAAGGCATAGTACTCATAGCGCTCTTCAAATGTTGGTGCAGCATTACCTGCCATAATCGCTTCATCAACATCGTAATTTGTATAGAAGTTAGCGTTTGCACCAGCTGGTGTATGCATTGTTGACATAAACGGGCTACGCAAAGCGTTATCTGGATCAAAAGCAGACCACGATACGTACCACATATTCATCTCAGTAGTTTCTCTAGTTTGCCCCCAAATTGAATCACTTAGCGTTCCTTCTTCCATTGGTTCAACTAATACATCAATCCCCACAAGCTCCCACTGCTGAGCTAAAAACTCCATTGCTCGAATCTCTGTTGTATCCGTAGAAGCCCATAATGTTAGGCTGAATCGAACGCCATTATCACCTTTCGGAAAACCAGCTTCATCTAGTAAATCGTTTGCAGTATCCACACTATGGTCATACATATCACTTGCATAATGAAACGGGAGTAACTCGGAAATAGGTGAAGAAGCAGGTGAAGAGAATCCACCACGGACAACTTGTGCATAGGCTTCCACATCAATCGCGTAGTTCATAGCACGTCGTACATATAAATTATCTAAAGGTTCGACATCTTGGTTCATCATTACAAAACGCATAACTGTCGATGGTCTAACTTTAACATAGAAATTGTTATCACCCTCAATTTGGGCTAATAATTCATGGGGCATCGGATAAACAATATCAGCCTCACCTGATTGCAGCATTGCTACACGAGTTGCATTTTCAGGGACAAAACGATAAGTAATACTATCAACTCCGATTTGGTCTGCGTCTCGCCAGTCGGGATTTCGATCCATCACCATTCGATCACCATCAACCCATTCGCGGAAAATAAACTGTCCTGTTCCAATTGGACCACTATCTAAATCTCCACTTTCAATTTGAGCTGGGGATACTATTCTAAAAGGTTGTAAACGCTCTAAAAATGGCATAAATGGTTCGTTGTGGATAAATTCAAACGTGTACTGATCAATTACATTAACTTCTTCAATTGTTCTGAATGTGCCCCAACGAGCAGCGCCTTCACCTTCATCTAGCACAAAGTTTACATTGGCTAAAACGGCATAAGCATCAAAATATTCTCCATCATGGAAATAAATGCCCTGCCTTAAGTTGAATGTGTGAGTTAGGGAATCATCTGAGACTTCAAATGACTCAGCCAAGCGGCCAATTAGTTCCATATTCTCATCAAAATCAATCAGAGACTCTGCCATCGCAGCGATAACATTATTGTCCAAAGCGGTGCGCGATTCAAATGGATTTAACGTTAAAATGTTATTATTGAATGCGATTACAATATCACGATCTCCATCAACATTGTTATCAGCGTCAGTTTCATCGGCGCCATTTTCATCATCGGTTTCGTCATCATTTGTTTCACCATCATCAGTTTCAGCTGTATCATAATCAGCAGTGTCTGAATCAGCAACATCAGCATCACCATCACCGCAAGCTGCTAACACTAGAACAGACAGTAAAACAAACATAAACATGTATAATAATTTTTTTCTTTTCATAGTAATCTCTCCTTTATAATTCGTTTTGTATTTTATGTACCAGCACTTCGACTTTTTCTTTGACAACATTTCCACCTGTTTGTACAGCTGTGCCAAAATGGAAATTTACAGCTTTTGTTTTTCTAGCAACCGAAATTACATTGTCTTTCGTCAAACCGCCACCGAGTAAAATATTAATATGGGCAGCAGATGCGATCATTTTATTGATGATTTCAATGTTTTCATGCAATGGAGCAGTTAATCCACCTGATGTTAATATATTTGTTATTTCTTTATACACCGCCAACTGCTTAACACTGGCTAAAACATCCGTTACATCAATAGCACGATGAAAAGTGACTTCTAAATCACTGCATACTGACAGCAAACTTTCGAGTTTTTCGGTATCAACAGTATTATTCTTAGTTAATACACCCAAAACAACACCATTTGCTCCAAGCATTCGTGCAGTCTCAATCTCTTTTTTCATAAACGCTATCTCGTCATCAGTATACACAAAAGAAAGTGCATGTGGGCGGATCATAACATTGACTGGAATATCCACAGCGTTTATAACTTCTGATGTCAGTTTACAACTTGGCGTTAAGCCTCCTTTTTCTAATACGGAAACAAGTTCTATTCGATTCGCACCTCCCGCTTCTATTTCAAGTGCATCTTTAACTGTTGTTGCGATAATTTCAATCACTCTAAACACTCCTACTCTTAATGGCTGGTATATACCAAGTATAGCATCTTTTTTATTTTTTTGCAAGTGCTTTTTTGTAATTAG
>Ga0131853_10027359_pt1 | contig 10239 bp, 3 predicted proteins | sample TergutLab28metaG_FD_92764 | JGI IMG/M metagenome (GOLD analysis project Ga0131853, IMG submission 92764) | Labiotermes labralis P1 segment gut microbial communities from Petit-Saut dam, French Guiana - Lab288 P1 (version 2) (version 2) | ecosystem: Host-associated > Arthropoda: Insects >... | reverse complement strand
TGACGTTTTGTTGACCGTGCATCGCAGTATATTTATCTCAGTATTTAACCAACTTGATTCACAAAATTTGTTTCACAGTAAGTTTTATTTCATGCCTCTACATGTTTCGAGCACATGTGCTCGAAACATGTAGAGGCATGAAATAAAAGTTATTGTGAAACAAATTTTGTGCATCAATTTGGTTAAATACTGAGATAAACTTATTAAGCAGCTATACAAAACATACATGGGTTCTTTATATGGGGTAGGGAGGGTTAAAGTGGACACGAGACATCGTATCTGTCGGACAGGTTGGGCGGTGTGGGTTACATGAGGGGTCCATGCTGTTACCAAGCTCTGTTTAAGCTTAAATCTATGGTAGATATATTATGCCTATGTGTGCTGTGTAATTACACTAAAGCATAAAATATACAATGTACAATAATATGTAGCATCTATGACTATAATTTTAGGTTTATTAACTCACTCTAGTTGTTAGCAGTATCTTACTGTTTTACATAAATCAGGCTACTATCTCAATAATTTCATCTGTACAATTTCATATGTGGAGTTATAATTCTCTTTATCGTGTCATATTCTCATACAATGTTTGTAAGTAGAAACGAGAATCAAGCAAATACAATGAGATAAGAATAAAATAAAATAAAATGAAGTCAAAAATAAAATAAAATGAAGTACAAGGTTTAACACTACTCCCCTTAGTTCCGCTAAACTGTACTACAAGTACATGTTAAAGGTGCAAGGCCTAGCTAAGACCCTGCGCTTCTGAATGTGTAGTAAACGTCTGCAGAGACCCGAGTAATTTGGTCAGAAATCTGTTTAGGAACAGAAGTGCTTTCCTTCCCATCGTCATTTCCTAAAAGTATGTGTTCGTATGCATTCTGGAGGATGAGGCACAGCTGAGGTTTCGCGACAGCATAGATTTACCATGATACATCATCAGTGCCACCTGGTGACACGATCGTGAATTAATTAACTATGTGAACGCTGTTTTAGGATTTCATTATAAGCAAGACTGTGATACACGTCCAGAAGTGTAACGCTGTGTTACTTTCCCACAGTTCCCCGTTATACAAACATGCCTTGTGTAGCCACAACCACGAAATGTATTTTATTGTAACCATAATGATTCCGGCTCCGATAGCTAATATGCATGTTGCAGTCCCGTTTATTGAGACACTCTTTTAATACTCTATGATTTTGGCACAACACGTCATATTTATAAAGCACCGCTTACAGTGCTTTGTAGTTTTAATTACACTTACAGTAATATTGATGTCTAATTACGAATTCGTTGAATATACTTGGATAAAGACTGCATATCTACTAGACTGGATCAAAATAAGATGCAAGTATATATTTGGAAAGAAGTCGAAATAGAGACCGTGAAATATAAAATATGTGAACACAGCGACCATCGGAAAAACTGTTTGGGTGGAATAAGAGATTAAAACATTCCTGCACAGATTTTATAATACAAACAAAAAGGACGCCGAGACTAAGGAAAACCTCGGAAGATGTATTTTGAAATATAGACCCCCGAGAGGTTTTTCCCCACACCTTGAATTGCAGAAAAAGGAGAGTTGCCATCTTGGATAAAAACTTAAACAGTACTTTATCTCCTTTCCACAGAATGTCACATTATAAAAAAATATATACATATATATACATATAATATTTACCATACAGCTAGTATCCGGCAGTGACTGAGCGAGTGTGTTCAAAACGTTGATAGTCGTCTGCCAGACTACATATGCCAGACAGCAGTAGATTAAAACATATTCTTAGGATTACTTGATTAGTTAGTACACTCTCTAGAGCATTAATTAGAACGAATATTTCTGTTTAGTTTGTAGTGTGTAGCGTTTTACCAGAACTTTATTGAAATAATAAAATGCCACTGAAGTAACTGAAACTAGCAAACAATATTGTGGAAAGTTGCGTGACCTGTTAGAAGACACGTATCGGCTTTGTCTCTCTTCAGCTATTTCGATTGTATGTGTGTTAAATTTTAATTTGAGTAATTTAGACCTACAAGTGAGACGGACGCCCTGTTATCGCGAATGTGAGAACAGAGGCTTTGCCATTGTGGTGTAACAATTACATTCATATTTTAGTAGTTATTGTCACTACATACTTGGAGAAGTCAGAGTGATGGCGGTGTAACACTTTCATCAAGACTGGATGAGTGTTGTTAGAGGTCATGGTGTAATTTACGTCAGGACTGGATGATTGTCGCTAGAGGTCATGGTATAATTTACATCAGGACTGGATGAATGTCGCTAGAGGTCATGGTGTAATTTACATCAGGACTGGATGAATGTCGCTAGAGGTCATGGTGTAATTTACACCAGGACTGGATGAGTGTCGCTACATTCCTTGATAAGACAGCTTCATGGTGGTGTGACGTTTACATCAGGATTGGAATTATTGTCGCTGCACTTCATACTGACGTAATTTACAGCAGGATGAAATGAATGTATGTGTCAGGGTAGTGTAGTTTGTATAGCGACTCGCTACGGACAGGACGGTCCGGAATCGAATCCCCGTGGGGTTCAGATTTTCCGCACCCATTCAGACCGACCCTAAGGCTATCCCAGTTTCCTGTACAAAGGGTATCGTGTCTCTTTCCCGGGGCTAAAGCGGTCGGGGCGTGGCGTGAATAGCAAGGCATTTACTGTATCTATTTTGCTTGCATTATGTACGTAAGGTAGCCGTTTATTCTACAAAGACGGTGTATTTTCTGAAATGATAGGACTGTCAGACTTGATATTGAGGAGAATATATCTGAAGTGTTGGTTGTGTCTGGAGGTTTAGTACCGGAATTTACTTTAAGCCAGTGTGAACATTCGTACAAATCTTAAGACCTCTTTGTAACCTGTTGTCGTGAATGCAAGCCTAGACCGTCAATTTGATATTGATATTAAACTAGACTAGTTATTACCCGTCGTACGTACAAAGAATAAAATATTTAATCAAAGGTAATTTATTTTGTGTATATTTTAAACTTTAAAGCACTTCTCGATGAGAAAGGATTGGTGTTATGAAACAGCCATTTTCTGTACCTTGTCGATGCCGTTCGAAAATTGCGCTAGCGACGTTACCAAATGAAGAGTTTCGATAAAATGTCACATATAGCTGGCAAAAGGGAAAAACGAGCTATGGTGGATATGTTTCAACACGTTTAAGAGTCGATCCTTGAGCCTTACTGCTTGTTTTAGCAAACATGATTTCTATCGGACATCTATTCTACACAGTTCGGATATGTTACGATATGATGGACATAACGGAATCCTGGGTATAAGGATAGTTTTTCTGGAGCAGGTATCTGCCGCTGCTATGCAGCCGTCTTGTAAGCCTCTTACATTCATGTGCTGCCACCACCGGAGGCCAAGGGAAGCTGACATATTTATGTACTTCTCGAGGCTTCCAGTAAAAGCAGCACTATAAATCCTTAATTTTAGCTTCTTTTGTTGAAATTATTTTTGGACAGAAATTAATGAATGCAAAGTACTTTGCTTTCCATGCCAAATCGTAAGCTGATGCACACGTGATTTTATTGAAATGACGTTTTCAGTTTAATACGTCCGTTTTCTCAGGAAAGCACTTTCCACCGGATTATATCACGCATTTCTGGTGTGAAATATTGTAGCTCTATAATTTTAAAGATAATTTATCAGTTACAGCATCGTTCATTGTGATGATTATTAGAAATTTCTTTATTATGAAGGTGCTCTTTCCTCAGATATTGCATGCTCGCAAAATTGACCAATAATCCGGGTGGATGTTTGTTCTTTCGTGGCTAGCCGAAGCGCTCTACAGTTAATTGTTCTTCTCTCATCTAAATTCCATAATATTTTAAAATCTCTGCGCCGAAAAGAATATAATTTGCACTAACAGATTAATAAGAATGTCGGCAGGCAAACCATTGTAACGTTATTACCACATGTAACGTGTTATCGTATTTCAGATGTAATATTTAGAGGTATTTAATCTAGCTACGAATTTCTATATAAATTTGCAGCAATGGAGCCTGTAATACAACATCAAAAACTTTAAATTTAACATCCTTAATAAATACTTACAATTTTGCAGACAACGTAGTATATCTGTTTTTTTTGCAATGTATATTACATTGTGTCTGATCCGAAGTAAGAAAGATATTGACGATGCCGAGAAAGGAATGCTGATAATAACATTTGGTGTTAGTAAAAATGAGATGCAAATAATCAGGACTTTTATATTTTATACTTATTATATCGTCGGTATAGCGACTGACTACGGGCTGGGCGGTTCGGGATCGAGTTCCGGCGGGGAAGAGATTTTCCGCCCGTCCAGACCGGCCCTGGGGCCCACCCAGCCTCCTGTAAAATGGATACCGGGTCTTTCCCGGGAGTAAAGTGCGGCTAGGGCGTGCTGCTGACCACTAACCCCCTTCTATTGCCGCGGTCATGGAAGAATAGAGCTATACCTCTACCCAACCTCTAGGCCACACCGGGCCTGTAACGGGATCACTTTACGTTTAACTTTAACTTATTATAACGTATGGGTAGTAACACAATTTTGGAAGGAGGTATGTTTGGAAATGATACGCTGAGTGAGAAGGTGAGTGCACAGAAAATTGTCCTTATTTAAGCTTCCCACCGCAAGGATATTGCAGGAGCGAATGTGTAGCGCCATATATTATTACAACTCGGCAGTATGTGGGAGTGTTTATTTTTACGCTCCTGCCGCTTTATCCCAGAGTAGGGGGGAAGGGGAGTCCCTATACCATTAGAGTTCACGCTGGGTGCGCGCTCATAGCTGTTCAAAACTTACTAGAAAAATGATCTCAGTATTTCAATCGGAAGACGAAGGGGTGGAATTTTGAACAAAATTATAAACTTTGGGTTGCATAGGTGCGAGGAATTTCTTGACCAAATGAGAAACTACAGGTTTTCACCATGTCTCTGCTCACTATATTCTATTGATCGGTGTCATGCATTGTTTGGATAAAGTGAAGGGTGTTATAAGAGTAGACGAGGTACAACATACATCCACCCAGAGAAAGTAAGCAGAATATCGGACGAGTGAATAATGAAGTCTATTGTGGAACGTGGGTTGAGGATGAAGGAGTTCTTATGGTCTTGCTGAGTTTTGACATTTGGCCAAAACAGGAGTATAGCCCGTACTTCTGAGGTTTATGTAGAATAGGAAGTTCAGTAGAACCTTCTTACCGGATTCAGATGCAAGAATAACTCTGTGACTGCTGGTAAGCACGTGGACCTAACAGTTGACAAAGTGACGATTATGACGGTGAATTTGAATCACGTGGCCTACAATACACGTTTTATGAGTTCAGATTAATATCGCTTATTGTTGTTGCATTCCAGAGAAGTAGTATTGAGATTTAGAGTTATCCATTACCGGTCTTTATATTTTGATACGTCACAGTCAAGGGCTCATCGCAAGGTCCAAAAACGAATGTCGTAAACTCAAATCTAATTAAGATTAAAGTTATTCAAAAGCAAGATATTCAATGTATGTGTAAGTTATTTTGTCACTCCTTTGCCCCATCCTGCGAAATATAAAGTTCAGAACCTCGGAGGAAGCAAAGCGAAACCTCTCAGGTGTTAGGGGAGTCTTAAATTCCTTACTGAATCTGCGTAAGGTAAACGCACACATATAATCATATTTCTTCTCTCTTGGGGGCGATTTCCCTTCAAGTTTTATAATAGGCTAAGCAACACCGTGGAACCAGCAGTGCCTCCTGGCGGTGTCTTATTCTCTTTATTATACTAGACATCGTACTCCTCTTTCCTTCATCTACAACAACCATTCCATTTTAGCGCTCTGGAATTTCGCTGGTGCTTGAAAATCGAGTCCTTAAAACAATATCATGCAAGTAATCTTCTCTCACGTGTACGCTTAATGAGCTACTGTGACGGCAATCACTGTCTTGTCCTCGTCGTCTCTAGATACAGACATCTGTTTAGCCGATGTACTTTTTAAGTTTTCAACACTCTTGCCTGTGTAAGAAGAACAAATTACTTGAAACACTGGAGAACATTCAGCCAGGTTTCTGTAACAAAACATGGCACTTTGTTTCCCCGTCTTCCCTTCATTCAGAATTCCCAGGTTCAACGTCAGTATCTGGTGCAATGAAACTGATCAAAGTGTCCTTCATGGAGCATAGTCTGTAGGTGGATTTACGTTGTGGTACTGACAGGCTCCCACACTCAACGTTTACAGCCTGAATAACGGATTTTATAACATGATAAAAACACATGAAGTTTATTGAATTTTGCCGTTAGTAGTAGTAGTAGCAGCAGCAACAGAGTGGTAACATTAATGGTTGTAATGGTAAAGTTGTTATAAGTGTTAATAGAGGTAATGGTGGCGGTAGAGCAGTAGTTACTAAACAGCGTCACTTGAAGATATTATGTGTCCGGTTTCTTGCATATCGGTTAAGAATTATATAAGACTTGTAGAAATTCATTTACGACCCATTTTTGCGAATAATAATGGAAGTTTTCTGTTGCAGGTTTTAAGAGAATGTCAACTATGTATTAAAACCGTCTTTATGTTAAGCTTTAGGTTGTAAGAATGTAACGTGGAAGATTAACAAGACAGACAATGCACGTACAATGTAACTTTGAAGTGCCTTCGTAAAGCATTGTTGCAGTGGAAAAGCATTAAGTATTATCCGACCTGAGTGTGTGTATTTGTAGCCTTAGGTATCCAGCATGCAATGCGCATGCGTCATAGTTTCATCTGTGTCCTGCCCCTCTCCACAATATTTTTCCACTTTATCACATAAACTGCATGATTTTCGATGAAAGTTACTGAACACAAAGCTTGTGTTTTGATTTTCCTTAAACCTTTGTCTGAAACATTTACCATTCTAAGAAGAAATGGGCGAGATATGATAAAAATGTGTACTTGTCTTCACGTATAGTACCCTTTATTCTTGTCATGTTTTAAAACTTGAATTTTCTTAACAGATTTTCGAAAAACTCTGAAATGTCAAATTCCATGAAAATTCGTACAGTGGGAGCAAAGTTGTTCCATGCGGAAAGATGGAAGGACGAACAGACGGACAGACATGACGAAGCTAATAGTCGCTTTTCGCAATTTTCCAAACGTGCCTAAAACCCACTTCATATTTTCTTACCCTTGCCACTTAGGAATAATTATCCTAACGGTTATGGTAATTCAGTTCAATTCAGTTCCTTTCAGTTCGTCATTGTTACTGTGCTGACACACATCATTTGTTAGACAGATTGCAGAGACAACACAGGAAATCGGAGAGAACTCTTCCAACAATAAACCACAAACTACAACACGTAGCGCAGAGGTAATTAGGGTGACATCAGGTAACAGAGTTTTACGAAATTTATACTTGTTAAAGTAAAAAATGCTAAAGAATGTAATTTTTCCCTGAATATATTGATAGTTTAGTTCAATTCAATAAAATTGATAGACATGCATGTTTTGCAGCGCGGGTCCAATTACTAAGGCGACAAAAAATGTAGAAATACACAAATACACAGTTAAAACAAAATCATACAATATATAGAACATAACAGAAACAATATGTGGTAACTGTCAGTATTAATAATTCAATTCAATTCATTTCATTTCATTTTTATTAACGTGCCGAATCAACATTCAGATGGTCAATTTCTGAAAAAGCACAACATAGAAACACAAATAACGAAGGACAATAAACAGGACACATATCAAACAAACAAACCAACCAGCAACAGAATACCGAAATCATTAATTACACATTGTCAAATTTACTAATGACAATATCAAATCTGAATATGATAGCGTGCCTTTTACAGATACCTTAATCACTACAAATAGACCAAAACAAACGTGGCTTGAACTGAAATACGGGTTAACAAAGTCCATCTTGTTAATAAATATATCTATGTCTCTGCCTAAAAAATTTAAAAATCAAATTAGCTAGATAATTAAAACTAACACAAACGGAACGTGCTACTAGGGTAAAATCTGTTTCAAAGATCCAATTGGCTTTCTAAATATATCCATGTTACTGCAAACCTAATATGAAGCTGTAGCACATCTAGCGGAAGCGCAATATATGCATGCTGTAGAAATCTTGGTGCAGTTGCTAATGCTACAAGAAGGAACTCTAAGACTGATATTCTCAATCAAAGAAGGACACAATTTAGATCGCGCAAAAACACGAATAATCAAGAGCATCAAAGCGAAGCCTTTCATCTTGTAAAGTATATAACTTCAGAACCTCAAGTGCACAAGCATAATTGTAAGGAATGTGAGGACAAGAGCGAGTGAAGCATAAAGCTGCAAACTTCTGCTGGACGCGTTCCAGCGTATTGGCATCAGTTGCCGTAATGTTTTTCTAAACAGGCGAGGTAAATTGTGATTTAGATCTAAGGTAAAGTGTAAAAATATTAAACTGCCAATAGAAGAAAAGGAAAAATTCTACGTACGTACAAGTCTCAACATTTTGAGTGACCAAGAAAGTTTGTAATTTACAAGATGGCGAAAAAAGTGTTTAGAATAAAAAAGAAAATTCCTAGGTCTTTGATGGAGTCGATACGAGTTGTAAACTTATCACACAGTTTGTAATTGTAATTAATTGAAATGGTTTACTTTGTAAAGGTGATGACTGGAGTTTTGCCAATATTAAGTGTCATGCAGTTAGCAGCACACCAAACCCGAATGGAATCAATGTCAGATTGTAGAAGTGTAGAGTCAATTGCAGAGCTTACGGTACGATAAAATTTGGTGTAATCAGCAAATAAATGTCTAGAATGTTTAATAGAATTGCAAAAGTCATTAGTTATATAAATAATAATAATAATGTTTTGTAAATAATGGTAATAATAATTTAAATGAAAATATGTCAAACATCCTCTCAAATAACACATAATAAACCAAAGAACGCACTTCGGTAAAGTACATTTTATTACATATTGATAATCTGCAACAAATTTCGGTCGCACTCGCGACTATCATAATGGTGTCACAAGGAACACTAACAAAATTAACATGTTCACTTTTTATTGTATATTTTATTAGTATTCTTTGAAACACCCTGATAATGGTCTGAGTAGGACCGAAAGATACTGGTGATTACCTACTTACTTACTCACTTACTTACTCCATGGATCATAGTCCTTCTTGAGAAACTAACAGGTTTTCAGCTAGTCAAGAAATGCCCCGCATATTATGGTACGCGAAGGTTCATTACCGAAGTCACAAGGTCCCGCCAACTGTCCCTATCCTGAGCCAGCTCGCTCCAGTCCATACCCCCACATCCCACTTCCTGAAGGTCCATCTTAATATTATCCTTCCATCTACGCCTGGGTCTCCCAACTGGTCTCTTTCCTTCAGGTTTCCCCACCGAAACCCTCTATAAACCTCTCCCCCATACGCGCTACATGCTCCGCCCATCTCATTCTTCTCAATTTTATCAGTTGGTAGTTATCAACATTTAATAAGACACATTTTACCAAAGTACTTTCGTTGGTTTATTTTACGTTATAAATTATTGCACGTGTATGGAACGTATTAAATCCTCTCAAATATTCATATAACACCAAGTGTAAAGGTACAGGAATATTGTGTGAGGATGTAGAATCTGAAGTAGTATGCATCTTGGAAGCGTCTCACATCCAAAAGAGGAAATATACTCAGTTTAGACATGCAGTATCTGCGACCCGCTTTAAAAGTCAGACGGCAAACGGATATAAATGAGATCAGTCACATGCTCTACCTCCAGGCCCTAACCCACATCTATGTCGCATCTTTATCAGTAACTTCTGTCGTACAGACGCTACACGCCACCGTTTGGCTTTAGCGTCTTCCTACATAAGACCATCGATTAGTTGTGCAGTACATGGAAAGTATTAGTGTTAGTGTAATATTAGATTAATGCACTATCCATTTGTCAGAGCGTGCTACCTTATGTTATTTGTTGAAGGAAAAAGGAATATTAATGTGAGTGCAGAAGCTTTTTCTTTTATCCCAAGAGAGTGTTGTTTAATTTCGCATCTTCATGACGCGTGTAGGTAAGACGATCCATTGCTGTATTATGGTCCACTTACGTTTACGCCCGGACGTATATAATATATTACTATCATCATCATCATGTTCCTGAAGGGTTAGGTGTGTTTCCTGTTCCTTGATCCTCAAGATGAAGTTGGTCCCTCCATCTCTTCTTCGGTCGTCCTATGTTCCTTCGTCCTTTTGGTTTATATT
>Ga0131853_10027357_pt1 | contig 10240 bp, 5 predicted proteins | sample TergutLab28metaG_FD_92764 | JGI IMG/M metagenome (GOLD analysis project Ga0131853, IMG submission 92764) | Labiotermes labralis P1 segment gut microbial communities from Petit-Saut dam, French Guiana - Lab288 P1 (version 2) (version 2) | ecosystem: Host-associated > Arthropoda: Insects >... | reverse complement strand
AGTTTTTGTATACCCTCCTCATAGAATGCGGCCGCCTGCGATGTTAGCCACTACTGACAGTGTCATAGAGTAGAGTCCTTGAAATCTGAGGAAAGTGCAGGGACAGATCAGAAATTGTGAAACATCTGTCATCACGAACTCTTTCGTTGACCTTACGCACCAAATCATCATTCACCAAAAATGAACGCCCACTTCGCGCCTCACCGTGCACGTTCTCTCGTCGTTCATTGAACATCCGAACCCATTTCCTAACCATGCCATCACTCATCGCATTGTCACCATACATTTGACAGATCTGGTGATGAATCTCACTTGGTAGCACATTCCTAGCGTTCAAAAAACGAATTACAGGCCGTATTTCACAGTCGGCGGTCCCTTTAGTTGTCTTAAACAAGCTTAACGCACAGGAACAAACACAAATATAAAACAAATTTTATGAAATGGTGTCCGTGGTTTCTCAATTGGTAGAGGAAGTCACTGCACATGCGCAAAGTGACAGTCTCGAGGATGCGCGAGAGATATGCGCAGACGGTACTTACTTTCCGAATAACCTACGTATAAACGAGATGTATCTGTCTTTGTGCATATGTCATGTCCAAAACTAAAATAAATCTAAAGGAAGTTTGATAATAAACTGTGGCATGTTATGTAGACCTTAGCTTAATTAAACTTGGAGCTTTTATTCCAAATTTTTTTCGGCTCTACGAATCTTAAGCAGAGTACAAGGACAGTGCAATTATCTGTAAGTTTGCGTGATGTGGTATTTGCAGTATCAGTGTCTTTCTCACAACCAGGTCAGTCTTACGGACAGGATAGACAACTCCACTAAACAGTTAATTATATTTCGAAATGCGTTTGTACCTAGAGTCTGAGGTATTTGTAAAGACCGTTTCATCTGGGTGTAGCAACGGTTCTGGAGCACCGGATATAGAATTAGCTTACTATTAGCAACTAACGAAGTAACAAAATGAATATTTAAATCTCCGATACACTAATTTCTCTGCTGTGCTAGTGATCTTAGTCTTAGAAATTAACCAAATTAATGCACAAAATCTTGTTTTATAATAAGTTTATTATATGCCCATACATGTTAAGAGCACTATGTGGTCATCATCAGGAGGTCAAAATTGCATTATACAGCACCTGGTATCCTCTCTCAACCTGTGCATCGGACGGCCACCTACAGTGTGTGATGATACCAGATGCTGTATAATACAATTTTGACCTCCTGATGATGAGTACATAGTGCTCGAAACATATAGAGGCATATAATACACTTATTATAAAACAAGAATTTGTGCATTAAGTTGGTTAATTACTGAGATTATACTGAGATGCACGGTCAGAAAAACATAAAAAATATATATACAAGGCGATATTGACGGATATGAACGATTATGAAAACAGATTGAAAACAGTGTTTTTTAAATAAAAATTAAACCGGCCCCGTTGTACAGACAAAATAAAAATGTTTGTGTGCCCCATGTGCAGAAAAAGTGTAACACTGTAAGTTATGTCATGAAACATATACTGTTTCATATTAGGGCACAATTTGTATTTTAGGGAAAAGTGATATGCTCACATGTTTTTTGTACTAGGACTTGTATGCCACTGTCAGCTGTATTTATAGCTGTATCACAGTAAAGTAGAATGTTTTCTTGAATATCTGTCATTGTCCGCAGTAAAAAATATTGAAGGATTTACGTACCACGTGATGTTAAAAAAATTATTTCTATTCGGTTCTTTACCCTATTTATGTTCTATTTGTTGCCGTGTACAAGCAAAGATGTGTGCCATTTTTGTGGAATCTTGGAATTTATTCATATATTGACGTTTTGCTGACCGTGCATCTCAGTATATTTACCTCAGTAATTAACCAACTTTATGCACAAAATTTTTGTTTTACAATAAGTTTATTTCATGCCTCCACATGTTTCGAGCATATGTGCTCATCATCAGGAGATCAAAATTGTATTACACAGCCTCTGGTATCATCACACACATCATCAAGTTGGTAAATTACTGAGATAAATTATCCATAATTGTTGTGTGCTTTCTTCTGGGTAATTCCCCTGAGCCTGAAGTTTATATGCCGACGTTTCGGAACACTCTGTCTGTTCCATCTTCATAGGCAAGTAGGTATTCATACCTACTTGCCTATGAAGACGGAACAGAGTGTTCCGAAACGTCGGCATATAAAATTCAGCCGCCGGGTAATTACCCAGAAGAAAGCAAACAATATTCACAACACGGCGAAAGTTTGAAATCAAGAATTATCCATATTTCTTTCCTTGTGTATTGGTCTACCGTATGGTCTAAGCTCTGAACTTTTATAAATATTCACAGACGGACGGATACGCCACTAGTTCGCACTAAAATTACCCTGAATTCAAAAACAGAAAATTGAAATCCTTTCAGAACTTTCATCCGAGTCTTTTACAATTAACGTCTATAATGACAGTAGCACGTGGTCATAGAAGACTATAAATTCGACTATTCGAAATACTGATATGGAGTCAGGTATCGACCAACATGACGTATTTCAATCATTACGAAAAGAGTCCATACTCTGCATTGCTGGGAGCTCTCATTAGATGAGAACAAGAGAAACAAACAAAAGATGTACACGGGGAGGAAATATTTGTTGAATTGGAGAACATCTGGGAGTGGACGACGGGAGAAATTTAACGAGGGGTCAGCTTGTTTGTGAGACATGGCTCCAGTCTGCCTGGATGACCGGGCTTCAACATGTACATTCATATGCAACACAAAAGTGTCATTCGACACCCTGTGATATCAAACGCTGTGACCTGCTGTTAATTTCAGGTCTAATGACTAGTGAGTTCCGCACCTTCAAATGTTAAGCTAGAATTCTATAGACAGAAGTTTCAAGGGCAGAAAGAAAAGACATTAGGACTGATGTAAAAAAAGAAGGGAATAGAAAACGTTACGGAAAACCAACTTATTTAAAGCATTATTAGGTAAAATTATTTCCAAATTTAACCTGGCCATAAATAGCCATGGATGTAATATATATATAATACATACATAGCATAGTTCTGTAATGTATATGTGTGTATGTTCGCATGCATGTATGCATACACATATAAAGAATCGTAAATATATGTGTATATATATATATACCACCTATCAATATTTATTTATGTAGGAGCGTATATGTATACATACAAATTTATCTACCTGCCTGCCTACCTACATACCTTCCTACCTACATACATACACACAAATGTACATACATACATGCATACATACATACATACATGCAAACATACATATATACATAGTTACATAATACAAATGTACATACATACATAACTACATACATACATACAGACGTACATACATTTATACATACATACATACATGCAAACATACATACATACATAAATACATACATACATACAAACGTACATACATACATAAATACATTACATACACACAGACGTAATACATATATACATACATACACACATGCAAACATACATACATATATACAAACGTACATACATACATACATACCTACGTACATATATACAGACGTACGTACATACATACATATATGCAAACATACATACGTACATACATACATACGTACATACATACATATATACCTACATACATACGTACATACATATATACAAACGTTCACACATACATGCAAACCTACATACATACATACATACATACATACATACATACTCGCACACTAATATACAAACGTACATACATACATACTTACAAACGTACATACATACATGCAAACGTACCTACATACATAAATTCGTACGTACATACACACATTCATACAAACCTACCTACATACACACAAACAAACAAACAAACACACATACATGCTACCGCTCAAGTGCGCTACAACAGTATTCATATGTTTTCCTATTTTCCAGCATGCCAGCAGATCATGCACAAAAACCACCTGGCAGGAAACAACTAGGTACAGGCACAGCACACAGAACCTGCAGGTCACTGCAGATCAGTTCAGAGAAGGTAAGGATAATATCTAATCAAACAGGACTAACAAGCGGAAAAATATTCAAAGAAATGGATGATATCAAAACAGACATCTGGAGAACCCCATTAAGTGAAGCGTCTGAGAGATGTTTAAATCGTTTAAGAGTCAAAAAGTTTCTACCAGGAAAACTGATTAACAGAAATGTAATGATTGAATAAGATACATATAATACATAATTCTAAAAGTGGTAACGGAGACTACAAGGCGCAAAATGATAAACAAAACTGAAAAACTGAATAGGGTAATATGAATTATAATGAAAGGGAAAGAATAACAAGTAAACACTTAGGCGAAGATTAAAAAGGAACATAATTTTGAATGCAAAAATAGAACCGCGTAGAAAGGTAGGAGTAGCTTAAAAAATTAAAGAGAGTTGGAACAGATGTGTGTCAGGCAGAGAGCGTGTTACCAAAATAAACATAAAGCAATGTAAATATATAAAATAAGAACAAATCCAATAAAAATATTAGATGCAAGAGTAGGGATAAAATCTTTCCTATAATAAAACCAACCAGGTGCACTAATTTCTCAAATTTACTTTTGGAATAAAAATCTACATGTTTCGGACAGTTCCTCTGTCCATCATCAGGTGTTTTTCCCTGCACATACAGAGATGGTATATGTCATACAGCTTGCGAGCAATATCGGGACGGTTCCGAATTCCGAAGAATTTGTCACGATACACGGTCACCTAAACGTCACATTTGATAAAATCTGTATAGTATTGAGATAAACACGGCATACAGTGTGTTATACACAATAAGCAAGTGTCTAAAATTACATCGGAAGTTTAGAATTGTGGAATAATAACAATATAATATAATATAATATAATATGATATAATATAATATAATATGATATAATATAATATAATATAATAAGATATAATATAATATAATAAATATAACATAATATAATATAATGTAATATATATGTTGCGATATGACATGATATTATATATCAATATATGCCTATACAACTGCCATAAAGTCATAGCAAGAATAACTAAATAGTGCGATTTATGTTAATCTGAACAAGTTTCGACTAAGTGCTGTTCATCTTCAAGATGTGTGTGTTTACCGGAATATAACGCTACAGGCATGTACACAGATTTACTTTGCTAATTTTCACAGTTGTAACGTACAGTTTTGTAAGCACATACTCGAGAAACTGCATGAATTTCTTATAGTTTTCTTCTCGAATTGAATTTTTCACCTGTTGATCAGGTAGTCACATTTAAGCCCTTTGCGCACAAACTTTAATTCCCATTAAACCTGTGAACGCATTCCAGTCCTGAGGCAATTTTTTGCCAGTCCAAATAAACTTATTAAAATAACAGATTTTATAACACAAAATTCCGTATATCGCACGAAACACTTAAGAAATTTGATCGACGCCAGTCGACTTATTTATTTTCAAACTTTTAACAACAATTTCATCCTCACGGGCACAAGGCTCAAGCATTAGTCGCCAAGATGCGCACATTTCGCTCTCTCTGACATCATTAATACCACGTGAATTCAAATTCTTTGTTTTTCCAACTAATGCACACAAATTATATGAAATAATCATTAAAACGTTTAAGATTATACAAGTTGCTGCAACATGTTTCGGTTTACATAAACCATCATCAGGTAGCTACAGCCTGTGCTTGCCTAAAGTTACATTTCTGGTTCCTTTATACATGTTGTTGGTTGCTTTCAGTGTCATGGCCGCACATGCGTGCGTTCCACCTCATCCTGGTCACCAGCAGGAAACATCGTCGGTGCTTTATACCACAAGCTGTAAACACAGTCTAGCGTTCCTGAGGATGGGCGAAATTATCGTCCGAAACATGTTGAGCTGATTGAAATTATTAATAAATTATTATTGTTGCATCTAGTTGGCTGTTTATATTAATGCTGATGGTGTTCGATGCATATAAATCGAAGGGCAGAAGATATCATGAACGTCCGTCATAAACGCGGGATAAATATTTTACGACAATTCTCGTGACCGAAAGAGTCCATGGCTTTTTTTGAGATTCTATTTCGTTTCCATCTCTTGATCTTTCCTGAACCCTTTACTCAAACCACACCCAGACAAACCTGTTTTCAAGATACGTTCTGTCCAGTACTCTTTGTTAAAAAAACAAAAGATCAGTAAATTGAGGCTGTTCTTTGCGTTTGTTTCTTCTTATGATCCACTGCATTGACTGAGAGGTTTTTTTTTTTAGAAATTTGCCAAAAACTGTGTGCTGTTGGAGGGCGGAAAACCTTAAAAGTTATAACATTCCTACAGTCAGTAACAAAAATATGGCGAGCTCACGAACATGCGAAATATGAGCCACACAGCAACAATTAGTGGTAAGCCCTCAAATAACACGTTGTAACAGACATTGCAAACTTACAGAATTTCGATAAAGTAACTCATGGTACAATGTAATACACCAACACACCTGTTTCATGCAGATGCATTTTTACAACGTGAACGGTGGTATGACAGCACATTATATATGTTGTGTTCCTACACACTGTATGTAAATATTGTGTTCCTACACACTCTATGTAAATATTGTGTTCCTACACACTGTATGTAAATATTGTGTTCCTACATACTGTATGTAAATATTGTGTTCCAACACACTGTATATAAATATTGTGTTCCAACACACTGTATGTAAATATTGTGTTCCTACACACTGTATGTAAATATTGTGTTCCTACACACTGTATGTAAATATTGTGTTCCAACACACTGTATGTAAATATTGTGTTCCTACACACTGTATGTAAATATTGTGTTCCTACACACTGTATGTAAATATTGTGTTCCAACACACCGTATGTAAATATTGTGTTCCTACACACTGTATGTAAATACTGTGTTCCTACACACTGTATGTAAATATTGTGTTCCAACACACTGTATGTAAATATTGTGTTCCTACACACTGTATGTAAATATTGTGTTCCTACACACTGTATGTAAATATTGTGTTCTTACACACTGTATGTAAATATTGTGTTCCTTCACACTGTATGTAAATAAGAGTATGTGAAATTGTAAAATATTATCCAGGATTATATATTCTCCCTAAAGGTCTGATATCTAAGAAATTGCTATTGTTAGAATTTCTACATTAAAAATTACTTCTATGCAGAAATGGATAAAAAAATAGTTTTTACTCTATATAACCTTGTTGACCTCACCATGTCGACTGAAACAGAAAACGAAGAAGTGCACCTCCCATGCTATTTCCAGACCCTCCGTGCTCTAGACACTTCTGTATGCTACTTTCTGCAGCTTTTTCAAGAGCTACTAAAAAAAACAGCAATTCCTACCTTCCTCTCTTGTTGAAATAAAGGAATAACTCCACATGTTAACTGTGTGAAATTCGACTACATACTTCGTTTAAAATAAGGGCTTGTTAAGAGAGAGAAAACGAACAAGATGCAACAAACAGATGTTTATTACCAACTTCTGTCTCAACATGTCTCGAGCATCATTATGCCCATCTTCAGAACAACTGTTCGCAATCCTACAACGCAGCGCCCCACAACCGCTACCAACCACATCCAGCAGAACCAGCGCAGCACACCACATGCAGTAACACACGGTCTTTGTTCTTCTGAAGATGGGCATAATGATGCCCGAAACATGTTGAGACAGAAGTTGATAATAAACATCTGATTGTTGCATCTTGTTCGTTTTCTCTCTCTTCACACTTTGCTCACGATGCACGGTCCCAGGAACCTAAAGAGCTTGTTAGGTCTATTCCAGGTAGTTTCTAGTTCCAAGCCCAGTAAATATTTAAAATTTACAATAAATCGTGTGCCTTTTAAACAGATTTGTGAATTAATATGTAATGTTTAAACCCCCCTATAAATTCTGTTTCCATATGATCCTCTCACGTGTTTGTTCACCAATATAATCATAGATAGTGTAAGAATAATACAACATATAAACGTATACAAGCAGAACTTTTACAGAAGCTAGAAATATCTAAAGAAGAAAAAGATTAAAACAATAAAATGAAATTACAATTGTCTTTGTTGCATTAAACAATACTCCATTACCTGTTTTGCGGCTGTAATGGCCAGAACAGGACCAGCAGGTCGTATCTGACGAGATTCTGTTTTTTTCCCAGTTGAATATTCCGTTTTTGGTTTCTGAAATACCGGAATAAGGATGAGAATGTTCTGTACTTGAAGTTCATAGGCCTGCTTGTTACAAATCAAGAACAGCCCAGCTTGAACGGTGCGCTGCGTCACCCCACAGCGCCAAGATTATCTGGGTGATTATATCATGCGTAAAGGGTAAAGGTAAAGCAATCCCATTACAGGCCTGGACAGGCCCTCGAGAGTTCCAGGAGATTTAGGCTCCCAGATCTCAAGACAGTCGGCACATTAAGGTGATAAGATTGACAGGCCTACGCATCGGCCACCTTTACCCCCCAGGAAATATTCCTGGTACTCATTTCCATTAGAGGCTGAGTCAACCCCAGGGCCATAGTGCGTCCGGCAGGATTATGTAAACGAAAAATTCCAATGACGCCATCGGGAATTGAACCCGCGAACTTCCGGAACATCATGAGTAACCCTTTCAAATTTCGACCGGTTGCCCTTGACAGGCTTGTGCTGACGATTTATTCAGTTCTTTCAGTGCCTTGTACATTCCTTGAACACAGATATATCACATAGTTGGAACTTAAATAATCTGTGTAATTTAATCAGGGCCGTTCGACAACTCATTAAAACTGCTACAAACTCTATAAAACCAGCAGGTTTAAGGACAATACGCGTGGAACTTAAATGTCAACGGATTCGTAAAATTTCAAGAACGAGTCCGCTGATGACTTTCTTTATGCACCAGATTCCTATATTTATCTCAGTATTTAACTAACTTGATGCACAAAGTTTGTTTCACAATAAGTTTTATTTCATGCCTCTACATGTTTCGAGCACATGTGCTCATCATCAGGAGGACAAAATTGCATTACACATCACACCTGTAGGTGTGATGATACCAGAGGCTGTGTAATGTAATTTTGACCTCCTGATGATGAGCACATGTTCTCGAAACATGTAGAGGCATAAAATAAAACTTATTGTGAAACAAATTTTGTGCATCAAATTGGTTAAATACTGAGATAAATATACTGAGATGCACGGTCAGCAAAACGTCAAGATTCCTGTATGTTAACGCACAGAGGACATGTTTAGCCCAGAGTCGATTTGCTTTTGCGAGATTCTAATCGCAGACATGCAAAAAAAGTAGAACGCTTCTGTGCGCATGCGTGAACGTCCATGCGTCTATATATATTACTTCGTCAGTTCAATTGGTGCTCTATTGCGTTTATTCAGGCTTCAGCCTCCTTATCCACGAGACAAGACCTACCATTTCTTCGGCCCATCTGAGTATTGACTAATGATAGTTGGTTAATTTAACGATGCCCTTTCAGCTTCATAAAGCATTTGGTGCCGAAAAGTATGAAGGTACGAATGGTGAGTTGGAAATAAAGTGAAGATTATTAGTTATTTCTTGCTAATAATCAGAAATTGATCTTAATTGGCATTACATATTGATAGAACTGCGTTTCTCACAGAGAATAGAAAGTGCATCCGCTTGAAAAAGAATCCGTGAACATGGCTTAGGGCAGAAAGAGCTCTTTATTTCTGAGAATTGTACAGACCATCCAAACACATTATGCAGACAAGTGACAAAGTTTTTTCATGCTAATTATCTTTATCGTTGCACCGTGCATTTTATAGTTTATTGAAGTAACACACCAACAAATGCCATATATAGTCATTAATAATCTAAAATTTACATTAAAATATTTAAAACACTCCTGCATGTTTCGATCATACGATCATCCTCAGGAAGCATACTTCGTTCCGTGCTAAAGTTATGGAAAATTTAGCAAGGAAGAAAGTATGCTCCCTGATGATGATGGTATGATCGAAACATGTAGGAGCGTTTTAAGCGTTTTAATGTAAATTTTAGATTATTAAAGACTATATATGTGTTGTCGACGATTGATCATATATTCTGCATTCGCCAAATACTTGAGAAAAAAAGGGAGTACAATGAAGAAGTTCATCAGCTTTTCATAGATTTCAAGAAAGCTTAGGATTCAGTCTTATACAAGATTCTCATTGAGTTTGGTATCCCTAAGAAACTTGTAAGGTTAATAAAGATAAGTCT